>Ga0114129_10015276_pt1 | contig 10927 bp, 5 predicted proteins | sample RhiMetdeltSRZDD1_FD_80071 | JGI IMG/M metagenome (GOLD analysis project Ga0114129, IMG submission 80071) | Populus rhizosphere microbial communities from Tennessee, USA - Rhizosphere MetaG P. deltoides SRZDD1 (version 2) (version 2) | ecosystem: Host-associated > Plants > Roots > Rhizosphere >... | reverse complement strand
GCAGCACGACGTCGACGCCCGCCGGCGCGGGCGGTTGAATCGCGATGCGCGGACCCGCGCGCGCGTCGAGAAACAGGCGGGCGTTGAACGTCAACTGCCGCGCGATCGCCGACGCCGCCCCGACCCACGGCAGCGGACGGCCGGTGGCGTCGGTGAGCGGGGCGCCCGCCTGAGACCCGGAGTCGAAGGCTATAGTCCGGGCACCGTGTCCGACAGCGCGCCAGACGAGCGCCGGGATCCCGTCAGCCGCGAGGTGCGTCACGTCCACGTCGACCCGATCCGTGGGCCTCAGTGCCGAGGCCGCCGTCAGTGGCACCGGTGCGGCCTGCACGGTGACGGCAAGCCCGAGACTTCCGGCTATCCGGCGCAGTTCGTCGACTCGCGACGTCTGACCTGCCGGCCACGTCACTCCGGTAAAACCCTGGGCTCGTATCGCCGCGAGGTCGTCCTGCCGCGGCGTGCCGGCCGGCGTCCCCCGGTACCAGACGGCGACGACGGGCTCGGCGGGACTGCTCTCGGCGACCTGGGCGGCGACGAGCGCGGCAATCAGAAGAAGGCATGACGGCATCGCGCGTTTTCTCTATCATCCCGGATGTGAAGAGAAGATCGGTCTTCTTGCTTCTCCGAGCCAATCGGCGCTTGAGGCGCCTGTCTTCTTTTCTTACCTGCTCGCGGGGCCCCACCCCCGCTCGCCCGCCCTGCGGCGCTCGCTGTGCTCGCTCTCCTCGGGCGGTCTGTCTCTTAAGGAGGATTCCCATGCGCAAGTTCTGGCTGCTTTCCGGCCTTGTGCCGACGGCCCTTGGTGTCGCGCTCGCGTGCCTCGCCGTCACCGCGCCGTCCGCGCAGGCGCCGGCCACGACCGCATATCTCACGCCGCCGAAAGTCATCGCGGACATCATGGATGCCGATCCGCTGCCGAGCGTCTCGCTCTCGCCCGATCGGACCGTGATGCTCCTCTCGCATCGGAGAAGCATGCCGTCGATCGCCGAGGTCGCCGCGCCGTTCCTCGGCCTCGCGGGCGCGCGCGTGAATCCGCGCACCAACGGCGCGCGCGTGCTCGGCGGAACCGTCGCGCTGACGCTGAAAGACGTCGCGACCGGCGCCGAACGGAAGCTCGCGCTGCCGGCGTCGGGATCGTTCACCGCGTCGTTTTCGCGCGACAGCAGGAAGATCGCGATCACGCACACGACCGACGCCGGGATCCGGCTGCTCGTGGCCGATGTCGCGACCGCGAACGTTCGCACGCTGATCGACGGCGGCGTGAATGGACTCGCCGGCGGCTGCTCGTGGCTGGACGATTCGAACGGGCTGCTGTGCCGCCTGATCCCCGACGGACGCGGCGCACCGCCGGCCGACTCGCCGGTCCCGGCCGGTCCGAATATTCAGGAAAACATGGGGCGCCCGGCGCCGTCCTGGACCTACCAGGATCTGCTGACGAGCGCGTACGAAGAGCGGCTGTACGACTACTACTACACGAGCCAGCCGGCGTGGGTCGGCCTCGACGGCACGAAGACGTCCGTTGGCTCGCCTGCCGTGTACGCGTCGTTGTCGCTCTCGACCAACGGGCAGTGGCTGGTCGCCACACGCGTCAAACGGCCGTACTCCTACGTCGTGCCCGCGGGACTGTTCCCGCGCGACGTCGAGCTCTGGGATCGCACCGGCAAAATGGTTCGAAAGCTGGCCGACGTCCCGATGGGCGACACGATTCCGGTGAACGGCGTGTTCGACGGACCGCGCGGGTTCACCTGGCACGCGCTCGAGCCCGCGACGCTGTACTGGGCCGAGGCGCTCGACAAAGGCGACATCAAGAACAAAGTCCCCCATCGCGATCGACTGATGGTGCTCAAAGCGCCTTTCACCGGTCAGGCGACGGAGCTGCTCAAGACCGAGTGGCGCTACGGCGGCATTCAGTTCACCGAAAAGAGCAGCGTCCTGCTGAGCGAAAGCGATCGCGCCACGCGGCTGCGCCGCACGTGGGTGTACGACGATGCCGCGCCGCGCAAGGCGTGGGAGCTGTTGCAGGAAGACCGCTACAAGGATCCCGGAAATCCCGTGTACCGTCCCGGCACGTCGCTCGTCATGCACATCGGCGACGCGATCTACCTCACTGGCGCCGGCGCGTCGCCCAAAGGCGATCGTCCCTTCCTCGATCGCTTCAATCTGAAGACGCTCAAGACCGATCGGCTGTGGCAGTGCGATGAAGAGAGCTACGAATCGGTGGTCGCGATTCTCGATGACAACGCGACCCGCGTCATCACGTCGAAAGAGACGAAGGATCTGCCGCCCAACTACGTCGCGCGCGATCTCTCGGCGCGCACGTCGCGCAATCTCACCGCGTTCAAGGATCCGCAACCGCAGCTCTCAGACGTGCAGCGCCAGTTCGTGACGTACAAGCGGAAGGACGGCGTGCTGCTGTCCGGAACGATCTATCTGCCGCCCAGCTACAAGCCTGGCACGCGGCTGCCGATGTTCGTCTGGGCCTATCCGCAGGAATTCACGAGCGCCGACGCCGCCAGTCAGGTCGTCGGCTCGCCCAACCGGTTCACGCGCGCCGGCGGCGGCGCGTCGCACCTGCTGCTCCTGACCCAGGGCTACGCAATCTTCGACGGTCCGACGATGCCGATTGTCGGCCCCGGTGAAACCGCGAACGACACCTACATCGAACAACTCGTCGCGAGCGCCGAGGCGGCGGTGGACTTTGCCGTCGAGCGCGGCATCGCCGATCGCGATCGCATCGGCGTCGGCGGCCACAGTTACGGCGCCTTCATGACCGCCAACCTCCTGGCGCACTCGGATCTCTTTCGCGCAGGCATCGCGCGCAGCGGCGCCTACAACCGGTCGCTCACGCCGTTCGGATTCCAGAGCGAGCGGCGCACCTTCTGGGAGGTGCCCGACCTGTACGCCAAGATGTCGCCCTTCTGGTACGCGAACAAAGTGAACGAGCCGATCCTGCTCATTCACGGCGAGATGGACGACAACTCCGGCACCTTCCCGATTCAATCGGAGCGCTTCTACATGGCGCTCAAAGGCCACGGCGCCACCGTCCGCTACGTGACGCTGCCCTACGAAGCGCACGGCTACGCCGCCCGCGAATCGAACATGCACGTCATCACCGAGATGCTCAACTGGCTGGACAAGTACGTAAAGAACGCGAAGCCGAGATAAGAGCAAGGCGATGAGGCGATGAGGATCTGAGGCGATGAGACAGGCACAATGCTCTTGCTCATAGCCTCATAGCCTCAGGGCCTCATAGCCTCCGGAGGGCGCGCAGCGCCCGGGGGGTGGGGTCCCGCGAGGTGTGAAGAAAAGATGGCAGGTTGCTGAAAAGCCGGGCGCGGAGGCGAGAATTGACGTGCCTCAGCGCCTCGCCCCGGACGTCACCGGGACCGGGCAGCTGTCCTTCCTTCCACAGCGGAAGACGTAACATGGAGGAGACGACGGCAGGCAGGCGGCGGGCGGCCGTTTGGTACTACGCTTGCAGAAAACGTTCCGTCGGTCCCTGTGAACCGGAGCTCAATCATGAAGAAGACGTTGACGAGAGGCAGCCTCGTAGCTGGCCTTGTCTTCACGCTCGCTCTCACCGTCGGTCTGCCCTCGCGCGCCGACGCGCAATACTTCGGACGCAATAAAGTCCAGTACGACAAATTCAAGTTCCAAGTCCTGACCACCGAGCACTTCGACATCCACTACTACCCGTCCGAAGCCGAGGCGGCCAAGCAAGTCGCTCGAATGGCCGAGCGCTGGTACGCCCGGTATTCGAAGATGTTCGGACATACGCTGAACGGACGTCAGCCGGTCATCCTCTACGCGAGCCATCCTGATTTCGAACAGACCAACGTCATTGAAGGCGAGCTCGGCGAAGGGACCGGCGGTGTGACCGAAGGCGCCAAGCGCCGCGTGATCATGCCCATGGCGGCCAGCCTGGCCGACACCGATCACGTCCTCGGCCACGAGCTCGTGCACGCGTTTCAGTACGACATCCTGGGACCGAACGTCGAAGGGCTTCCGCTGTGGTTCATCGAAGGGATGGCCGAGTACCTCTCGATCGGCGGACGCGATCCGCAGACGGCGATGTGGCTGCGTGACGCGGCGCTCGACGATCGGCTGCCGACCGTCAAGCAGCTCGACGATCCGCGGTACTTCCCGTACCGGTTCGGCCACGCATTCTGGGCGTACATCGGCGGCCGCTACGGCGACGACATGATCGCGAGGATTCTGCTGAACCTCGCGCCCATCGGCGACAGCGGCGGCGGGATGAGCCGCGCGAGCGCGCGCGACGCCATCGAGACGATCGAGGAGGCCGTCGGCATGAGCGTCGACGAGCTCTCGGCGGCATGGCACGCGTCGGTGCGCGAGACGTACGGGTTAACCGCGATGATTCGCGAGAATCGCGCGCGCGGAACGACAGGGGCGACGCCGGGCGCGCCCGTGATCATCGGACGCAAGACCGGCGCCGGCGAGATGAACGTGGGGCCGTCACTCAGTCCCGACGGCACGCGGATCGCGTTTCTCTCCTCGCGCGATCAGCTGTCGATCGATCTGTATCTGGCCGACGCGACCACCGGCAAGATCATCAAGCGGCTCGTCGAGACCGCGTCTGATCCGCACTTCGAGAGCCTGCAGTTCCTCGCCTCTGCAGGGGCCTGGGATCCGAAAGGCACGCGTCTCGCCGTCGCGACCGTTCGCAGCGGCAAGCCCGTCATCGCGATCCTCGACGCCACGAACGGCCACTCGCAGCAGGAGATCAAGGTCCAGGAGGTCGACGAGATCTTTCAGCCGACCTGGTCACCCGACGGAAATCGGATCGCGTTCTCCGGACAGGCTGGCGGGTTCACCGATCTGTACGTGCTCGACGTCGCGACCGCCACCACGAAGCGGCTGATGTCGGATGCGTATTCGGATCTCGAGCCGGCCTGGTCGCCCGACGGGACAAAAATCGCGTTCGTGACGGATCGCTTCACGACCAACCTGACGCAGCTCTCGTACGGGTCGCCACAACTGGCGCAGGTCGTGGTTTCCACGGGCGCCATCTTCAAGCTGGAGACCGGTCTTCCCGGCAGCGCAGTCAACCCGCAGTGGTCGGGTGACGGCAACACCCTCTTCTTCATCTCGGATACCGGCGGCCGGCCGAACGCGTACCGGATGGATCTGACAACGAAGCAGATCAGTCCGGTCACGAGCGAAGTCACAGGCGTGGCGGGAATCACGCCGTCGAGCCCGGCGCTCTCGGTTGCGCAACAGGCGTCGAAGGCCGCGGTGAGCGTGTTTCGCGGCGGTGGTCACGAAATCGAGCTGATCGACACCGCCACCGTCGCACCCGCGCTGACCCTGCCCGTGAGCACAACGGTCGACGCAGCGGGCCTGCCGCCGGCGAAGCGCGTGCCCAGTCTGGTCGCCGAACAGCTGAAACAGCCGACGGCTGGACTGCCGGAGGCCCAGGACTTCCCGTCGCAGCCGTACTCGCCGAAGCTGCAGCTCGTCGGAATCGGGCAGGCGGTGGGCGTCTCGACCGGCGGGGCGTTCGGCACCTATGCGTCGGGCGGAATCGCGCTGCAGTTCGCCGACATGCTCGGCGAACACCTGCTCGGCATTTCGTTCGGCGTCGACGGCGGTCTCAAGGACATCGCGACCAGCGTCAATTACCTGAATCGCGCGTCGCGCTGGAACTGGGGAGTCTTCGGCGAACGGATCCCGTTCGTTGCGGGCGCGGTCACGTCGGGATTCGCGAACTCGAACGGCCAGACCGTCTTTGTTGAGCAGACCCAGTTTTACCGCCAGACCAATCAGCAGGGCGGCATGGTCGTCGCGTATCCGCTCAGCCGGGTGACGCGGCTCGAACTGTCCGGGGCGGCGCGGTACATCACGTTCGACAACGAAGTCCGGACGAGAATCTTCGATCCCGTCAGTGGAGCCCTGATCTCGGACCAGAAAGTCGACCTGCCGACGAGCGACAACCTGAAGCTGTTCGATGGCGGGATCGCGCTCGTGCGCGACACGTCGGTGTTTGGCGCGACAAGCCCGATCAAAGGTGGGCGCGCACGGATCGACTACTCGCCGATGGCCGGGGATCTGACGTTCAGTACCGTCACGCTCGACTACCGCCGCTACTTCATGCCGCTGAGGCCGATCACGTTCGCGGTCCGCGGCATTCACATTGGCCGCTACGGTGGGAGCGCCGAGGATCCGCGCCTGGCGCCGATGACCATCGGCTACTCGACGCTCGTCCGCGGCTACGACATCTACAGCTTCGACTCGAGCGACTGCACGTTCACGCTGACGGGCGCCTGCCCCGAATACGAGCGTCTGTTCGGCAGCCGGGTGATGGTGTTCAACGCCGAGGTCCGTTCGCCGCTTGCGGGGTTGTTCAATCGTCAACTCGACTACGGTCCCGTTCCCGTCGAGGTGTTTGGATTCTTCGATTCCGGCGTCGCGTGGACGCAGGCCGAGCGGCCGGACTTCGTCTCGAACGGCACGCGGCCGTGGGTCCGGAGCGCGGGCTTCGGCGCCCGCGTCAACGTCTTTGGATTCGCCGTTGCCGAGCTCAACATGGCGCATCCCTTCGATCGGCTTGGAAAGGGCTGGACGTTCGTCTTCAATCTGCGGCCGGGATTCTAAGAGCAAGGCAATGAGGCGATGAGGCCATGAGGCTCTGAGTAAAGGCTCTTGCTCATAGCCTCAGGGCCTCATAGCCTCGCTCCTACGCAGCAATTCTTCCGCGCGGCGCCGCAATCTCCTGCGCCGCCGGCCGTCGTCCGAACAGCGCGTCCACCGAGTACCTGCCGGCGCCGGCCGCGGCGATGGCGAGGCTCGCGAGGAAGAGCGTGAACGTGAACTCGTAGCCGTTCGGCAGGAAGAACCCGTTCTTGAGATGCACGGTGCTGGCCGCGACGACCATGTTGAAGGCCAGGATGAGCCCGGCGGGCCGTGCGAAGAGACCGGCCAGCATCAGCAGACCGCCGCCCAGTTCGGCCGCGATGAGCAATGCGGCGCTGACGGACGGGACGGGAATGCCGAGCGTGGTGAGGAACCCAGCCACGCCTGCCAAGCCCATGACCGACAACTTCTGCCAGCCGTGCATCACGAACACGGTGCCGAGCGCGAGCCGGACCAGAATCAATCCGAGATCGACGTTCGTTCTGATGGTCTTCATGTGATGACTCCTCTATTAGTTACGACGTTGGCATCGATACGACTTTCGACGAATATCGTTTTAACGACTATGTGCCCGACCAGACGCGTGAGCCGGCGCGCGCGCACGTGTCTTCGAGCAACTTCTTGAGCGACGCGAGCCGCTGCTCGCTCATGTGCCCCATCTGCCGCTCGTGCAGCCGATCGATCGGATCGTCGAGATCGGCCAGGAGCGCCAGCCCCGCCGCGGTGATGCGTGTCCGGACGATTCGCCGGTCGGCCGCCTCGCGGGTCCGGTCGAGCAGCCCCCGCTTCTCGAGCCGATCCGTGAGCCGTGTCACGTCGGGATCGTGTCGAATCAGCCGCCCCCCGACCTGCCCGCACGCCAATCCCGCCGCGCCGGCGCCGCGAAGAATCCGCAGGACGTTGTACTGCGCCAGCGACAATTCCGCGCGCTTCAGCACTTCGACCAGCTCGCGCTCGAGCTGCCCCGCGGCCGCCAGCACCGCCGAAAACGCCTCGAACTGCGCCTGCGTCCGCGCGCTTCTCGCATGAACAGGCGGCGCCACGCGGCCTGGAGTGTCCGGCTTTCTGGGCATTGGTGATGATATTAGTCGTTTTAACGACTATTGTCAAGACAGGAGCTCAAGGCTTGGCGAGGCTTCCGAGCTCTGGCTGCCTGGCTCCCGGCTTTCCGGCTCTCGAGCTTTCAGGCTTTCCAGCTTTCCTCGAGCCATTGACTATAGTTTCGAGTTCCATGCGCCTTCGATCGCTCCCCGGTCTCCTCGTCGCCCTCGCCGCCGCCGCGTGCACGGCGACGATCTCGCAGGCACGTCTAGGATCCTCGCGCTTCGACGCGATCATCCGCGGCGGACTGGTCTACGACGGCATGGGCACACCCGGTGTCCGCGCGGACGTCGGCATTCGCGGCGATCGGATCGCGGCGATTGGCGACCTCGCGACCGCGTCGGCGCCCATCGACGTCAACGCCGCCGGGCTCGCCGTCGCGCCCGGCTTCATCAACATGCTCTCCTGGTCGACCGAGTCGCTGATCGTCGACGGCCGCTCGCTTGGCGAGATCCGCCAGGGCGTCACGACGGAGATCTTCGGCGAAGGCACGTCGCTCGGCCCGCTCACCGACGAGATGAAGCGGCGATGGAAATCGGAACAGGGCGACATCAAGTTCGAGTACGAGTGGACGACGCTTGCCGAGTATTTGAAGTTCCTCGAGCACAAAGGGATCGCGCCGAACGTCGCGTCGTTCATCGGCGCCGGCACCATCCGCGAGAACGTCGTCGGGCTCACCAATCGTCCGCCGACGCCGGAGGAGCTCGATCGCATGCGCGCGCTCGTGCGGCGCGAGATGGCGGACGGCGCGCTCGGGATCGGATCGTCATTGATCTACGCGCCCGACAATTTCGCCTCGACGGAGGAGCTCGTCGAGCTTTGCAAGGTCGCGGCACAGTCCCGCGGCAAGTACATCTCGCACATGCGGAGCGAGGGCAATCGCCTCGTCGAGGCCGTCGAGGAGTTGCTGCGCATCAGCCGCGAGGCCAACATTCCGGCCGAGATCTTTCACCTGAAAGCCGCCGGTCAGAGCAACTGGGGCAAGATGGACCGCGTGCTGCAGATGATCGAGGACGCCCGGGAGTCGGGTCTCAAGATTACCGCGGACATGTATTTGTATCCGGCGGGGTCTACGGGTTTGAATGCCGCGATTCCGCCGTGGGCGCTCGACGGCGGCTACCAGGCACTCTTCAAGCGCTTGCGCGATCCGGCCGAGCGTGCGCGCATCAAGCAGGCGATGTCGACGCCGACGGACGAGTGGGAGAACCTGCACCTCGCCGCCGGCTCGCCCGACCGCGTGCTGCTCGTCGACTTCAGGAACGAGAAGCTCAAGCCGCTCACCGGCAAGACGCTCGCGGAGGTCGCGAAGCTGCGCGGCACCGATGCGTTCGACACGATTCTCGATCTCATGCTCGAGGACGAATCGCGCGTCGGCGCGGTCTACTTTCTGATGTCTGAAGACAACATCAAAAAGCAGCTGCAGCGGCCGTGGGTGTCGCTTGGGTCGGACGCGGCGTCGATGGCGCCCGAGGGGATTTTCCTCAAGTCCTCGACGCACCCGCGCGCGTACGGCAACTTCGCGCGGCTCTTCGCCAAGTACGTGCGCGAGGATCACGTGCTCACGGTCGAGGAGGCCATCCGCCGGGTCACGAGCCTGCCGGCCGGCAATCTCGAATTGAAAGATCGCGGTAAGCTTCAAACCGGTCTCTTCGCTGACGTCGTCGTCTTCAATCCCGCGACGGTCGTGGATCATGCGACGTTCGAGAAGCCGCACCAGCTCGCCGACGGCGTCCAGCACGTCTTCGTCAACGGCGTGCAGGTGTTGAAGGATGGTGCGCCGACAGGAAAGCCGGCTGGTCGCGCATTGAAGGGCGCCGGAGCGCGCTGATAGGACCTCGTCCCCTTGTTCTCCACCGACCACAAAGTCATCGGCCTGCAATACACCTTCACGAGTCTCGCCTTCCTGCTGCTGGGATTCGTGCTCATCCTCATCGTCCGGTGGCAGCTCGCGTGGCCGGGGGCGCCGGTGCCGATCGTCGGCGGTCTGCTCGGGTCGGCCAACGCGATGGAAGGGCGCATCGTGCCCGAGTTCTACAACCAGCTCGGCGCGATGCACGGCACCATCATGGTGTTTCTCGCCGTCGTGCCGCTGGCTGTCGGCGGGTTCGGCAATTACCTCCTCCCGCTGATGATCGGCGCGCCGGACATGGCGTTTCCGCGCCTGAACATGTGGAGCTACTGGATCTACCTCGCGGGCGGGCTGGTGATGATCGCGAGCTTCTTCCTGCCGGGCGGCGCGGCGAATTCGGGATGGACATCGTACGCGCCGCTCGCCGTGATCGCGACCGCCGGCCAGACGGCGTGGCTGTTCGGGATGTTCCTGCTCATCCTGTCGTCGCTCGTCGGATCGATCAACATCATCGTCACGATCCTGCAGCTTCGCGCGCCGGGATTGACGATGATGCGGCTGCCGTTTTTCGTGTGGGCGCAGCTCGTAACGGCCTTCCTGCTGCTGCTCGCGTTCCCGCCGCTGCAGGCCGCGGCCGTGCTGCAGCTCATGGATCGGCTGGCGGGCACGAGCTTCTTTCTCCCGAGCGGTCTCGTCGTATCGGGCCAGCCTCTACACGTGAGCGGCGGCGGCAGCCCCATCCTCTGGCAGCACCTCTTCTGGTTTCTGGCGCACCCCGAGGTCTACGTGCTGATCCTCCCGGGCCTCGGCATCGTCGCCGAAGTCATCGCCAACGCGACGCGGAAACCGTTGTGGGGCTACCGCGCGATGGTCGGTTCCGCGCTCTTCATGGGATTCATGTCGTTCATCGTCTGGGCCCATCACATGTTCCTGACCGGCATGGGTCCCACGATGAGCGCGTTCTTTCAGGTGACGACAATGATCATCTCGATTCCGTCGGTGGTGATCGTCTCCTCGCTGCTGTTGTCGCTGTACGGCGGATCGATCCGGTTCACCGTGCCGGCGTTGTTCGCGCTCGCATTTCTGCCGATGTTCGGTATCGGCGGGCTGACGGGGTTGCCGCTCGGTCTGGCGGCGACCGACATCCCGCTGCACGACACGTACTACGTCATCGGTCACTTCCATTACGTCGTCGCGCCGGGCACGCTGTTCGCGCTCTTTGCGGGCGTCTATTACTGGTTCCCCAAGGTGACCGGCAAGCAGTTGAGCGAGCGGCTGGGCCGATGGCATTTCTGGCTGTCGCTCGTCGCGATGAACGCCATC
>Ga0114129_10015274_pt1 | contig 10928 bp, 7 predicted proteins | sample RhiMetdeltSRZDD1_FD_80071 | JGI IMG/M metagenome (GOLD analysis project Ga0114129, IMG submission 80071) | Populus rhizosphere microbial communities from Tennessee, USA - Rhizosphere MetaG P. deltoides SRZDD1 (version 2) (version 2) | ecosystem: Host-associated > Plants > Roots > Rhizosphere >... | reverse complement strand
TTTACCAAAACAGAGTTATTCCCATAGAAGCGAAGAGTTCGGTATCCACGCAGCGTCTCTGCTCCGCCAAGCGTAGGCTGCAAATAAAAGGGGACTTGCTGGGTGCCGTTGGTCTTCGTCAAGGACGTGGCGGCATGTAAAGCGATGACTCGCGTGTGATTGAGGAGCGGGATGTATTGAGCGGCATCAAAATCGAGCCGCAGAAAACTGAACTGGTCCAGGTTTCGGTCCAGATAGCGCGTGTACTGTGCGGAATATTTTCCGCCGCTGGTGGGGGACGAGTCTCGATCCCGCCAGTCGTATTCCAGGAAAGCGCCGCCGCGCCAGAACGCCGTTTGCCTATCGATGCCGGGCGTTGTCTCCGGGGTGAACTGCCGCTCGGTCGAAATATAGCGAGTCGCGTGCCCCGGCCCCACATTGACTTTTAGAAAAGCTCCCGTAAGGCCCGCCCGAACATGGCGAACCGGTGTGATGCCGGGCTGAACTTCGACAGTCGTGTCTTCTAAACGGTAATCGCTGCGTCCCGACTTTAGCGAGTCCGGCCCGGCACCGTAATAAGGCATCTCGGAAAGATCGCGATGCGCGGCGCCGAAATTCAAAAAGGCGTGGCCACCGAACAAGTCATGCAAGGAGACATCGAAACGACCGAGATACGATTGATTGGTGCTGCCGCGAGCGCCGATTTTGACGCTCATCTTCCCGTCAAGAAAGTCACTTCGCGAAAACTGAGGGCCGAGAGCAAAGCCTGCGCCCGCTGCGAGCTGCCCAACTCCTATTCCAAACCCGTTTAGTTGCGACGTCATCAGCTTGTAAGGAAAGCTGCGTCGCACCCACACGAGGTCGTGTTGCGCTTTCGGTTCTGCCTCGGGTCGCAGATTCGCTTGTTTCTCGTCGCGAACGGATTCGATTTGTTGGGTTCGAAGTTCGACGCCCGATGTTTGCGAAGCGGGTGCCGTTTCAGTTTTCTGCGATGCCAAGTCGTCTTGCGGCTCAACTGGACTTGCGTAAACAGACCAATTCAAGCACAGCAGCGATCCAATAACTAAAGTCTTGATCATGGTTCACCTTCGCACGCGATCAACCTCAACACGACGTGCTTCAGGTGAAAACCGCGGGAGTATTGGCCATGCCGTGCGGCGCCGCGATAGACCTTCAAGCGTCGCGTTCTTTCAAAAGCCTCGCAGAGATTGTACCCGTAGAAATGGATTGTCAGATCCTTGAAAAATCGCCATCGGACTCAGCACCATTGCGCTGAGCTAAATCAGGAGCAGAACCGTGGGCTGTGACTTTCCTGTAGTCGCCGCGGCTGAAATACTTTTCCAACCATACATAGGCCACGATAAAGAAGTAGCGGCTGCCCATTTCCTTGATTTTCAGCTTGGCTTGGCCTGTTCTCCGGTTTCGCCAGGTAATAGGTATCACGGTCCATGAGTATCCCCTGACAATTGCCTTAAGCGGTAGTTCGACGGTCAAATTGAAATGCGGGGAAAGAAAAGGGCGACAGCCGTCGAGAGTTGTCTTTCGGTATGCCTTGAATGCATTCGTCGTGTCGTTCAGAGAAACGTGAAACGAAAGCCGTACAAATAGATTAGCGATGCGGTTCAGGAAGAGTTTGATCCAGGGATAGTCGATGAGGCCGCCGCCTTTGATGAACCGGCTTCCGAACACACAATCCCAACCCTCGTTCAAGAGCAGCCAGTAGCGGACCACATCACGGCAATCATCGGATTCATCGGCCATCATGACGACCACGCCATCTCCCTCGGCGCCATCGATGCCCTTGGCTACGGCCTTACCAAATCCATGAGGTCCATCATTTCGTATTGGGCGAACCGCCGGCATTCTTCGAGACAATTCCTGTAGGATCCGCCATGTCCCGTCTTTACTGCCATCATCCACGACCACGATTTCATGCGGAATGTGATGCAGGTCCAATTCCAGGTGCAAATGCTCGACCGTTCCACCGACACACCCCTCCTCATCCCGAGCAGGAATGACGACACTGAGCATTTTCAAAGGTGTCATGAGAACTCCAGGCTGCTCTCGAGAGTCGTCGAGTGTTGGCGCACCCATACGGCAACATCTTGAATGATAGCCCGCACGTCGCGACGGGGGCGCCAATCCGTACGCGCAAACAACCGCGTGCAATCTCCAATAAAGATGCGGAGGTCTCCGGGCCGATTTTCTATTTTGGACGCGATTGGGACCTCATTGCCTACGCATTCGCGGCAATGCATTGTTAGATCGCATAACGACGCCGAATTGGATGCTCCGCCGGAAACGTTACCCACCCAACCGTCCCAGCGATCCATTTCACAAATCTGTTGTGTCATGAGTTCGCAAAGATCGTCTACGTGCAAAAAGTCGCGCACCTGCTTGCCAAGTCCTCCGTAGCCGATATAACTCAGCGGTCGCCGGAAGTGATGTGCCAGTACCCAAAGCGCAGCCACGCCCTGATCGATCTTTCCGAATTGCCACGGACCGGCAATCACGCCGCAACGATCGATGACAGCAGTGAGACCGTAGGCAGCGCGATATTCGCCGATGAGTTGCTCGGCGGCATATTTTGTGAATCCATAGAGTGAGCGTGCACCAGACATATCCAAGAGTTCGCTGACCCCTTTGGAACTGATGCCGGGCGTTCCGTGATCCTCCCAAGTGAAGCGGCTGGCCTCCTCTCTCCAGGGATGGGACTCGAGCCGCTGAATCGGGTAAATTCGGCTGGTCGACAGAAACAGAAACCCGCTTTCCCAGAGACGCGCCTTCTCGAGACAATGGAATGCTCCCATGAAGTTGCTCTCGACCAGGTAGTCGGGCGACTGGCCCGTTCCGGCAAGAACCGAGGGCTCCGCAGAGCACTCCGCCACTACGTCAAAAGGACCTGAAGGAAAATCGCCAGGATTGCGAACGTCGCCGTGGTGAAACAGAACTCCGTGAGCTTTCAGTCTGGGGAGGTTCAGCTCTGAACCGCGCCGGTAAAGGTTGTCCATCGAGACCACGTTGGCCGTCGGCAAACGATTCTTCAGAGTTATCGCCAAATTGGATCCGATAAATCCGGCACCGCCCGTGATCAAAACTCTCATGTTCGCAGTAGACCTCGTTGGCGCGAGACGAAGGCCTCATGGATTTCTGAAAAGATTTCGTCGAGCGGCTTACTGATGTTCCAACGCGGATAGTGTGAGCGCATTTTAGAAAGGTCGCTGATGTAGCAGATGTGATCGCCCTCGCGATTCCGGTCGACGTATTCCCATCGCATCGGTTTTCCCGTCATGGCTTCACTGCGTCGAAACGCTTCTAAAATCGAGATGCTGTTCCGGCGGCCGCCGCCGATATTGTAGACTTCGCCCGCCCGGGGCTCTTCATAGAATGCCTCGATGAATCGGGCCACATCGAGCGAATGAATGTTATCGCGGACCTGTTTGCCTTTATAACCGTACACTTTGTAAACGCGTTCGGCGACATTACATTGGATGAGATAGCTCAGAAAACCATGCAGCTCTACACCGCTGTGGTTTGGTCCCGTCAGGCATCCGCCCCGAAGACAGCATGTCTTTAATCCGAAATACCGGCCATACTCCTGGACCATGACGTCAGCCGCCACTTTAGATGCGCCGAACAGGCTGTGCTTACTCTGATCGATTGGATAGTCTTCGCGGATCCCCTCTATAAAAAGCGGATCGTCGTAGTCCCAGCGCGTCGAGAGCTCCTTCAAGCGAATAGTATTCGGGCGATCTCCGTAAACCTTATTGGTGCTCATGTGAACGAACACGGCATCCGGTGCATGACGGCGAGTAGCTTCGAGCAGGTTCAGTGTGCCGCCGGCGTTAACATCGAAATCGTCGAAAGGCCGGGCAGCAGCCAGGTCGTGGCTCGGCTGAGCTGCCGTGTGAACAATCAGGGAAGGCTGAATGCTTCGAAACAGCGACTCCACGCCCAAACGGTCGCGGATGTCGAGTTCATGATGTTTGAAATTCTGGTGCTTGGCCTGCAAGCGACGTTGATTCCATCGCGTGTCGCCCCCCGGCCCGAAAAAATCTGCACGCAGGTTGTTGTCAATACCATGAACTTCCCAATGGTTTTCCGCGAAGTAGTCGACAACCTCTGAGCCAATGAGTCCGGACGAACCGGTGACAAGAAGATTCTTCATCGGTCTTTTGGTGTGCATCAGCGTTGGATGCTCGCCCGACATTATACATGTACAGTACGGCTTCGACACGACGTTACACCCAGTATCGACTCACATACTTGCGTCGTGATAGGGTACACGGCTCGAGGGAAAGAAGTGACCCCAGCATGGGACCCAAGGTTCAGTTAATTAGCGATAGTAGAAAGCGTCCATCCAAATTGACGCACAACATATTTCGCTCGCGTGCAGTGTCGAGCCGGATCACAGCCGTCGTGTTCTTTGTGCTGGTCGCGCTGGTGCTAACAATCATCAACCGGCGAGTTATTGTACAGGCACACTTCGAATTAGGCGACTTCGCTGCAAACTCGCTTTTGATCCAGGATGCGAAGTCTTTGAGTCTGTTTAAAGGAAACTATTCCAGGACGGGATTTAACCATCCCGGACCTGCGATTCTCTATGTACTTGCTTTGGGTGAACTATTCTTCCATGACTGGACTCGAATCGCGCCATCCGCTTTTGGCGGGCAGTTGATTGCAGTAACAATCTATTCCGCCTGCTGGATCACGCTGATCGGCGTGATGTTCCATAAACTCTCCAAATCTCTATTTGCTACAGGTCTCTCGCTGACAGCCTTTTTGACGATAAGTGCGTTTTCGCAGTACGAGGTCTTTGCGGGGGCATGGTTTCCTCATCTTTATTATTTTCCGTTTGCACTATTCACTCTTGCTCTCGCACGCCTTGTGTGCGGGCGCAGTGATGCCCTAATACCTATGGCGATAAGCTGGGGATTCCTGGTTAATGGGCATGTAGCCTTTATTGCAATTACGACAATCATGCTGGGAGGTGCTTTGGTCGCAAACCAGTTGCTTTCGAAGGTCATTCAAAAGGAGGCCTGTCTCAGTTGGCTTTCTTGGGAAGTGCTGTTCGCGAACGGACAAAAGCTACTGGGCTCTTTAGCAATCGTGTTGTTTTTCTTAGCGCCATTGGTCGCCGAAACGCTCATTCATTTTCCAGGACCGGTTCACAACTATATAGGCTACGGAGCCAGCCACCATCCGAACGCCATCAAAGGCAGCTTGCAATTTGTAGGCAGCTACTGGGCCAGCGGGCCGCTGTCTTTGCCTGTCATTTGGGGCATTTTGTTGTTTGGTCTTCTTTATGCCTGTTCGAAGGGCGAAGAGTACTTCGCAGACGTCCTGGGAGTACTGACTGCATTGCTTCTTGCCACTATCGGGGTTGTTTTCTATGCGAAGGCAGGTATTGATGACTTGAGTCTGAAGTATCTTGCTTTGTTCTACTACTCAGCGCCTGCGATTGCCGCTGCGACCGCTACATACTGCTTATATCGGAAGATCGACGTTTCGGGGAAGAGAATCGTCGCTTGTGTAGCTATCGCATTAGGTTTAGGTGCGATGTACATCAAAGTCAGACAACCCCCTGAGTACGTCGGATACTACAACCAGCCTGAGATTCCAGTAATGTTCGAAAAAATGCGTGGACTCGGGTCGTTACCGCTTGTACTCGATCTGGACAACAGTAATGATTGGGGTTACGTTTGGTCAACTGTCGTCGGGATTGAAACCTACGCAAAACGACTCGGCGTGCAACTTTTCTGTGTAAACAGAAACTGGCATCTCTTATTTACCGACGCGATGCTATGTACGGAGAATGCAGTTCAGACCGGAAGCCGGTTTATCGTATCGCGGTCACGACCTACCCCAACGAATTTAGCAGATTCGGCGCCGACGCTCGATTATCTCGGTTTGTCCTTCTATCGTCATTTCGAGCATCCATTCATTTCCAGCAAGGAATCGTGGACTGTAGGCTCGAACAAATTCATTTATTCCAACTACCTGCTCGGCAAGGGATGGTCGGGAATAGAGGAAGACTTCGTGTGGTCCATCGGGAAAGATTCTGAACTGTTTCTGCGAATTGACTCACAACAAGTTAATAGAATTCACCTCGACGTTGCAGCGTTTCTCCCCAAACCGGACTCGTTCCAACAAGTTGCCGTAAAAATCAATGATGTTATTGTGGCCGACCTCACTTTTAGAGCAGATGCGAATAGGGGATTGCGCACCGTGGACTTCCCGCAAAAAACAACCGAATTTGTGAAGATCAATCTATCGGTAAGCAACCCTACTTCCCCCCATCAAGCAGGGTTGTCCGGTGATCCGAGAGTACTGGGCATCGCCTTGTACGGCATAAGCACAGATTGAACTCTTTACGGCGGAAGCACTGCGGAACAGGAGGAGCGGGCATTGGGCTGCCGTCAAAAATGTGTTAGGCTCTGCATTTCTCGTCGACAGAATGAAGCGTATCGCCTCGCGAATAATTTTGCATGTCTGATAATTCTCCTTCTACCAATGTTGACGTGACCCAGTTGGTCCACAACATTCGCGAACAGATCCGTCGGAGATCCGAGCAATCTAATCAGGGAGCTCAGGTGGCAACAGGAACGTCAACAGCTTCTATTCCGGCGCAATTAAGAGCAAGCCTCCGTTCCATAAGTGATGAAATCAATGCTCTCAGTTTGCAAATCGAAAAAGGTGAGCCCGAAACTCAATCCGTTACACTCCGCGGGCGGATCGGCTACTTAATAAAGAGCCAACTGTACCGCCTGCTCTGGTGGCACAGCTATCAGCTTAAGACTCTGGTTGCTCTTATGGCGCGGCGCAGCCAAGAAGAACTTAAAATTGTTCAAACCCTGTCGCCGCCAAGCGAACAGATCCAAGAGATCAGGCGGCAGGTTCAAGAGAGCGAGCAGCGGTTGCGACAACTTGAGTCGGCACAATTGAGACTTCAAGCCGCGGAGGTCGAGAGAAATGTGCGAGCGAGTGCGGCGCAAGCAGAAGAGGCATCACTGCGTCAGGAATTGACGGAGGTGAAAAGCGGACTGAAGGAGAGCGTCACACAAAGCATTGAGGAACTCGCTCAACGCCTCGAAGCCGAAAGTGCACAGAGAGAACAAATGGCGATTCGCTTATCTGAACTGGGGCTGTTGACTCATCAGACTAGAGCGAGCCTCACGATCCACGACCGGCGCCTTGCTCTCTTTATTCAAGAAGCCCGCAAGCGACTGCCTCAGCCATTTACTGATGATCAGTTGCAGCAAATCGTTAAGCAGCACACTTCCCATCGCTACGAGTCGCTTTATGCAGCTTTCGAAGATGTCTTCCGGGGAACGCGCGAAGAGATCAAAGCAAAACAGAGCGTTTATTTGCCTCTTCTGAGGGAGCACGGGATCGGCTCACCAAATATGCCAATTCTGGACTTAGGGTGCGGGCGTGGTGAGTGGCTGGAACTGCTGCGAGAAGCCGGCCTGCAGGCCCGTGGGATCGACTGCAATGAAATAGTGATCGAATATTGCAAGTCCGCAGGTTTGGATGTGGTTCACGGTGACGCTCTCTCCTGCCTTCGTGCTCTGCCGGATGCCTCTCTTGGCGCCTTGACATCCTTTCATATGATTGAGCACCTGCCGTTCGACGTCATACTGAGTCTGATTGACGAGGCGCTGCGCGCGCTGAAGACCGGTGGAATTCTCATCCTGGAGACGCCCAATCCCCAGAACATCCTGGTGGGGTCACACACGTTTTACCTGGATCCTACCCATCTGAAACCATTGCCGAGTGCGATGGTTCGTTTTTTTGTCGAGGCACGAGGGTTTTGTAACGTCCAGGTACGCGAATTGAATCCCTACCCTGCAAGCGTCCGGTTTGCGGATGACGGTAAGGGTTTGGCGAACCGCCTGAACGATTATCTGTATGGGGCGCAGGACTACGCCGTTATCGGACAGAAGCCCTAGACAATTGCCTCAGGTACGCCTGCCCGTTTGCACCAAGCTGTCGCCTGACGGCCTCGTTCGTCAGAAGAAACTCGAGAGAAGTTCGAGCTTCGGGCGCATCGCGATAAAACATGCCGCAACCGGCGTTCACACAGACCTGTTTCATTGGTTCATTGTCTTCTGGAATAAGCAGCGGAATCCCGTTCCTCATGGCGAAGTGGACCGCTTCCCAAGGCTCGGAGTCGTCCACTATCCAGAGAAGTGTGGCTTCGTTGTACTGGTCATCGTCTACCCATTCACTCATGATGAATCGGCAGTCATCTCGCCGCTGATTTTCCTGGAAGTCTTCCATTGCCTGTGCACAGGCGGGTTGCACGCGAATTCCCGCGCAAATAATGAGTCGGTGGCGAGGCAGTTCATCCATAGATGCTGCAGATCTTGTTGACCTGATGCTCGAACGAATTGTCCTTTATTGTTTGAAACCCGTTCTCACCGAAACGCTCGATGCGCTCCGGGCGGATGACGAACTCTGACATCTTCTCAGCCAGCTCTTCGGCGCATCCAGGGCTAAAGAGGTAGCCATTGTATTCGTTGGTAACAAGTTCAGGAATACCGCCAATGGCTGAGGCGATCACGGGAGTTCGGCTCGCCATAGCCTCTGTTATGGTTACCGGTTGGTTTTCCGGCCAGATAGACGGCAAAATAAGGACATCCGTTTCACGAAAGACTTCTTCAATGCGGCTGTTATCCACCATGCCCCAAAATCTCACCGGCATTCCCGACTTCTCTACCCGTTGTTGCAGATACGACGTGAGTTCGCCGGTACCCACAAGGTTCACCTCGACACGATCACGAAATTGAATCAGATCCAAGGCATCTAGAATTACGTTGATGCCCTTATGCAAGCCGAAACGGCCGATGAACGTGAACCGGACTTTTCCGGAACGTTGTTTTTTGACGATGCTTGAATATTTCGCCACATCGATTCCGTACCAAATAACCTTCACTCTCTCGATTGGTATACCTGCACGGACGTAAGCCCCTGCAAGGTACAAACTAGGAGAAATGAATGTGTCCACATCGCTCAGTTGAAGCATCAGGAAATCCCGCCGCATTCGAATCGGAATGTTTCTCCCAGCTCCGTCAGTTATGAATGGCAGACACTCGGCGCACCGACTGTAGTCTTGACAGATTTCATTGTTCTTCTTTATGAGCGTGTTTTTATAGCAGAAGCCCCAGTGGTCGTGCAGCGTCAGAACCGTTTTGACACGTTTGCGCTTCGCTGCATGAATGATGCCCGCCGACAGGCCGATGATGTTGTGCATGTGGACCACGTCCGGTGAAAACGCGTCGAGCAGAGTGTTGAAATGCGCGTCAATCACGGGATGTGAGAAATTGACGAAATCCGCTGAGTAATCTTGCGGGTGAAGACAGACTCGGAAAACGGGCAGTCCATCGTAATAGTCTTGCCGCACGGAATACCTTGCGCTCCCTTCGGCGCTGTCCCCAGCGAAGACAATCACGTTGTACCCGCGTTGTTTGAGGAGTCTCGCCTGATAATGTGCGATTAATTCGGCTCCTCCGATGAAGTTGGGAGGATAAACGTTCGCACAGATGAGAATCGTCTTTGCCACGTCTGCTCGATATCACGCAGTGGCTGCGCCAGCGCGCTGCTCGTTTAACATCTGAAACATCTGCTCCGCGGTGCGGCCGACCTGTAGCTCGCCGCGGCGGGGCTCCGGTAGAAAATAGGCTGCAGCGAGCCCGCCCCAAAGTTCTCCATGAAAAGGTCCCGGATACTCCACAACTCTCCCGGGAACGAAATCGAGATCGACCCAGTGACAAAACGGAGATCTTTGCCAATCGGCCTCTAACATTCCTCGCCTGCATTCCGGGTTGAAACTGTCATGTAATACGACAAACAGCGGCTTCTTTGGAACATAGTCCAGCAAGCAGTTGAGGTCTCCCAGTATGCCGGCCGCAGAATGATCGCCGTCAATCAGCAGAAATTCAACCGGGATTTTCGCTTTATCCAGCTCGTTGAATAAATGAGGAAGGATTAGAGTCGAACGGCCAGTCAGGAAGCTGACGTTGGGGAAGCTGAATCGTGAAGAGATCGTCTCGTCGATATCAATGGAGAACACCATCTTCGAGTATTGAGAGATGAGTGAAAGGCTGCCGCCGCAGTAGGTGCCAACCTCTATACTGCAAAACGGCTTGTGCCGGGCTATCAAGCCAGTCAGAGCCATTCGCTCAGAGTCACTCATTTGCCAGTTTTCACATAAGCAGTCCGGATAAAGTGCGCTTTGCCAATCCATCGATCTGGTACCGTTCCTCGAGGTAGAAATAGTTTCGGTTAGTTCGAGCACGTAATCGTTCCAGGTCTTCAGCGGACGCGCAATGGCCTGTCGCGCCAGCTTGAACCGTAGATCGTCATTAGTCGCTAACGTGTAGATAGTTTCTGCCAACCGAATCGGGTCCGTAACATCGGTCGTCAGACATCCACCGTCTTGTGCCAGTTCGCCCATGACGCCCTGGTTGTAGCAGATGCATGGACGTCCGTGCCAGATACTCTCCAAGACAGGCAGACCGAAGCCTTCGATCACTGATGGATACACGGTGAAGGCGGATTCCTGATAAAGGCGATCGAGCGTTGCGTCGTCTACAACTCCAAGCCATTTAATCCGGGAATCCTTGGCCGAAATGCCCTCGATCCAATCCGCGATCTCGAATGCTCCAGCATACCGGTTACCCACTAATGTCAAAGACCATTCGAGTTCAGGATATTTATCGGCGATCCATAAGCAAGCCTGGATCAAGTTTCGATGATTCTTCCGGGGCTCTAAAGTCGAAACGCACAGAATGCGTATTTCAGACTGTTTCGACTCTTGCAGCATCGAGGTTCTTCTCGTCCCGCCGAATTCACCAGGAAGAAGATCTGCTATAACCCGGCAAGAAGTCGTAAGACCTGAATCGTGCCAGAAATCTTCCAGGCACCTGGCTGAAAAATCGGAAATC
>Ga0114129_10015273_pt1 | contig 10929 bp, 7 predicted proteins | sample RhiMetdeltSRZDD1_FD_80071 | JGI IMG/M metagenome (GOLD analysis project Ga0114129, IMG submission 80071) | Populus rhizosphere microbial communities from Tennessee, USA - Rhizosphere MetaG P. deltoides SRZDD1 (version 2) (version 2) | ecosystem: Host-associated > Plants > Roots > Rhizosphere >... | reverse complement strand
GCGGCCGAGATGATCGCCGCCACCGGCTACTTCAACGCCGGCCAGGACTGCACCGCCGCCACCCGGGTCCTGGCCGGCGGCGGCGTCCACGACGACTTCCTCTCCGCCCTGGTCGAGCAGGCCAGGAGCACCAGCACCGGCCCGCCCGAGGACACCGACGCCGCCTACGGCCCCCTCAACAACGCCAACCAGCTGGCCAGGGTCGAGGGCTTCCTGGAGCGGGCCCCCGGCCACGCCGAGGTCGCCGCCGGCGGCCACCGGCTCGACCGGGGCGGCTTCTTCTACGAGCCCACCGTCGTCCACGGCCTCGAGCAGGACGACGAGATGATCCAGCAGGAGGTCTTCGGCCCGGTCATCACCGTCCAGCGCTTCGACGACGAGGAGAAGGCCCTGGCCTGGGCCAACGGCGTCGAGTACGGTCTCGCGTCCAGCGTCTGGACCCGCGACCACGGCCGGGCCATGCGGATGGCCCGCGCCCTCGACTTCGGCTGCGTCTGGATCAACACCCACATCCCCCTGGTCGCCGAGATGCCCCACGGCGGCTTCAAGCACTCCGGCTACGGCAAGGACCTGTCCCTCTACGGCTTCGAGGACTACACCCGCATCAAGCACGTGATGTCGAACATCGAGGGGTAGGCCGCCCGGTCAGGAGAGTGGCTCGCCGAGCTCGTCGATGGCGACCCGCATGGGGACCGACACGCCGGCGTCGGCCGAGGAGACCGTGCCGGCGTAGGTGTCGTTGGGGGCCCCGGCGCAGTCGACGGTGACCTCGACGGCCAGCTCGCCGGCGGCCTGGGCGGGCACGGCCACCGGCCGGAGCTCGACCTTGGCGCTCGGGATGCAGAACCCGAACAGCTCGCCGACCAGGTCGGAGGCCCGGAGCTCCAGGTCGACCCCGGCCGGGACGGCGACGGTGACGCCGAAGCGCCGCGGCGGCGGGGCGGCGCCGGCCTTGCCGTACGACAGCAGGGCCAGGTTGTCGGAGAGCATCCCGGCGGTCTTGATGCTGTTCCTGACCCAGATCCGCAGGAGCCCGACCTGGGCGGTGGTGAGGTCGCCGACCCCGTAGCTCCCCGACGCCAGCCGGTCGGCGTGGCTGGTGGCGAGCTCGACCAGCTCCTGCCACCACAGCGCCGCCGCGCCCGCCGCCTGCTCGACCGCCTCCGAGAGCAGCGACTGGGGCCGGGCCGGGTCGTCCGGCGGACGGGGCGGGCTCATGACCGGGGGGCCCTTCGGCGAGCGAGCGTCCCCGCCACCTCGGCGGCGGCCGTCGCCAGGTCCAGCTGGTCCTGCAGCGACCGCGCCCCGTCCCTGATCCCACGGGTCACCAGCTCGCCCAGGTCGCCGACGTAGTCGTCGAGACGGTAGCTGCCCTTGCGCCATTTGGCCGTCGTCCTGGCGAGCTGCGCGTCGGTGTCCGCGGCGGTCTCGGCGAGGTGGGCCTGGCAGCGGTCCAGCACCCGCTGCAGGTCGGCGTCGAGCTCGCCTTCGGGCCGGCCGGTGGTGGCGGTGCCGGCCTCCGTCGTGGCGCTCAGGCTGGCCGCGCAGTCGGTGAACTGGTTGATCGAGCAGTCGAGCCAGCCCAGCTGGCAGGCCGCCCGGCCGAGGGTCTGGCCGCCGCCGGGGATGACCGCGTCGTCGAACAGCAGGTACTTCACGGTCGACACGAGGTAGGCGCCGGGCAGGCGGTCGACCTGGATGTAGCCCTGGTCGATCCGGAGAACGGTCCGGTCGCCGCTGCGGCGCGGGGCCAGCTGGTAGCGGAGGATGAGCTGCCGGTCGGTGCGCTCCCAGGTGAAGGTCAGGAAGGTGTCCGGGAACCAGCCGGCCGGGCATTCCCCGACCCGCTCCTCGTAGACGCCCCGCCAGTAGGCGGTGGAGGCGGTCAGGTCGCCGCCGGTCGCCCCCGGGCAGCCGAGATCGCGGTCCGGGACCCGAATGAGGTCGCAGAAGAAGTCGTTGCACTGCTTCCAGTTCTCGGGGAGGACGGCGGGGGCGAGCTCGTCGATGGTGCGCCCATCCTGGACGAAGAGCCTGGTCTCGATCCTGGAGACCACCTCGTTGTCGACCCGGCGCAGCTCGGGGTCGCACCAGGCCTGCCGGATGGCCGCCAGCTGGGGGTCGAGGTGGTCCCCGGCCTCCTGGACCACCAGGGCCCAGCGGTCCCGGTCGTCGACCCCGGGGCCGGCGGCGTGCTCGAGGGCGGTCGCGACCACCTCGGCGGCCTCGGCCGACAGGTCGCCGGGCGGGGCCTCGGGGTCGACCAGCCGGGCCGCGACCCGCAGCAGCCGCTCGCGGGCCTGCGGGGCCAGGGGCCCCGGCTCGCGCAGGACCCGCATGGCGGCGAAGGCCAGGTGCAGGGGGTGGACGCGGGGACGCCCGGGGTCGTCGGGCTCCTCGGCCGCCGCCTCGAGCATGGCGATCGGTTCCCGCGGCTCCTCCGGCCTGACTCCCAGGTAGCCGAGCTCGTCCCTCAGCCTCGGGTCGAGGGCGGCGTAGATGCCCAGCAGCGCCCGTCGCTTCCTGGACAGGCCGGGCACCGGTTGGGGAGCGTCCTGAGGCATCTCAGGCCCCTTCGTCGGGACGTCGCGACGACGCTACCCGATGCCGGGCCCGAGCACCAGAGGGCGCTCAGCGCGTCCGCTCGACCACATAGCCGATCAGGTCCCGGATGACCTCGGCCTGTCCCGGGTTGGCCGCCGCCCGGAACGCTTCGGGGAAGGCCGACGCGGCCGCGTCGGCGATCCCGCGGGCGAACGCCCGGGCGAAGTCGATGCTGCCGTAGCGGACGAGCAGGCCGGCCAGCCAGTCCAGCCGGTCGTCGGTCCGGACCGCGGCCGGCCCCCGCAGCAGGGCCAGGACCGCCTCCCGGTGCGGCGGGTCGGCCACCGACAGCAGGTGGATGACCATCAGGGTGCGCTTGCCCTCCCGCAGGTCGCCGCGGATCTCCTTGCCGTAGTCGGCCTGGCCGCCGGTGAGGTTGAGCACGTCGTCGGTGATCTGGAAGGCGGCGCCGAGGAAGAGGCCGAACCTGGACAGCGCCCGCAGATCGGCGTCTCCCCACGAGCCGATCAGCGCCCCGATGCGCAGCGGGGCGATGGTCGTGTACGAGCAGGTCTTGCGGAGGATGAGCTCCAGGTAGCTGTGGGGCGACAGGTCGGTCACGCCGTCGCGGCGCCAGCCCAGCTCCAGCGCCTGACCCTCCAGGGTGTGCCACATCGCCGAGGAGAACTCGTCCAGGATCCGCAGGCCGAGCCGGCGGCCGAGCCGGGCCGTGCCGGCCTGGAGGACCTCGAGGCTGAGCACGGCCAGTGCGTCGCCGGCGTTGAGGGCCAGCGGCAGGCCCACCCGGCGATGCAGCGTCGGCTGCCCGCGCCGCCACTGGCTGGCGTCCTGGATGTCGTCGTGGACGAGGAACGCGCAGTGGGCCAGCTCGATCGCGGCCGCTGCGGCCAGGGCGTCGTCCTCGGCGCCGCCGTGGGCGCCGCAGGCGGCCAGGCAGAGCGCGGCCCGCAGGCCCTTCCCGGCCCGCCGGGGATAGTCGGCCAGCGGCTCGTACAGCCACTGGCGCGGCTCGCCGCGCGGTAGGCGGCGCTCGATCTCCTCCGTCGCCCGTTCCCGGTAGCGGCGCAGCAGCTCCTCGGGCGGGCCGGGCGCCGCCGGGACCACGCTCACGCCTCGGCCCCGGCGGCCGCCACCGTGACCTGGAGCGGCAGGTACAGCTCGGGGACGTTCGAGACCAGGATGACCGAGACGTAGGTGCCCGGCGCGCTCCCGGGCGGGACGCAGGCCCGCACCTCGATCCCGCAGCTGCTGCGGGCCGGCAGGGGCTCCAGGGCCTCGGGGTCGAACCGGACGGCGCCCGCGGCCAGCTCGTGCCCGAGGTGGGAACGGAGCGGGGCGCAGTGCGGGCGGGCCGAGGCCACGGGGACGGGTGCCGCGTTGTGGACGTAGAACACTCCCGTCGCCTCGCCGCCCGACCGGACGGCCTCCAGCCGCACCGGCGCCTGCCCTCCCGGCGGCCCGGTCCCGGCCCGCCCGGCCAGGCGACCGGCGAGGACCCCGGTCGTGGCCGCGAGGACCTCGACGACGTCCAGCCAGGCCTCGCCGGCCCGGCCCGCCTCGGCCTGGAGGCGGCGGACCAGCTTGTCCAGGTCGGCCTCGGGCGCGCCGTCGCGCGCACCGCCGTCGCGCCCGTCGCCACGGGCCAGCAGCCGGTCGGCCAGCTCCTCGGCCGCCAGGCGACCGAAGTCCTGGACGTTGGCCAGGGTGCGCAGGTTCTCAACCGGGTCGAGCGCGTCGACCCACCAGGGGCGGTTCGCCGACCGGTCCTGGTCGTCCGTATTCGCCATGACGTCTCCTCGGGGCATGTTCGATAATGGCCCGAAACCGTGCAAGCAGGAAGTCGGACGCACGGTCCAGCGACGGGGGATGCCGTGCCCAGCCGTGCCGTCGACGACCGGCGCCATTCCGGGTCCAGCCAGCGCCGGCAGCTCACCGTCATGTTCTGCGACGTGGTCGGGTCCACGCGCCTGTCGCGGCAGCGCGACGTCGAGGCCTACTTCTCGATCCTGCGCGCGTATTACGACGCCTGCGGTCCGGTGGTGGAGCGGCACGGCGGGGTGATCGTCCAGCACCAGGGCGACGGGATCTACGTCTGGTTCGGCTACCCGGTGGCCGCCGAGGACGACGCCACCCGGGCCGTCCGGGCCGGCCTCGACCTGCTGGTGGTGCTGCGCCGCCTCTCGGCCAGCCTGGAGGCCGAGGTCGGCGAGCCGCTGGCCGTGCGGATCGCCGTGCATGCCGGCGAGGTGCTGGTCGCCGCCGTCGAGCATGAGGGCGGGCCTCTGGCCTTCGGGCACACCCCCAACCTGGCGGCCAAGCTCAACCAGGCGGCCCGGCCGGATACGATGGTGGTCAGCGGCGAGGTGCTACGGCTGGTCGAGGACCGCTTCGACCTCCAGCCCCGCCCGGCCGTGGTCCTGCCCGACGGCTCGGCCGTCCCGATCTACGAGGTCCTGGGGGCGCGCCGGCGGGAGGAGCGGATCGGCCGCACCTGGCGGATACCGCTGGTCGGCCGGGAGCGTGAGCGCGACCGGCTCCTCGGCGCGTGGGGGGCGGTGCAGACCGGCGAGGGGGCGGCGGTCGCGCTCGTCGGCGGCCAGGGGATGGGCAAGACCCGCCTGGCCTCGTCGCTGGCCGCCGCGGCCGGGTCGGGTCGGGCGACGGTCCTCGACTGTGCCTGCAGCCCGCTGGACGCCACCACCGCCTACCGGTCCTTCCGCACCCTGGTCGCCCAGGGGGCCGGGATCGGGCCCGACGACCCGCCGGTCGTCGCGGCGGCCCTGCTGGACCGTCACCTCGTCGAGCGGCTGGGCATGGACCGGTCGGCGGTGGCCCTGTTCGGGGCCGTGCTCGGCCTCCCCGAGTCGGACGCCGGTCCGCCGCCGGACCTGGCCCCCAACCGGCTGGCCGAGGTCACCGCCGAGCTGCTGGTCGACTGGGCCGGCCGGCTGGCGGCGGCGTCGCCCACGGTCGTGGTGGTCGACGACGTCCCCGACGCCGACCCCTCCAGCCTGGCCGTGCTGGCCCGGCTGGTCGCCGCCCGGCCGCCGCGGCTGCTGCTGGTCGTCACCGCCCCGTCGGCGGCCGCCCTGGCGCCGCTGCTGGCCGAGGGCCCGCTGGAGCGGGTCGAGCTGGGGCCGCTGGCCGGCCCGGACGCCGAGGCCCTGGTCGACGCGATCCCCGCCGCCCCGCTCGACCCCGGCGAGCGCGAGCAGATCCTGCGCCAGGGCGAGGGGGTGCCCCTCTACCTGGAGGAGCTGGCCAGGACGGCCCAGGACGGCGCCGGCCGGGCCGGGCTCCCGATCACCCTCCGCGGACGGCTCCAGGCCCAGCTGGCCGCGCCCGGCGTCGACCGCGGGATCGTCGACGTGCTGGCCGTGGCCGGCCAGGAGCTCGACGAGGCGGTCCTGGCCGCGGTCCTGGGCACGAGCGGCGAGGACCTCCACCCTCAGCTGGGCCGCCTGCTCGCCGCCGACCTGGTCGTCGACACGGGCACCTCGGCACCCGGCTACCGGCTCCGCCACGGCCTGCTCGCCGAGGCCGCCTACGGCATGCTGCTCCAGGAGCGGCGCACCGAGCTCCACGGCCGGCTGGCCGACGCCCTCGCGGGGCGGCAGGCGGCGGGCCGGCCGGTCGACTGGAACGTGGTCGGCCACCACCTGCGGCTCGCCGGCCGCCCCCTGGACGCCTACGAGGCCATCCTGTCCGGCGCAGACCAGGCCAGGCGCGGGGGGGCCATCCCCGAGGCGCTGCGGAGCTACCGCGACGCCCTCGACCTGGCCGCCGAGGTCGCCGACCCGGGCGTCCGGGACCTGCTGGAGGTCCGCTGCCGGCTGCAGCGGGGCATCACCGCCGTCTCGGCCCGCGGCTTCGGCGCCGAGGAGGCCGTCGAGGACTTCGCGCGCTGCGCCGAGCTCTGCCGCCAGCTCGGTCCACGGCCCGAGCACCTGTCGGCCCTGACCGGCGTCTACTCGTTCTACCTGCTCCAGGGCGACCTGGCCGCCGCCCGGGAGGTGGCCGACGACCTGCGCTCCTGGGTGGAGACGGGCAACGCCGACTACCGTCCCGAGAACACCCTCGCCTTCGCCGTGCTCGCGTTCTTCGAGGGGAACTACGCCGAGGCGGCCGAGCGGCTCCGGCGGGCCGCCGGCCAGTTCCGGGAGGAGCCGCTCGACCCCGTCCGCAGCGAGCAGAACTGGCTCCTGCCGTTCGACCCGCTGGTCGTCACCCTCTCCCACCTGGCCAGCGTGCTGTGGATCACCGGCCGACCGCGTGAGGCGCACGAGGCGGGCGACCGGGCTGTCGCCAGGGCGGCCACGCTGGCGTTCCCGGAGGGGCCGTTCAGCATGTGCTACGCCAAGAGCTACCTGGCCTGGATGTACGCGGTCGGCGGCCACCACCAGACGGCGGCCCGCTTCGCCGGGGACGTGCGGGAGGTCGGGCGGCGCCACGGGTTCGTGTTCTGGGAGAGCACCGGCGAGATCCACCTCGCCCTGGCGCAGTTCCGGACCTCCGGCCGGGCCGACGCACCGGACACCGTCGCCATGAACGCCGCCATGTGGGAGTTCCTCCGGGCGCGGGTCTTTCTTCCCTACGTCCTGACCGCCGCCGCCGAGGCCCGTGCCGCCCTCGGCCAGTCGGCCGAGGCGCTGGCCGGGTTCCAGGCGGCCGGGGCGCTGGTGTCCGAGACCGGGGTCCGCTTCTACGAGGCCGAGCGCCTGCGCCTCCTGGCCCGGACGCTGCCGCCCGGCGACGAGGCCCAGGCGCTGGCCCGGCGGTCCTGGGAGCTGGCCCGGGAGCAGGGCGCGCCGCTGTTCGAGCTGCGGGCCGCGCTCGACCTGGCCCGCCTGGCCGAGGACCCGGAGACGCCGGCGCGGCTGGCCACGGCCATGGCGCGGTTCCCGCCAGGGGCCGGCTATCCCGAGCTCAACGACGCCCAGGCGGTGCTGGCACAGGCGCCGACCCGGACATGACGGGCCTGCCCCGCGTGCTCGTCCTCGGCGGCGGCATGGCCGGCCTGACCGCGGCCTGGCGGCTGTCGGAGCCCGGCTGGCAGGAGCGGTTCTCCTCGATCACGGTCCTGGAGCGCAGCTTCCGCCTCGGCGGCAAGGGAGCCTCCAGCCGGGGCGTCCACGGCCGCGTCGAGGAGCACGGACTGCATGTCTGGCTGGGCCACTACGACAACGCCTTCCGGGTCATGCGCGACTGCTACGGGGAGCTGGACCGGGAGCGGACCGACCCCGCCTGCCCCATCCGGACCTGGCGTGACGCCTTCCTCCCGAGCGGGGACCTGGGGCTGTTCGACCGGGAGCCGGACGGGTGGGCGCCGTGGGTGGCGAGATTCTCGACCAACCGCCTCCTGCCCGGCGCCCGGGACGCCGACGGGCGGGCGCCGTCACTGGCCGAGCTGCTGGTCCGCAGCGCCCTGCTCCTGCGCGACTTCTACGCATCGCTGGAGGCCGGGCGGCCGCCAGGCCCGGCGGTCACGCTGTCGCTCTCGCCGGCGCCGCCGCCGTCGCCGGGCCCCTGGCGCCGGGCGCTCGCCCCGACCCTGCTGGCGGCCGGCCAGCAGCTGCTGCTGCTGGCCGGGCAGGGGGCGCGCCGCCTGGGTGGCCAGGGGGACGCGGCCGCCATCGACGGCGCCTTCGCCCCCCTGCTGGCCCGCCTGGCCCCGGCGGTCCGCACCGACGCCGGCGCGCGCCGGCTCCACGACCTGGTCGACCTGGTCCGGGCGGTGCTGGCCGGGATGGCCGTGGACGGGCTCGGCGGCGACCGCGACGCCTACGACGCCATCAACCACCTCGACTTCCGGGACTGGCTGCGGGCCCATGGCGCGCAGCCGTCGACGCTCGAGTCGGCGATCGTGCGTGGCCAGTACGACCTGGTGTTCTCCCACGAGCACGGCGATGCGGCCCGCCCCCGGTTCGCCGCCGGGTGGGGGGTGTTCCTCTCCTCCAAGCTCTGGTTCCACTACAAGGGGGCGATCTTCTGGAAGCTGCGGGCCGGGATGGGCGAGACGGTGTTCGCCCCGCTCTACCAGGCGCTGCGGGCCCGTGGGGTGCGGTTCCGGTTCCTCACCGAGGTCCGCGACCTGGTGCCGTCGCCGGACGGCGCCGCCATCGGGACGGTGCTGGTGCGAGGGCGGGCCCTGGCCCCAGGCGTGGGCGCGTACCGGCCGCTGGTGGAGGTCAAGGGGCTGCCCTGCTTCCCGCCAGCCCCGGACGGCCGCCAGCTCGCCGGCGCCGGGGACCTGGAGGCGCTGCGGCTCGGTGAGGACTTCGACCAGCTCGTGTTCGCGATCCCGCCGGCCATGGGAAGGCTGGTGTGCCGTCGGCTGGCCGCCCAGCGGCCCGACTGGCGGGAGATGCTGGAGCGGATCGGCACGGTGGCGACCCACGCCTTCCAGGTCTGGCTGGGGCCCGACGAGCGCGCCCTCGGCTGGGCCCACCCGGGGACCACCATGAGCGCCTTCGCCCGACCGTTCGACACCTGGGCGTCGATGTCGCATCTGGTCGAGCTGGAGGACTGGGGGACGGTGGGTCCGCCGGCGACCGTCGGGTACTTCTGCAGCACCCTGGCCACGGCCGGCCTGGAGCCGGACGGGGACGCCGCCGGCCACACCAGGACCCAGGCCGTCCACTTCCTGGAGCGGCACGGCGGACGGTTCTGGCCGAACGCCGTCGACCCCGCGACCAGGGGATTCCGCTGGGACTACCTGTGCGCCGACTCCGACCTGGAGGGCCCCGAGCGGTTCGGGACCCAGTTCTGGACGGCCAACACCGACCCCTCGGACCGGTACGTGCAGGCCCTCCCGGGCACCGACGCCTGCCGGCTGCGGCCGGACGCCAGCGGCTACGCGAACCTCGTCCTGGCCGGGGACTGGACCGACTGCGGGATCAACGCCGGTTGCATCGAGGCGGCCGTTGTCAGCGGCCTCCAGGCGGCCAACGCCCTGCTCGGCCGCTCCCGCTGGGACCGGATCGGCGGCCTGCTCCTACGCTGAGGGGTTGTTCCTGGCGGGGGCGGCCAGCCGGACCTCGCGCCGGCCGGCGTCGGGGGCCAGGAACTCGAGCAGGCGGGTCGCCTCCTGCTCGACGGTGGCCGGGTCAGGGAGGGGGACGAGGGGCTCGACGAGCAGGGTGGCCGACCCGCGGTCCCGCTTGAGGTGCCAGGCGCCCTGGACGAAGCCGTCGATCAGCAGCGGGGAGCGGAAGGCGGTGTCCGGGAACTCCCACTTCCAGACGGCGTCACCGGGCACGATGTGGGTCCGGTCGGCGTGGCCGAGCACGACGTTGTCGTATTCGGGCAGGAACCGGGGTGGGGCCGGGGTGTCGGGGTCGGGCAGGAGGGTGTCGGGGAGGTCCAGCAGCTCCCGGCCGTCGGGGTCACGGAAGGCGCGGAGGCGGGGCCGGAGGCGCTCGGTCACCTCGCGCAGGCGGGTAAGCCCCGACCAGGCCTGGACGTCCATGACCGTCGCCGGCCCGAACGCGGCCAGGTACCGCAGCACCAGCCGGTCGATCGAGGGCGCCGGGTCCAGGGGCCGCCCCAGCCACCGCTCGGCCGTGGCCCAGGTGGGCAGCCCCTTCCCGCCCCACACCCCGCGGGGCGGGACCTGGACGACCGCCACCAGGTGGTGGACGGCGTAGGCCAGGGAGGCGGCGTCGTACCCGGGCCACCGCTCGCCCAGCAGGGTCCGGAGCTGCGCGGTGGTCCGTGGGCGTTCGTCCAGCAGATCCCGCCCGGCGGCGACCACGGCCTCGATGTCGACCCCTTTGACCTTGCGGCCGAACGGGGTCCCGGTCCAGAACCCCCGCTCCAGCACCGGCCGCAGCAGCGGGGCCATCGTCAGGCAGTCGCGGGCCGTCACCAGATGCAGGGTCGTCCGCAGCAGCGGGATCCGCACCGCCTCCCGCTCGGCGACCATCCGCCCCAGCGCATGGGGATCGAACTCCTCCAGCCGGGTCCACAGCGCGACATAGGGATCCCGCGGGTTCTGCGCCTGCATGCCCACGAGGTGCTCCACGGTCCCGGCCGCCCCACGCCGCTCCCGCCGCAGCAGCAACTGGCGCTCGAGCAGCGCCCGGTTGCGGGCCCGCGGCCCGAGCACGGTCCCCGAGGTCTGACGGCTCATCGGTCCTCGAGCTTACGGAAGAACCCGCGGACGTCGCTGGCCGGGAACCCGATCAGGTGGTCGTGGGAGCCGCCGCCGTCCCGACGGTCGTGGGGGCTGCCGTGGTGGCCGCGGTGGTGGGCGGGGCGGTGGTCGCCTCCGTCGTGGGCGCGGCCGTGGTCGGCGGGGCGGTGGTGGGCGGTGCGGTGGTGGGTGGTGCGGTGGTGGGTGGCGCGGTGGTCGGCGGCGCGGTG
>Ga0114129_10015271_pt1 | contig 10929 bp, 10 predicted proteins | sample RhiMetdeltSRZDD1_FD_80071 | JGI IMG/M metagenome (GOLD analysis project Ga0114129, IMG submission 80071) | Populus rhizosphere microbial communities from Tennessee, USA - Rhizosphere MetaG P. deltoides SRZDD1 (version 2) (version 2) | ecosystem: Host-associated > Plants > Roots > Rhizosphere >... | reverse complement strand
GGTTCGGGGGGTTCTCAGGGTTCGGCTGTGGCGGCGCCCGCGCAGGCTGCGGCCGCAGGCACGGGACGGTCTGTCACCGGGTTGCCGGGTGTGCCTCAGGGACAATGACAACGGAGCGCGTCTGGCGCGTGCGAAAGAATCACACGTCGATCGACGCGATCCTCACTGACCGCGATGGCGGCGTCGAGATCCAGTATTTCTTCGGCGGCGAACCGGTCGTCTCGCAGCGTTGGCCCACGCGTCAGCTGGCACTGACCGACGCAGCCGCACGGCTCCGCGATCTCCAGCGGGCGGGCTGGACCACACACTGGTGAGGCGGCCTGAAGCCGCGGGCTACGAGCATTCGCGCACGTGGCTGCGCCATCGCTCGTAGCGCAGCCCTGTAGGGCTGCCTGTAGAATGGCCGGCGATCATGCGGTCCGAGACGCTTGGCGCGCGGTGGGTCCGGACCGCGAAGCGGCAATGGTCGTCCTTCTGCATGGCCGATTCGACCGGCCGCGAGCTCACCTACGGCCGCGCCTTCGTCGGCAGCCTGCTGTTGTCGCGCGCGATTCGCCAGCTGCCACTGGACCAGCAGTACGTCGGGTTGCTGCTGCCCGCCTCGGTCGGCGGCGCGCTCAGCAACATCGGGACCGCGATCGCCGGTCGCATCCCGGTCAACCTGAACTTCACCGCGGGCCACGACGCGATGGCCGCCGCGATCGAGCGCTGCGGCATCCGGACGATCCTGACGTCGAAGACGTTTCTGGCAAAGGCCGGCATCGAGACGATGGCCGGCATGATCTTCCTGGAGGAGGTGCTCGCGTCGACGTCGGGGCTTCAGAGGGCGCTGATGCTTGCCACGGCGCGACTGTTGCCGGCGCCGCTCCTCGAACGTCTCTTTTGTTCGACGGCCGATCCCCACACGATCGCGACCGTGATTTTCTCGAGCGGCAGCACTGGCGTGCCGAAGGGCGTGATGCTGACGCATCACAACATCCTCGAGAACATCGCATCGGTCAACGACGCGTTCGCGCTCACCTCGTCGGACGTCATGGTGGGCGTCTTGCCGTTCTTCCACTCGTTCGGCTTTACCGGGACGCTCTGGTTTCCGATGATCACCGGCTTTGGCGTCGCCTATCACCCGAATCCGACGGACGCCAAGACCATCGGCGAGCTCGCCGAGAAGTACAAGGGCACGCTGATCATCAGCACACCGACATTCTGCGGGGGCTATATCCGCAAGATCCGTCCGGACCAGTTCGCCCACCTCCGGTATGCGATCGTCGGCGCCGAAAAGCTCCGTGAGCCGATCGCATCGGCGTTCCGCGAGAAATTCGGACTATCGCTCCTCGAAGGCTACGGCTGCTCGGAAATGGCGCCGATCGTCTCCGTCAATCTTCCTGGGACCGATGCCGCGGGTGTCCCGCTCGACCGCGCGGGAACGGTCGGCCGGCCGCTGCCACGCGTCGACGCGAAAGTTGTCGATCCCACGACATTCGAAGGTCCGCTGCTGGATCAGGAAGGGCTCTTGCTGCTGCGCGGACCGAACCAGATGCTTGGCTACCTGGACGATCCTGAAGCGACGTGCAACGCGACGCGCGACGGCTGGTACGTCACCGGCGATATCGCCGCCATCGACGCCGATGGCTTCATCCGCATCACCGATCGCCTTTCACGCTTCAGCAAGGTCGCGGGCGAGATGGTTCCGCACATGAAAATCGAGGAGGAAATCCAACGCCTTCTCGCCGATCCTCACGTCTGCATCGTCACGTCGGTGCCTGACGACGCCAAGGGCGAGCGGCTCGTCGCCTTCTACACCGATCCCGAAGTGACGCCGCAGCGCGTGTGGGAGCTGTTGGCAACCACGTCGATGCCGAAGCTCTGGATCCCCAAGCGTGAGGATTTGCGGCTCATCGACGCCATCCCCACGCTGGGCACAGGGAAGGTTGACTTGCGCCTCATTCGGCAAATGGCCCTGAAGCTGCCGACATGAAGTCCCGGGCAACCCATGAAGACTCTCTCTCGCCAGTTTCAGACGCGTCGGCGCAACCTTCGGGATGGATCGTACGCGGCTTGAAGCGGCTTCATGATGAGACTGCTAAGCAGGTAGGGTCAGCGTTCCGAAGTGTTGCTGATAACGCCGTTTGAACTCGTCCCACGTGTACGCGTGGCTGAGTCCGCCCAGGTGCTCGAGGGCGTAGGTTGCCGCGACGCTGCCGATCTGCGCCGACACGTCGTACGGAAGGCCGACCGCGAGGCCTTTCAATAGGCCGCCACGGTACGCGTCGCCGACGCCGGTGGGATCGACGATCCGGTGCGGCGTCACGGCAGCCACGTCCACGCGGCTGTCGCGGGTGATCACCGATGATCCGTGCTCGCCGCGGGTGACGACGAGCGCGCCCGCTTCGACGAGGATGTCGCCCTCGCTCAGCCCGGTCTTCTGACGCAGCAGCTCGAGCTCGTAGTCGTTGACGATGACCAGAGCCGCTCCCGTGACGCCCTCGCGGAGCTCGTCGCCCGACATGCGCGCGCACTGCTGTCCCGGGTCGAAGATGAACTTGATGCCGAGGGTGCGGCACTCCTCGGCGTACTGGACCATGGCGCCGGGATCGTTCGGCGAGATGATGGCGTACCCGACCTCACGGACGGTGCGGAACGACAACTGACCCGCATCGGCCATGGCACCGGTATAGAACGAGGCGATCTGATTGTTGTCCTGATCGGTGCTGCAGAAGAACGACGCGCAGAACTTTCCAGGAATCTGCCGCGACAGCGACGTGTCGATGCCGGCGGCCTCGAGCCACTGCCGATATTCGCCGAAATCCTCGCCCGCCGTCGCCATCAGGAGCGGCCGCTCACCGAGGAGCGCCAGTGTGTAGGCGATGTTCGGCGCGCATCCGCCGCGCCGCTTGTCCATCGTGTCGACGAGGAAGCTGAGGCTCACGCGGTTCAGGTGCTCCGGCAGAAAGTGCTCGGTGAACTTTCCTGGAAACGACATGAGGTAGTCGAACGCGATGGAGCCGGTGACAACAATGTTCATGGCGAATGACGAGTTGCGTGTTTTCGTGTTTTCGGGGCTATTTGAGGTACCGGCCGATGATCGGGGCCAGGTCCTTCTTCGTCTGCTCCGGCACATCCTTCATCTGCGTGATCATGGCCGTCGCCAGCGCGTCCTTGCAGGCGCACGTCCGCGTGCCAGATATGCGATCGACGGCGTCGGCGATGGTCTTCTGCGCGGTCGCGGCGTTCTGCATCAGGTTCGCGATGATCAGGTCGACTGTCACCGAGTCGTGATCCGGGTGCCAGCAGTCGTAGTCGGTGACGAGCGCGAGCGTCGCGTAACAGATCTCCGCTTCGCGCGCGAGCTTGGCTTCCTGAAGGTTCGTCATCCCGATGACGTCCATCCCCCACGACCGGTACAGCCGGGACTCGGCCAGGGTTGAGAACTGGGGACCTTCCATGTTCACGTACGTGCCACCGCGGTGGACCGTCGCGCCGACTGTCGCCGCGGCGTCGGCCGCAATCGCGGACAGTTGCCCGCAAACCGGGTGCGCGAACGCAATGTGCGCGACCAGCCCGCGTCCGAAGAACGTGCTGATGCGGCCCTTGGTCCGGTCGAAGAACTGATCCGGCACGACGATATCCAGAGGCCTGTACTCTTCTTTCAGGCTCCCGACCGCACTCGCCGAGAGAATCCGCTCGACGCCGAGCACCTTGAAACCGTAGATATTCGCTCGAAAATTCAACTCGGAGGGGAGGATGCGGTGCCCGACGCCGTGCCGCGCCAAGAACGCGACGCGCTTGCCTCGCAGCGTGCCGAGCACGTACGGTCCTGACGGATCGCCAAACGGCGTGGCGATGGCCTTCTCTTCGCGGTTGGTCAACTCGGCCATGTCGTAAAGGCCGCTGCCACCGACGATCCCAATCTCGATAGGCATAGCTATTCCCAGCGTCTATTCACCACCAAGGACACCAAGGTCGGGAAGGTTAGCTCAAAGCGGGCACAACCCGTCGCTGTCCGCCTTGGTCACGAATGTAGCCGGCCGCGACGATCGGATCATGATAGAAGAAGACGAGAGTCTCCCGCGCAACGGCTTCCTCCACGATCGCGCGTTTGGCCGCCAGCGTCTCCATCGGATACAGATCGAGCGCCGGAATCCACGAATCCTCGAGGTGCGCGGTCGTCGGGAACAGATCCGCGGCGAACGCCGCGGCTTTGCCGCCTGATTCGATGGTCACGATCTGGTGGTGCGCCGAGGGGCCGCCGGTCCGTCTCACCCTCACGCCCGGCATGATCGTCATATCGTCGTCCACGAGCTGGAGCACGCCGGCCGTGGCGAGCGGCAGGTAATTGTCCGCCAGGTACCACGCCTGGTGTCGAGAACGGAGATGCGTCGCGTCCTCCCACTCGCCGCGACGGACGATGTACTGTGCTCGAGGGAAGCGGGGGCGGAGCCGTCCCTCCGCGTCGCGGACGGTGAAGCCGCCAGCGTGGTCGACGTGCAGGTGACTCGCCAGGACAATGTTGATGTCTTCCGGGCCCAGACGCGCCTCGGCAAGCGCCTGGTCGAGGCGATGGCGGCGATCCACACCGAAAGCGTGGTTGAACGCGTCGTCTTCCTTGTCACCGATCCCAGCGTCGATGATCATCGTTCGCGCACCTCGGACAATCAGCGGTCGCATTCCCAGGGTGACACGGTTACGGTCGTCGGCCGGCGCCACCAAGGACCATCGGGTTTTCGGCACGACGCCGAACATCAGCCCGCCGTCCAGTCGCAGGAAGCCGTCAGACAATGAGATCAGCTCGAGATCACCGAGTGTGAACCGCGCAATTGCGGATTGCTGATTGTTGATCGCAGATTGATTCACGATTGGCGATTGCTTGAGCTCGATCAGCACGCCATGAGCTGACGACGGGTGGATGAAGGCAATCGTCGAGCCCTCCGCGCCCGGCCGCGGACGTTCGTCGATCATCCGGACGCCGCGCGTCCGGAGCTGCGCAACTGCCGCGTCGATGTCGTCGACACGCAACGTGATGTGGTGCAGCCCGGGACCGCGCTTGTCGACGTACTTCGCGATCGCCGACTCCGCGGCCGTGGCCTCCAGCAATTCGAGCTTCGACTCTCCGACCGGCACGAAATGCGCCCGCACGCGCTGGCTCGTCACCTCCTCGGGCGCTTCGATCTCCAGCCCGAACGCGTCGCGGTAGAACGACAGCGCCGCGGAAAGATCTTTCACGGCGATGCCGACGTGGTCCAGGACGGCCTTCATCGATTGGGTGATTGGGTGATTTGGCGATCTGGTGATTGAAGAGCACGGTTCAGCAGATCGGCTGCCGCGGTATAGGGATCAAGCTCGCGCGCGGCGATGCGCTCGACGGTCCCCGCCAGCTCGCCCGCCTTCAAGACATGCCGCTCCAGGTGATCCATGAATCGCTGCGACACGAGCTCGCGCAGGCGGTACTCGCTGCGTGTCTTGCGTCGAGCCGCTTGCGTGTCCGCCGGGCGCGCGCGGAACTGCTCGATCGCCGCCAGCAGCTCGGCAACGCCGGCGCCGGTGGTGGCCACGGTCTTCACGACCGGCGGCCGCCACTCGCCGGTCCCGTAGGTATGCAGCGCCAGATTCGCGTCGACGGCCGCCACCAGTCGATCGGCGCCCTCGCGATCAGCCTTGTTGACCACAAAGATATCTGCAATCTCCATGATGCCCGCCTTGAGGGCCTGCACTTCGTCGCCGGTGCCTGGCACCAGCGTGACGATGGAGATGTCCGCGGTGCGAATGATATCGACCTCGTCCTGTCCGACACCGACCGTCTCGATGACCACGATCTCCCTGCCCGCCGCGTCGAGGACGAGCGCGGCATCCCCGGTCGCGCGGGCGAGGCCGCCGAGATGTCCGCGCGTGGCCATGCTGCGGATGAACACACCCTCGTCGGCCGCATGCGATTGCATCCGCAGCCGATCGCCGAGCACGGCGCCTCCCGTGAAGGGGCTGGTGGGATCGACCGCAATCACGCCGATGGCTGCCCTTCGGCCCGGCTCAGGGCGACCCTGAGGCGCTGGAAGGGTCGAAGGACGATCCCGAAGTTGGCCGACCAGGCGATCGACCAGAGTGCTCTTTCCCGCGCCCGGTGGACCCGTGACGCCTATCAGGTACGCGCGTCCCGTATGGCCGAAGATCGCTTTGACGAGATCGGCGCTCGCCGCATCTTCGTTCTCGATGAGCGAGATGGCGCGCGCAATGGCGCGCGGATCCCCCGCCAGCACGCGGTCGGCGAGCGTCATCGTGACAGGAGTTGCCGCGCGATGACCATCCGCTGGATTTCACTCGTGCCTTCGCCGATGGTCGTCAGCTTCACGTCGCGGAAGTACTTCTCCGCCGGGTAATCCTTCACGAACCCGTACCCGCCGTGGATTTGCACGCAGTCCTCGGCAACCCTCACTGCGGTTTCGCTCGCGTACAGCTTCGCGATGGACGACTCGAGCGACGTCCGGCCTCCCCTGTCCTTGAGGTAGGCGGCGCGGTAGGTCAGCAGGCGCGCGGCCTCGATGCGGGTCGCGGCGTCGGCGAGCTTCCATTGAATCGCCTGAAACGCGGCGATCGTCTTGCCGAATGATTTGCGGACGCGTGCGTAGGCGAGCCCCGCCTCGAAGGCGCCCTGCGCCAGACCGACGGAGAGTGCCGCAATCCCGATGCGGCCCGCGTCGAGCACCTGCATCGTGTTGACGAATCCCTGTCCCTCGGCGCCCAGGAGCTTGTCCGCCGGAATCCGGCAGTTCTCGAACAGCACTTCGCTGGTGTCGCTCGCTCGCATGCCGAGCTTGTCTTCCTTCTTCCCCGGGCTCAGACCGGGCGTGCCTCTTTCAGCGATGAAGGCGGAGATCCCCTTGGTGCCGGCCGCGCGGTCGGTCACCGCCATCACGACCATGGTGTCGCCAACACGGCCGTGCGTTGTGAAGGTCTTCGATCCGTTCAGCACCCAGCAGTCGCCGGCGCGCGTGGCCGTCGTCCGCATCCCGGCCGCATCGCTGCCGGATGAGGATTCGGTCAATGCCCAGGCACCGATCTTCTGTCCGCGCGCCAGAGGCGGGAGATACATCTGTTTCTGCTGTTCGCTGCCGAACAGGAAGATGTGCGCGGAGCACAAGCCGTTGTGAGCCGCGACGGAGAGCGCGACGCCCGGATCGACGCGCGCGAGCTCTTCGATGCAAATGCAGTAATCGATTGCCGACATGCCGGCGCCGCCGAACTGCTCCGGAAACTGGATGCCGAGGAGGCCGAGCGCCGCCAGTTTCGGCATCAGCTCGACTGGAAACTGCTGGCGCTCGTCCCACTCGCGCACGTGCGGCCGCATTTCCGTCTCCGCAAACTCACGGACGCTGCGGCGCAGGAGCTGTTGTTCTTCGGTCGGGCGGAAGTCCACGTTTGGATTCTATATGTAGGGGGACATGGAGACGTGGGGGACTAAACCCGCAGTCCGCTAATCCCCTGGTCCCCAGTCCCGATGTCGTCAGTAATAGACCGTCACTCGAAAGCTGCCGGTATTGTCCTTGAGGTAGTCGTCGTTCACGCCGAGAAAGAGACGGCCCGACGATCTCATCCGTATGGCGCCCTCGTCGTCGCCGATGAAGAAATACTCGTTGGAATCGCCGATCCGCCCGATCAGTGCCGCGGCGGGCCGGCCAGGCATCGGCCTGTTGTCGTTGCGCGGCGAGTTCCGTTCGCCCGCCGGGCCATCCTGACGATTGGGTCCCCAGCGGACGCGACCGCTTGCGGAGAAATACACCGTCTGACCACTGCGAATCTCGATGCCCGTGTCCTTCCACTCCAGCCAAGAATCCACGCTCACCTCTCGCTCGCGCAGACCCGATGGCCGGCGCGCGTCGCGCGAGTCGCCGTCGCGGTCGCGGTCGCGGTCGCCGCGATCCTCGTTGCGCCGGTCGAACTCGATCCGCACGACCTCATCGCGATCGACGCGCATCCGCTCACGGCCGAAAAATCCCCGCCGCGCCTCGAATTCGATGACGCCTTCGCGGATGCTGACGACGGTGCCGTCCACGCGGTTGCCATCGCGCAGCACGAGCGTATCCGCCCGCACCACGAGCGTGAAACTGACGAAAGCGATCCCGACGGCGCCGGGCCTGCGCAGATGCATCATCGCTTGTACTCCTTACGCGGTGGACTTATTATGGCACCTGGAGGCTCCGTGTCGTATCTGGTGACGCGTCATCGCCACTTCGCCCTCGCGACGCTGCTGCTGCTCGTCGCTGCACCCGCCCGGGCTGATATCACCGGCTTCATCGGCGCGAACCTGACGCCGGCGAATCGCCAAGTGCTCGGCGGCGCGTTCGGCATCGGGCTGCTCGTGGTCGGGTTCGAAGGCGAGTACGCGTTCACGCCGGACGATCCGAAGGCCAGCGCGCCCGCGCTCACGACCGGGATGGCCAACCTGCTGCTGCAGACGCCCGTCGCCATCTTCGGCTTTCAGCCGTACTTCACGACGGGCGCCGGCCTCTACCGCGAAACGCTCGGCACTCACCAGGACACCAGCTTCGGCTTCAACAGTGGTGGCGGCGTGAAGGTCTCGCTGATTGGACCGCTCCGGCTGCGCGTGGACTACCGGGTGTTCAAGTTGGGGAGCGATGCGCTGTACTCGCCGGCGCATCGCGTGTACGTCGGACTGAACGTGAAGCTCTGATTACCTGCCGAGATCCGAAACGAGCGTCAGATTGAGGATCGTCTGGCTCGCGAACGACTCGGACAGCGCCCTGTACAGCGGCCGTGTCTCTTGCGGGAAACCTTCGGACAGGATCGTTGACGGAGTGTAGTCGCTGTTCTTCACGACGGGATCGATCAGGAAGACGTAGATCGTCGATCCGCTCGGCCCGGGATCGGAGGCCTTGAACACTTTCCACGATGCGGCCTGCTCGGCCCGATCCGGCCTGGTGCTCTTCGCCAGCGCTTCCCGCAGCTTGCCGACGATCATCTCAAAGTCGGCAGTTTTGTCGGCCTTGATGACTGCGAGCGTGATCGCGGCGTCGCCGGAAAACGTGTAGGCGTTCTTCGCGAGCGTCGCCTGCGACGCGGGCGCGGCCTGAGCGAACACAGACGTCGCCGACAGGACGCCGGCGATCGCGGACGCCAGACCGCGAATCGCGAGGCTACTTGCCCAGCGCGACAACGTTCGTCAAATGCAGGAGCGCGCCAATCGCCGGGGTCCCGTAGGCGTCGGAGTACGTCTTGTAAAGCGTCTGCCCCTCGGCGCCGAATCCCTCGACCAGAATGTCGCCCACCTTGTACTCGGCCCCCTTCGCGACGGGATCCATGACGAAGACATAGATGACCGCGCCACCCGGTCCGGGTTCGGTGGCCTTGAACACTTTCCATCCGGTCGCCTGCGCCTTGCGCTCGGGCTTCTCGCTTTTCGCGAGCGCTTCCTTCAACTTCCCGAGCACCATCTCGAAATCGGCAGTCTTGTCGGCCTTGACGAAGTTCAGAATCACACCGGCGTCGCCCGGAAACACGAAGGGGCTGGGCGCGGCGGCCGGCTGCGCCGGTGCCGCGGCTGGCGGCGTCTGCGCGAATACGGCGGTCGCCGACAATAGGCTGGCGGCAAGTCCAAGGGCAATCGAGCGAACCATCTGGCCTCCTCTGTGCGGTCTGCGCAAAGGGCGCTACTGTAGCGTACTTGGGCCTACACGAAAACCGCCATCACTTCATGAGCAATCAGCATGCCCTCGCGGGTCAGCCGGAGGCCATCGCCTTTGTGGAGCAGAAACCCCGCGTCGACGAACGGCTGCAGGTCGGCGCCGAACCGCGCCCACACGTCGACGCCATACCGTATGTCTATGGCGCTGAGGTCGATTCCGTCGACCAGCCGGAGGCCCGTGAACAGCGCGTCGCCCAGGCGCTCGTCCGGCGACAGGACGTGCACATCGAGCGCCGGAGAGGCCTGTCGTCCGAGGCGGTCGAGGTATTCCTCGGTGGAGGAGACATTCTTCCAACGAACGCCATTCCTCGTCGAATGGGCACCGCAGCCGAATCCGACCCATTCGCCATCGGTCCAGTATTTCAAGTTGTGGCGCGATTGCCGGCCAGCGCGCGCCACGTTCGAGATCTCGTACTGTCCAAGCCCCGCGTCCTCGAGCCGTTCCATCGCCGTCAGATACATCGCCGCTGCGTCGTCGTCCGGCGCCTGCGACCAGCGCGCGCGCGCCATCGCCTCCTTGAGCGGCGCGTTGGGATACACCTCGAGCAGATACAGCGACAGGTGATCGGGCGCGAGCGCAATGGCACCGTCGACGGTCTCGAGCCAGTCGGCCGGGCGCTGCTCGGGCAGCCACATCATCAGGTCGACGCTGACGTTGTCGAATCCGGCGGCGCGCGCCTCGCCGACCGCGTCGCGCGCCCGCGCGGCGCTGTGGAGGCGCGACAACCGCTGCAGCTCGGCGTCGTTGAGCGACTGCACGCCGAAACTCAGTCGATTCACGCCGGCCGCCTTGAACGTGGCTAGCCTGGCTTCGGTCACCGTCTCGGGGTTCGCTTCGAGCGTCACCTCACGATCGGCGGCGACGTCGAACGACGAGGCGCAGGCGTCGATGATGCGCGCGACTTCGTCCGGTTCGAGGAGCGACGGCGTGCCGCCGCCGAAATAGATGGTGTCTGCGCTCGCAGGGCTAAAGCCCTGCGCCACTTCCCGTCCTATCACTGCGGCATTCGTGCCTGTCTCTGCAACCGGTCCTGCCCGTCCTGCCAATCCAGCCTGTCCTGCCCGTCCTACCCATCCCGCCTGTCCTGCCCGTTCGATCTCCGCGATTAGGGCCTCGACATACCGCGCCTTCAGATCCGCGTCGAACAGGCCTCGATTGAAGTTACAGTAATTGCAGATGGCGGAACAGAAGGGAACGTGGACGTACAGACCCAGCATTGGGTAATTGGGGAATCGGG
>Ga0114129_10015269_pt1 | contig 10930 bp, 9 predicted proteins | sample RhiMetdeltSRZDD1_FD_80071 | JGI IMG/M metagenome (GOLD analysis project Ga0114129, IMG submission 80071) | Populus rhizosphere microbial communities from Tennessee, USA - Rhizosphere MetaG P. deltoides SRZDD1 (version 2) (version 2) | ecosystem: Host-associated > Plants > Roots > Rhizosphere >... | reverse complement strand
CGGCGAGGGCATCGGGTTCGCGCAGCCGGAGAACGAGGACTTCATCAAGCGCGTGATCGCGATGCCCGGCGAGACGATCGAGATCCACAACCACACCGTGTTCATCGACGGCGAGCCGCTGGCCGAGCCCTACCTGACGAAGGCGGCCAAGCAGTCGATGGCCGACTTCCCGCCGCACACCGTTCCTCCCGGCGAACTGTTCGTGATGGGCGACAACCGCGGGAACTCGGCCGACAGCCGGTTCGGGCTCGGGACGGTGCCGTTCGACAAGGTGATCGGAAAGGCGTTCGTCATCATCTGGCCCCCGTCGCACATCGGCGGCCTGAACTAGCGCGCGCCGAACCTCAGTCCGGCGCCGAGGGGGCCCCGGTCCCGACCGGCCGCTCGGGCGGCAGGAACAGCCGGGCGAGCGACCACACCAGCCCCGCGATCCCGAACCCGGCCAGCCACACGATCAACGGCGGCGGATACAGCGCGAAGAACTCACGCGTCGCGGGTATCGCCATCACCAGCAGGAACAGCGCCGGCATCGCCCAGACGAGCACGAGTCGCCACGTCGTGAGCGGCGCTGCGATCACGGTCAGGATCAGGAACCCGATGAAGATCAGCACCATCGTGGCGGCGGTCTGTGCCTCGGCGAGGGAGATCCCGGGCTCATTCTTGGCCAGCACGTACCCGAGGAACGTGGCGACGGCGGCGAGCGAACCCGCGGGGATCGTGAACCGCAACACGCGTCCGAGGAACCCGGAACGGGCGCGCTCGTCGTTCGGCGCCAGGGCCAGGAAGAACGACGGGATCCCGATCGTGAGCGCGCCTATCAGTGTCAGCTGGCGCGCCAGGAAGGGGAACTCCACCCCGACCACGCCGACGGCCAGCGCGATCAGGAACGCGTACACGGTCTTGGTGACGTACAGGTTGGAGGTGCGCTCGATGTTGCCGAGCACCCGTCGCCCCTCGCCCACCACCGATGGCAGCGGGTCGAACGTCGAGTCCAACAGCACCAGCTGCGCGACCGCCCGGGTGGCCGAGCTGCCCGAACCCATCGCGATCCCGATGTCGGCGTCCTTCAACGCGAGCACGTCGTTCACGCCGTCGCCGGTCATCGCGACGACGTGACCGCGCGACTGCAGGGCCTCGACCATCGAGCGCTTCTGCTGCGGGGTGACCCGCCCGAAGATCGAGTGGGTCTCGAGGACCTCGGCGAGCGCGTCGCGCTCCGTCGGCAGGCCCTGCGCGTCGAACGGGTCGTCCGCGCCCGCGAGGCCGACGCGGCGGGCGACCGCCGCCACCGTGTCGGGGTGGTCGCCGCTGATGACCTTGACCACGACGTCCTGCCGGTCGAAGTACGCGAGCGTGGCCGACGCCGTCTCCCGGACCCGATCGGTCAGGACCACGAAGGCGACCGGGACGAGCGGCTGCGGACGCGTCTCCCCGTCGAGGGTCGCGTCGGTTCGAGCGAGGAGCACCACGCGCCGTCCGGCCTCGGCGTGCTCGCGCGCGCGGTCCAGATGCTCACGTTCGGCCGGACCCAGCAGCACGTCGGGGGCCCCCAGCACCCAGCCCCCCTTGGTGCCGAACGCCGCCCCGCTCCACTTGCGGGCGGAGGAGAACGGCACGGTCTTGGCGGCCGACCAGCCCTCGGGGCGCCTGTCGAACGACTCGCCGATCGCCCGCAGGGTCGCGTTCGGATGCGGGTCGGAGGCGGCGAGCGCGGCCAACGCCTCCTCGTGCGTCCCGTCCTCCCCCAAAGCCTCCACGTGGTCCACGACCAGCCGCCCCTCGGTGAGCGTGCCGGTCTTGTCGATGCACAGCACGTCCACCCGCGCGAGGACCTCGACGGCCGGCAGCTCCTGCACCAGGACCCTCTGGCGCGCGAGCCGAACCACGCCAACGGCGAACGCGACGCTGGTCAGCAGCACCAGGCCCTCGGGAACCATCGCCACGGTAGCGGCGACCGAGCCCCGAACCGCATCGGGCACGCTGGCGTGCGAACGCAGCTGGCTGAACACGACCAGAGCGGCGGTCGGGATCAGGAGCCAGGTCACGATCCGTAGGATCTTGTCGATCCCGGTCCGAAGCTCCGAACGGGTGAGGCCGAACCGCCGGCCCTGGTCGGCCAGCCGCGCCGCGTACGCCTCCTTGCCGACGCGCGTCGCGACGAACCGGCCGTCCCCGGCGGCCACGAACGAGCCCGAGAGGACCTCGTCGCCCGGCGACTTCAGGGCGGGTTCGGACTCGCCGGTGAGCAGCGACTCGTCCACCTCGAGCCCCGAGGACTCGAGCATCACGCCGTCCACGACGATCTGGTCCCCGGGCTGCAGCGCGAGCACATCGTCCAGCACGCATTCGTCCAGCGCGACCTCGCTCACCCGACCCTCGCGGACGACGCGCGCCTGCGGCGCGGTGAGCACGGCCAGCGAATCGAGCGTGCGCTTGGCGCGAAGCTCCTGGTAGATACCGACGCTCGCGTTGGCGATCAGGACGAAACCAAACAGAGCGTCCTGGATCGGCCCCACGATCAAGATGACGACCAGTAGCGAGCCGAGCAGCGCGTTGAACCGCGTGAAGACGTTCGCCCGGACGATCTGCGCGACCGTGCGGGACGGCACGACCGAGACGTCGTTGACCTGACCGCGCGCCCGGCGTTCAGCGACCTCCTCCCTGGTCAGGCCGTCGATCGAGGTGGGCACGTCCGGCGGTGCGGTCAGTCGCCGCGGTCGCGTTGGTCGGCCCACCAGGCATCGAGCAGCCGGTTGGCCTCGTCCGGTTCGATCGGACCGCGTTCGAGCCTGATCTCCATCAGCATCTCCAGCGCGCGGCCCACCACGGGCCCGGGCTCGACGCCGAGATGCTCCATCACCTGTGTGCCGTCCAGCGGCGGACGTATGGCCTGCAGGTTCTCCTCCTCGGCCAGGCGCGCGATCCGCTCCTCGAGATCGTCCTGGAGCGCCTCGAGCTTCTTGGCCTTGAAAGGGTTCTGCGTCGTGCAGTCGGCCCGCGTGAGCTGGTTCAGCCGATCCAGCAGCGGGCCGGCGTCGCGGACGTACCGCCGCACGGCGCTGTCGCTCCACTCCGTGTATCCGTGGAACCGCAGGTGGAGCTCGACCAGCCGCTCGACGTCATCGACGACCGAGGACGGGAAACGGAGCGCCTGCAGCCGCGCGCGGGCCATGCGGGCGCCCACCACCTCGTGGTGGTGGAACGTCACACCGTCGGGCGTGATCTCGCGCGTCTTCGGCTTGCCGACGTCGTGCAGCATCGCGGCGAGCCGCAACGTGAGGTCGTCGCGGTCGCACGTGTCGATCACGGCCAGCGTGTGCTGGAACACGTCCTTGTGCTTGTGCACCGGATCCTGTTCGAGCCGTAGCGCCGAGAGCTCGGGCAGGAACTCCTCGGCCAGGCCGGTCCGCACGACGAGCTCGAGTCCCACCGCGGGTGCGGGCGACCGTAGGAGCTTCGACAGCTCGGCGGCGATCCGCTCAGCCGAGACGATCGCGAGGCGGTCCCGCATCCGCTCGATCGCCTCGACGACGCGCGGGGCGGGCGTGAGCTCCAGCTGCGACGCGAAGCGCGCCGCGCGCAGCATCCGTAGTGGGTCGTCGGAGAACGCGATCTCGGGATCGAGCGGCGTGTCGATCCGCCTGGCGGCCAGGTCCTTCACGCCGCCGAACGGGTCGACGAACTCGCCATCGGGCAGCCGGACGGCCATCGCGTTGATCGTGAAGTCGCGCCGCGACAGGTCTGTCCGCAGGTCTTTGCCGAACGTCACCGAGGGCTTGCGGTGCTCCTCGGCGTACACCTCCTCGCGGAAGGTGGTGATCTCCAGGTCGCGTTCGTCGCGCCGGGCGCCCACGGTGCCGAACGTCACGCCCACCAGGTACAGGCGCTCGGCCCAGCCGCGCAGGATCTTGGTGGTCTGCTCGGGCACGGCGTCGGTGGCGAAGTCCAGGTCGACGAGGTCCCTGCCCAGGAGCCGGTCCCGGACGCCCCCGCCAACGAGATAGAGCTCGTGGCCGGCCAGGCGGAAGCGGTCGCCCAGCTCGGTGGCGACGGAGGGGATCTCGAGGCGCGCGCCGCCGTTCGTACGCGACCGGTCGGCCATGACGGGGTCAGGATACCCCTGCCCTCGAGGCCTCCTGCGGTAGCGTCCGACGCGTGCGCCCAACCGAGTACCTCGGCTTCTTCTGGACCGTGCCGAACACGGTGCTCGGGCTCCTGGTCGGCCTGCTCACGTTCCAAGCGCCGCGGGCGCACGGTGGCGCGATCGTGTTCGACCGTACTCCACGCGGGGTGACGAGGGTCCTGCGGGGGATGCACCGCACGGCGATGACCGTGGGGTTCGTGATCGTGGCCGCGGTGCCGGTGGAGGGCCGCCTCCTCCTGCACGAACGCCACCACATCCGCCAGTACATGGCATGGGGGCCGTTTTTCATCCCCGTCTACCTGCTGCTGGCGATCCCGTTCGGGTACCAGCGCCACCCGATGGAGCGCGCGGCGCGGCGGGCGGCGGGCGAGGAGACCTAGTCGGCTAATCACCCTCCAGGTCGTGCTCGAGCGGCTCGATGTCCTCGAGCTCCTCCTTCATGCTTCGGCGCACGGCGAGCAACTTCGAGCCCCCGATCAGAAGAAGGAGGATGCCCAGGATGGCGATGCCGATAGGGGTGACGTACTTCTCCCAGCGCTGGTAGCTGGCCCCGAGCGCGTACCCGAGCAGGGAATGACCGATCCCCCAGATCACCGCCCCGGCGACGTCGTAGAGGATGAAGCGCCGCCATTCCATGTGGGCGACCCCGGCCACGATGAATCCGACGCTTCGAACCACCGGAATGAACCGCCCCAGGAACACGGTCTTGCCCCCGTGCCGCCGGTAGTAGCCCTCGGCCGCCTCGAGGCGCTCGGGCGTCACGAACAGCTTGCGCCCGTGGCGTTCGAGGAACCCTCGCCCGTAGCGGCGCCCGATCCAGTAGCCGACGTTGTCGCCCAGCACAGCGCCGGCGATCGCGACGAACGCCACGCCGGGCAGCCAGAGCTCCCCGAGGCGCGCATAGAATCCGCCGATAATGACCAGCGTCTCGCCAGGCACGATGACGCCCGCGCCGACCGAGTTCTCCAGGAACGTGGCGACGAAGACGATCAGGTATCCCCACGGCGGCTCCATGTACGGCCGCAGGAAATCGACGATGCGGTCCAGCACGTGGGCAACGTACAGGAAGCCCCCACGCTGATGGAGTCGCGCAGCGAGGTCTCGGCTGGGGGCGTCGTCTACCGGCGCGAGGACGAAGCGGTGGACCTCGCGCTCGCCGCGCGCCGAACGCGGCGGGGACAGCTCGCCTGGGGGCTTGCCAAGGGCGCGATCGAGGCCGGCGAATCCGACGAGCAGGCGGCCGTGCGCGAGGTTCTCGAGGAAACGGGCCTGGAGGCCGACGTCGAGGCCGACCTCGGCGACATCCGCTACTTCTACGTGTGGGAGGGCGTCCGCGTTCGAAAGCGGGTGCACTTCTTCCTCATGCGGGCGACCGGAGGCAACGTCGCCAACCACGACAGCGAGATGGAGGAGGTCCGCTGGTTCCCCCTGCGGACCGCCATCAAGCGCGCGGCCTACAAGGGGGAGCGCGAGGTCATAGAGCGCGCGGCCAAGCGCCTGGCGTGACGCCGTTCCAGGTCGGCATCGCGATCGCGGTCGGCTTCGTCGCCGGGGTCCTGTCCGGGATGTTCGGCGTCGGGGGCGGGGTCGTGACCACGCCCGCCGTGAACACGTTGCTGGGCGGGACCGCGATCGAGGCGATCGCCACGCCGCTGCCCGTCATCCTTCCGACCTCACTCGTCGGTTCGTACACGTACGCGAAGGCGGGCGAGGTCAGCGTCCGCGCCGCCAAGTGGGCCGCCGTGCCCGGGATCATCGGCGCGGTATCGGGTGCGTTGCTGACCGAGGTCGTCAACACGCACCTGTTGCTGGTGATCACGTCGGTCCTGATCGCTGTCACCGCGATCCAGGTGATCCGCAACCGCCCGCCCCGAACACCCTGGGTCATCGGCGAGACGCCGGGGTGGAAATACGCCGCGATCGGCCTCGTGGCCGGGGTCGTCTCGGGGCTGCTGGGGATCGGGGGAGGCATCGTGATGGTCCCGGCGTTCACGCTGTGGGTCGGGATGCCGCTGCGGCGAGCGCTCGGCACCTCGCTGCTGGTGATCGCCATCCTGGTGATCCCCGGGACGATCGTGCACGCGATCCTGGGCAACATCGACTGGGCGATCTTCGTCGCGCTCACGATCGGAGTGGTACCGGGGGCCCGGCTCGGTGCGCGCATCGCGCTCGGCGTCCGCGAAGGCACCCTACGTATGGCGGTGGGCGTGTTCCTGCTGGTGGTCGGGCTCGCGTACGGCGCGTCCGAGCTCGCGTCCCTGGCCGGAGGCCGAGGGTAGGATGGCGCGACCGACCATGAGACGGCTCTCGCCGCTCGTCCTCGCGCTCCCGATCTGGCTCGTGTTCGCCCTCGGCGCGGCCGTGCCCGCGAGCGCGCAGGAGGCGCCGTCGGCGACGCTGACGCTGCTCTCGCAAACCAGCTGGAACTGCCCGAACGGCGTCGATCTGCAGCAGCCCGCCCCATCCGGTTTGACCTGTCCGACCGGGCGCAAGCTCGTGATCGGGTTCCGCGCGCAGAACACCGGGACCGAGCCGCTCGATCAACTCGCGATCGGCGTGACGCTGTACTCGAGGATCCTTTCGCGCAGCGCCTACGAGGCGTCGCTCACCACCGACCCGGCCGTTGCGCTGAAGGCGGTCACGCTCGCGCGTCAGGGGACGATCGAGCCCGGGGCGACGCGCGACTTCGAGGTCTCGATGTCGCTCGACACGGGCCTGGACCCCGACCACTCCGGCGTCTACCCGGTGAAGGCGGACCTCCGCAGCGGGGTCACCTCGGTGGCGGCGATCCGAACGCCGGCGATCTTCGTGGTCCGCGAGCCCGAGATCCCACTCTCGCTCTCGTGGACGTTCGTCTTGTCGCATCCGATCACGTTCGCACCCGACGGCACCTTCACCGATCCCTCCCTCGAGGCCTCTCTCGCGCCCGGCGGGCGGCTGTCGGGGCAGCTCCGCGCGCTTGTGGACCTGGCGGCGGACCCGTCGGCCCCCGCGGTCGACATGGCCGTGTCGCCGGTCCTGCTCACGCAGCTCGGGCGCATGCGCGGCGGCTACTCGGTGGTGTCCGAGGACGGGACGACGAGAGACGTGCCAGCTGGTCAGGGGGCCTCCGAGCTCGCCGCTCGGGCGCTCGAGGACCTGCGAGCAGTCGCGGCGGCCCCCGGCGTCGAGGTCACGACACTCCCGTTCTCCTCCCCCGAGATCCCATCGCTCTACGGGGGCGGACTCGGCCGGGACGTGAGGATCCAGCTGCGGCGGGGACGCGAGGTCGCCGCGGCGCTGATCCAGGCCGACCCGCCCGAACAGATCCTGCGGCCGCCCGGAGCGGCGCTGGACGACGAGACCCTCCGCGGCCTGGCCGGCATCGGCGTCGGCACGCTCATCGTTGGACCGTCCACGGTGGAGCTCCCGCCGCAGCCGCTCGGGTTCGCCGGGCCGGCCACGACGTCGCTCGGGGACGGCGGGATCACCGCGATCGTGCCCGAGCCCTCCACCGACGCCGTCATGACCTCGGTCGCGCAGAGCGATCCGGTCCGGGCGGCCCAGGTCGTGCTCGGCGAGCTCACCACAATCTGGCAGGAGGCGCCAGGTGAGACCCGAAGCGTCGCGGTCGTGCTCGGCGAGGATGCGCCGTTGCCGGGGCCCTTCTTTCCGCCGCTCGTTCGTGACGTCGCCGGCGCGCCGTGGCTGACGCCGACGACGGCGGGGGCGTTCGTCACTGCGTTCCCGTCCACAGAGACCTCGGAAGTCGCGAACCCCTCGTTCCGCCGGTTCCCCTCGTCGTACGTCGGGGCACTCAAGCAGGCGCGGCGCCGGGTGGAGACGCTTCGCTCGATGCTTCCGGAAACGAGCATCGAGCCCGAGCGGCTCGAAACCATGTTGCTGCTGGCCGAGGCCCGTCAGTTCCTGAACTCGACCAACGACGGACTCGCGTTCATCGCCGCCGTTCGCGACAGCGTTAAGGCGACGGTGGGCAACCTGTCGCTCGACACGGTCTCGACCGTCTCGCTCTCATCGAACTCGGGCGGCATCCCCGTCACCGTGTCGAACGCGGGGCAGCGGTCGCTCAGCCTGGTCGTCCGGCTGGTGTCGCCCCGGCTGCGTGACGCGCCCACCGAGCGACTCAAGCTCGGCCCTGGCCAGACCGAGACCCTGCGGCTGCAGGCGCAGCTCCGCTCGACGGGCCGGTTCCCCGTGCAGGTGCAGATGCTCGCGCCGGACGGCCGGCCGATCCAGAACCAGACCCTGATCGTGCGTTCGACGGCGTACAACCGCATCGCGCTGTTGATCACGATCGGTGCCGCCGTGATGGTCGTGGCGGTGTGGGCAAGGAGGTTCCTGCCACGACGGACGACGTGACGCCCGAGACGGAGCGGCCGCAGGGCGAGGCCCTGCCCCCGGACACCACGCGCTCGTTCGTCCGCAACACGGTCGTGATGTCGACCGGCACCGCGCTTTCGCGTGTGACCGGGTTCCTGAGGCTGTCGGCGATGGCGTTCGCGCTCGGCATCACCGAGAACCGCCTGGCGGACTCGTACAACGTCGCGAACATCACGCCGAACATCCTGTACGAGCTCGCCCTCGGAGGGATCTTGACCTCGGTCGTCGTCCCGATCGTCGTCCAGTGGATGCAGGAGCACGGACGAGACGCGGCATGGGACGTCGTCCGGCGCCTGTTCACGCTCGCGGTGATCGTGCTTTCGGGGATCGCCGTCCTGGGGATCGTGCTCGCGCCGTGGATCGTCGACCTCTACACCTCCGGATGGCCGGATGCGCAGCGCGCGGCGAGCGCCGACCTCGCGACGTTCTTCCTGCGCTGGTTCATGCCCCAGATCCTGTTCTACGGGATCGGCGCCGTGGCGAGCGGCCTGCTGAACGCGCACCGGCGGTTCGCCGCCGTGATGTTCGCCCCGATCGCGAACAACGTCATCGTGATCGCGACGTTCCTCACGTTCGCGGCGATGCCGGAACCGGCGCCCGGCGAGCTCGCGACGGGCGCCCAGCAGCTGGTGCTCGCGATCGGCACCACGCTCGGGGTCGTGGCGATGACCGTCGCGTTGTGGCCCTCGGTGCGGGCGACCGGGTTCCGGTTCCGATGGCTCCCGGGGTTCCGGGACGAGGCGGTCCGGCGCATCGGCCGGCTGGCGACGTGGGTGTTCGTGTACGTGGTCGCGAACCAGATCGGATACCTGATCGTGATCATCCTGGCCGGGCCGGTCACCGGCGGGTACGCCGCCTACGCGGCGGCGTTCATCCTGTTCCAGCTCCCGCACGCGATCTTCGCGGTCTCGATCTTCACCGCGCTCCTGCCGGCGATGTCCTCGCGGTGGGCGGCCGACGACGTGGACGGCTACAAAGATCTCCTCGCGCAGGGGATCCGGGCCACTGCGACGATCCTGATCCCGGCCGCGCTCGGCTACATCGTGCTCGCGCGGCCGATCGTCCGGCTGCTGCTCGAGCACGGGGCCACCAAGCCCGCGAGCGGCGACCTGGTCGCCGAGGTCCTCGTGTTCTTCGCGATCGGGCTGTTCGCCTTCTCCGCGTTCCAGCTGCTGCTGCGCGCCTCGTACGCGATGCAGGACACGCGGACGCCGGCGCTGCTGAACGTCGTTGCGGTCGCGATCAACATCGGGGCCGACCTGCTGTTCTTCTACGGGTTCGACATGGGGATCCCGGGCCTCGCGCTCGGCCACGCGACCTCGTACGTCTTCGCGTCCACCGCGTTGTTCCTGCTGATCCGCCGGCGGATCGGCGGGATCGGCGGTCGGCGGATCCTGACCTCGCTCGTCCGCGTCGTCGTCGCCGGCGTCGCCACGGCCGGGACGGCGTGGGTCGTCGCCGAGGCGTTCGACGCGCTGCTCGGGACGACCTCGCTCGGGACCCAGGCGGTCCAGGTGCTTGGGGCCGTGGTCGCCGGGCTCGCGGTGTTCATCGCCTCGGCCGCCGCGCTGCGGATCGAGGAGGTCGACATGGTTCGAAAGCAGGTTGTCGCGGGGTTCCGCCGGTGAGGCTCTCGGATGAGCGCGGGCTGGTCGGCAAGCTCCTGGTTCTGGGGCTCGCGCTCGCGGCGATCGTGGTCATCGTCGCGATCGACGGCGGGTCGATCCTTCTCGCGCGCTCGCGTGCGGAGGATCTGGCCGACGACGCATCAGCCTCGGCGTCGCAGGCGTATCGGGACACCGGTGACGAGGAGGCGGCCAAGCTCGCCGCGCTGGACACGATCGCCGACGCCGACGAGCCGGTCCGCCTCAAGCGGATCGACGTCGGCCGCCGACGTGTGACCGTCGTGATCACCACGCGTGCCGACACCCTGGTCGTGGGCAGGATCCCGCTGTTCGACGATCTCGAGCGCCTCACCGTGAGCGGTTCAGCCACGGTCCCTCGCGACTGACGCCCGCGTTCAGGCCGCGGTGCGGCCGGAAGCCGCATCCCCGGGCATAGACTTCGCATCGTGGCCAAGACGATGCAACCGGGTACCGTCCTGGCGGACCGATACGCGCTGGAGGAGGAGCTCGGCCGCAGCAGGACCGGCCTGGTCTGCCGGTCCATGGACCCGCTGCTTCGGCGCGCCGTCGCCGTCAAGCTGGTCCATCCCAGGCTCGCGGACGACCCGGTGTTCGCGGAGGCCCTGCACGCGCAGGCGCGCCGGGTGGCGACCGTGTCGGTCCCCGGCATCGCGCGGCTGCTCGACACCGGCGAGCAGGACGGCGTGCTGTACCTCGTCCGCGAGTACGCGCCCGGCGAGAGCCTTCGCTCGCGACTGGATCGAGAGAGCCCCGCCTCGGT
>Ga0114129_10015267_pt1 | contig 10931 bp, 5 predicted proteins | sample RhiMetdeltSRZDD1_FD_80071 | JGI IMG/M metagenome (GOLD analysis project Ga0114129, IMG submission 80071) | Populus rhizosphere microbial communities from Tennessee, USA - Rhizosphere MetaG P. deltoides SRZDD1 (version 2) (version 2) | ecosystem: Host-associated > Plants > Roots > Rhizosphere >... | reverse complement strand
TTCTGCCAGCCGGCGAAGAAGAACGTCTTGTTGCGCTGAATCGGACCACCAAGGAAGCCGCCTTCCTGCCGACGCTTGAGAAAGTCCCTGTCCGCATTGAAGACGTTCCGCGCGTTGAACGTGCGATCTCGCAGGTAGCCGAAGCCGCCGCCGTGGAAGTCGTTGGTTCCCGACCGCGTAATGGCGTTCACCACCGCGCCGGCGCTATTGCCCTGGGCCGCGCTGTAATTACTGGTCTGGATGCTGAACTCCTGAAGCGCGTCGGGAAACGGGAACGGCTGATTCTGCTGGAAATACGGATCGGTATGGCTGGTGCCATCGAGCCGGAACGACACCTGTCGCGACTCGGTGCCGTTGGTCGACATCCGCAACGCGCCGGGAATCGTCTTCCCGGATTCCTGATCGACTGCGGTCAGCACCATGCCGGCCACCAGCGTGCTCAGCTTGGCCGCGTCGCGGCCGTTCAACGGCAGCTCGACAATGCGCTTCTGGTCGACGACTTCACTGATGACCGACGACGTGACGTCGACGGTGGGCGATTCGCCGGACACGGTCACGGTTTCAGACAGCGCGCCGACCTCGATGGCGAAGTTCACCGTCAGGTTCTCGTTCGCCTGCAACAACAGACCCTTGCGCTGCGACGTCCGGAACCCTTGCAGCTCCGCGGTGATGTCGTACGTCGTCGGCCTCAAGGACGTGAAGGTGTAACGGCCATCGACGCCGCTCACCGTGTCTCTCGAGAGTCCGGTCGCCACTTCCATCGCTTTCACGGTGACGCCCGGAACGACGGCGCCGGTGTTGTCCGTGATGACGCCGTTGATTTGTCCGGTCTGGGCGAGTGCGGGACTGCTCAGCAGCCCGGTGAGGCAGAGTGCGAGGACTATCCGTCGTTTCATACGATCTCCCAGGCCCGTCCGGGCCGCCTGTCGCGGAGACGAAAAGGGCTATACTGAAATTTCAGTAAACCCTACATGCGTCAGATGCAGTCGTCAAGGGTCACGTCGACGTCCTCCCGGTTGTTCGTCCCGCTGCGCCTGACCCAGCGGGGGGCGGGGATGACCTCTCCCGTCAGCCTGTCGGATCGGGCGTACGGCGCGATTCGCGAGGAGATCCTGCGGGGCCAGCTGCGCCCCGGCACACCGCTGTCTCGCCGGCGGCTCGCGCAGGAGCTCGGGATGAGCGTGCTGCCGGTCACGGACGCGCTCCGGCGCCTCGAGGTCGACGGTCTCGTCGAGAGCCGAGCGCGCGCGGGCACGCGGGTTCGCGTCCCGAGCGACGCCGACATCCGCGCGCTCTACGAGCTTCGCGAAGCGCTCGAAACGCAGGCGGCGCGTCTCTTCGCGCGGAAAGCGACGCCGGCCGAGCGCCTCGAGTTGAAGGTCCTCGCCAGCCAGGTCGACGCCCTGTTCGTCCGGCTTCAAGGGAGCGACGATCCCGACCTCCGCTTCAAGGTGCACAGCCAGCACGTGCGGCTCCACATGTTCATTGCGGAGCACGCGCGCAGCCGGCTGCTCGGCGAAATGATCGAGCGCAACCACGTCCTGATCCTGAACTGGCTCTTCGACGTCGGCGCACGGCGCACGCCGCTGCCCCACGACTTTCATGCGCAGCTCGTCGAAGCGCTCGTCTCGGGCGATCCAGACCGCGCCGACGCAGCGATGCGCGCGCACGTGCAGTACGGTCTCTCGGAGATCGCCGGGAACTTCGACGCGCTCACGGCATCCGAGTGGCGCGAGCGGAAACGGTCGGTAGCGCCGAACGCTCGCCACGAAAGCACGAAATCACGTAAGAGACAATCTTAGGTTTCGTGTTTTCGTATTTCGTGGCCTGACCCTCAGAAGACGAACTTCAGCCCCACCTGAACCTGCCGCGAGTCGAGACGCGTGCTCGTGAGCACGCCGAAGTTGGGCGTTCGCAGCTGACTGCCGGGCTGACTGAAGATCGGACGGTTCGGGAGATTGAACGCCTCGATGCGCGCTTCGAGGTACTTCGAGCCGATCGTGAATCTCTTGTTGGCCGACGCGTCCAGGCTGATGATGCCCGGTCCGATCAGCGAGTTTCGCGGCACCGTGCCGTACCGGAACGGACCCGTCGCCGGGCTCCGATCGACGAACGCGTCAGTGTTGAAGAAGCGCGTGCGAGTCTGCTGGTCCGACGACAGACGCCAATCGATGCCGGTGGAGTCTGGATAACAGACGCCGCCGCCGTTCTGGATGTTGCCCGGGCCGCACGTCACCGTGAACGGGAAGCCGTCCTGCAGCGTGAGGATGCCGCCCAGCTGCCAGCCGCCGAGCACGAGATCGACGGCGCCCCCGTGATTGAGGCGCGCCCGATCCTTCCCGAAGGGGAGATCCCACAGCCAGGAGGTCGTCCAGCGCCGGCGGAAGTCGAACGCCGACAAACCGGTCTCGAGATCCAGGTTGTAGTTGTTCGACGGCGTCAGCGAATCGCCGTCCGTCGTCCGGATGCCGCTGCCGTTGTCGATCGATTTCCCGTACGAGAACGAACTGAGAAAGCTGACGCCCTGCGAGAAACGCTTCTGCAGCTTCAGATACAGCGCGTTGTAGTGGGAGCTGCTCGGCGCGGCCATGACCTGGACGCTGCCGAACAGTGGAAACGGCCGAGCGAGGTTGGTGTTGGCCAGCTGGCTCGGCTCGGGGTTGTTGTAGCTCATCAACCGGCGCAGGTGCCGGCCGACCGATCCGAAGTAGGTCGCCTCCAGCGACATCGTCGCGCCCAGCTCGCGCTGAACGCCGACCGACCATTGTCCGATGTACGACGTGGGCTCGTTGAACTGCGCCGCCAGAATGAACGTGGGTGCGCCCGTCCGTGCAAACGGCTGATCGAAGCTCAGGTTCGGGCGGAAGCTCTCCGCCGGCTCGTCGCGCCTTATCGTGAATGGGGCGTTCCGCACCGTATCGAACACCGCATTGCCGATGTCGCGCACATAGTAGATGCCCGCGCCCGACCGGATCACCGTCTGGGGCGTGACGGTCCACGCGATACCGAGCCGCGGCGCAAAATCGTTCTTGTCAGGTTTGTACGCTCCCCGGCCGAAGCGTCCGTCACGCACGTACTGGATTTCCGGCGCGAGGCGAAACGCGGGATTCCCTTCGTACGGGTCGCCCGTCCCGGCGCGGACGAAGATGGGGGCGTGGGTGTTGGCCCAATCGAAGTCGATGTTCACGATGGCGTCGTACGTGTCCACGAAGGGCTGGTCGTACTCCCACCGCAGCCCGTAGTTCATGGTGACACTCGAACCGACCCGCCAGCTGTCCTGTGCGTAGAGCGCGAAGTAGTTCGAGCGGAAGTTCGCAATCGGCGCGCCGACCTGCGCTTCGGAGCGGTTGAAATCGCCGAGCAGGAAATCGGCGAACGCCGCGCCGCCGCGCGAGGCCGCGGGCACCAGCGGGTTCTGCGTGTAGCGACCGTCGAACGCGAACCGGCCGCGCGTCACCACGCCGCCGATCTGGTCGTAGATCACGTGGCGGATCTCGCCGCCGAGCTTCATGGAGTGCCTCGAGACGGTCCACGTGAAGTTGTCGACGAACTGAATCGTCTTGTCGTTGTTGATGAAGGGCGCGTCGCTTTCCTCGCCGAGCCCGGATAACGCCGTGATGTTGATGTTCGGCACACCCCAGTAGAGCGGGTTATCCGACGGCAGGTTGATGCCGAGCGCCTTGACAACATTCTCGTTGTTCGCGCGTGGCGAGATGTGACCGTTTTTCAGGTAGCCGAATCCCACCCGGGCGTCATTGAGCTTGTTGGAGCTGATCGTGCGTGTGTTGCTGAACACCAGTTGATGGACGTCAGTATCGGTGTTGATCCCCATGTTCGGGATCGCGAAGGGATCGTACCCGTGCTCGCGTGAGATGCTGTGGCGGAACATCCACGTCGACTTGCCTTGCGAGAGGTCGAGCCGATACGTGAACTGGTCGGCATCGACCTGCCGCGCTTCGTTGTTCACGAAGTTGGGGCCAACGACCTGCTGTGATGCCAGTGGCCAGTAGGCGAGCAACTTTTGGGAAACGGGATGGATGCGGTTCGCTGGAATGATGTTGCCCGAGAAGGCCGTCGGCGCCTGCAGCACGTTGCCGGCCGCGTCGAACACGCGCGTCGCCGGGTCGTAGATCGGGATGAGATTTCCGCTGGCGTCGCGGAAGTTCGAGAAGTCGCCGCTGCGCCACGCCGTGAGCGGCAGCGAGGGCGTCGTCGTCAGCGACTTGTTCTCGCGAAGCCCCTCGAAATTGACCATGAAGAACAACCTGTTCCGCCCATCGACGATCTTCGGCAGTACGACCGGACCACCCAGCGTGAAGCCGTACTGATTGCGTTTGAACGGCGGAATGGGATCGGCCGGTCTGTCGAAGTAGTTCTTCGCGTCGAGCCTGGAGTTCCGCAGGAACTCGAACGCCGTGCCGCGCACCTTGTTCGAACCCGATTTGGTCGACACGTTCACCTGGGCGATGGCGCGTCCGTACTCGGCATCGAAGATACCCGAGACGACGTTGAACTCCTCCAGCGCGTCGACCGACGGCAGGAGCATGTAGGAATTGAAATTCAGGTCCGTGTTCTCGACGCCGTCGAGCGAGTAATGGTTGAAGTGGACGCGCTGACCGGCGACGTTCAGCGCGAAGCTGTTGCGCTGACCGCCCATGCGCTGTTTGCCCTGGCTCGACGACGGCCCGTTGGTGGTGGCGCCCGGAATCAGCGATGCCAGCTGCAGATAATTGCGTCCGTTGAGCGGCAGCTCGACGATCGCGCGGTTTTCAATCACGGTGCTGATCGCCGCGTTCTCGGTCTGGATCAGCGGCGAGTGAGCCACGACTTCGAGCGTTTCCGAGAGATTGCCCACATCCATCGTGAAAGCGAGCCGGTTCGCGCTCCCCACCTGCACGACGACGCCTTTCCGTTCGACGGTTCGGAAACCCGACAGCTCGGCTTTCAGATCGTACGTGCCCGGCGGGATGGCGGAAATGACATAGAGACCGACCTCGTTCGTCTGCACGACGCGGACGACGTTCGTCGCCTGGTTGGTGAGGGTGATCGTCACGCCGGGCACCGGCAGGCCGCTGCTGTCGAGAACAGTTCCACTGATTTCCCCCGACGGCGTCTGCGCATGAACGGGGACAACGATCGCGAAGAGAGCAAGAAGCAGCGCGACGGCAGAGAGCTGACTGCGCATGGAGCCTCCGGTGTCTAGGCGTCTATTGAGGCGGGAGTATAGCGTAAACAAAACGTTAAGACGGCCGTGGGTGCACAAGTGTTCCGTCATCGTGCAGCCGTCTCGCTGGTGACGAGCGCCGTCTCACTCAGTGAGACGAGAACGCCTACACACCCAGTCTGTGCCGGCGGATCAATTCATCGAGCGTCTGATTGGTGCGCGGCTCGTATCCGTGCAACGGGAGGATCCGCTCGTGGATCGCGTCGAGCAGCCAGCTGACCTGCGGGAAGAAGCTCGCCTCGAGCTCCGCCGCCGGTGTGATCCAGTTCCGCGATCCGATCACCACCGGAGGCCCGTCGAGGTCGTCGAAACAACACTGTGTGAGGTTCGCGGCCACCGTCTGCATCACGCTCCCGCGTTCGACGGCATCCGAGACGAGGAGGACCTTGCCTGTCTTTCGCACGGACGCGACGAGCGGCTCGTAATTCAGTGGATTGGCCGTCCGCAAGTCGATCACTTCGGCCGAGACACCGAACCGCGACTGCAGCTCCTGCGCGGCGGATACGGCCGTGTAGAGTGCCGGGCCGAGGGTGACGATCGTCGCATCCGTACCGGCCCGCTTGAGCGACGGCTCGCACAGCTCGATCTCGTAGTACTCCCGGGGAACGCCCTCTTCCACGAACATCTCGCCGACGTCGTACACCTTCTGGCTCTCGAAGAACACCACCGGATCGGTGCCGGCGAGCGCCGCGTTCATCATCCCCTTGGCGTCGTATGGCGTCACCGGATAGACGACTTTCAGCCCCGGAACGTGATGGACGAGCGCCGTGAAATCCTGCGAGTGTTGTGCGCCGTATTTCGCGCCGATCGACACGCGGAGCACGACCGGCATCGTCAACTGCCCCGCCGACATCGCCTGCCACTTGGCGAGCTGATTGAAGATTTCGTCGCCGGCACGGCCCATGAAATCCGCATACATCAGCTCCGCCACGACGCGTCCCCCCTCGAGGGCATAGCCGACCGCGGCGCCGACAATGCCAGCTTCTGAAATCGGCGAGTTGAACAGGCGATGGTACGGCAGTGCTTCCGTCAACCCGCGATACACGGCGAACGCGCCGCCCCAGTCGCGATTCTCTTCGCCGAAGGCGATCATCGTCGGATCAATCGAGAAGCGGTGGACCATCGCCTCGAAAATGGCGTCGCGAACGTTGAACGCCTTCATCTTCGGCACCGGCTGACCGTGGTCCGTCGGCGTCCGGATCTTGCCGCGGATCTGCCGCACCCGCGGGTTGTCGGCAAGCGGCTGCAGGAATTCAGGCTCGCGGACGTCGAACCGATCGACACGCCGATTCGAGAACATGCACGCGCCGACCAGCTCCGAGTCGATCGAGACGCGCGGGCTCACGTCGAGATCCGCGGCCAGCCGGAACATCTCGAAGACCGTCGCGTCGCCCTCCAGGCGATCGGCATCGAGCGATTCCGCCGAGGCGATGCGGTGATCGATCAGCGTATCGCGGAATGCGCGGATGGAATCGGCCTGCTGCCAACGGTCGACCTCCTCCTTCGAACGATAGCTGGAAGCGTCGGACGGGGAATGTCCGCTGATGCGGTACGTGACGGTGTCCAGGAGCACCGGTCCACGCCCCTCGAGGAGGATCTGTTTCTTGCGCCTGAACGCGTCGATGACCGGCAGCGGATCGTAGCCATTGACCCGCTCGGCGTGCATCTGCTCGGGGTTGACACCTGCACCGAGCCTGGCCGCGTATTGCATGCCCATCGTCTCGCCGAACGGCTGCCCGCCCATGCCGTAGAAGTTGTTCATGCAGTTGAAGAGGATCGGCAGGCCGCCGCCGAGCGCCTGGTCCCACAACGTGCGGTACTGGTCCATCGCCGAAAAGGTGATGCCCTCCCAGACCGGTCCGCAGCCGAACGACGAGTCGCCGATATTGGCCACGACGATGCCCGGTTTCCGGTTGACGCGCTTGAAAAGCGCGGCACCAGGGGCCATCGATCCCGAGCCGCCGACGATTGCGTTGTTGGGATAGATGCCGAAGGGCGGGAAAAACGCGTGCATCGACCCACCCAGGCCGCGATTGAAACCGGTCTCGCGCGCGAAGATCTCACTGTAGGCGCCGTAGATGAAGAACCGCCTTGCCAGCGATCCGACCGTTCCGGCATGTCCGCGCTCCACCGGTCCGAGGAGCGCGCCCTCACGATACGACCGCATGATGTCGAGCAGCTGCGCGTCGTTCAGTTGCCTGATGGCGGAAAAACCCTTTGCGAGGATCTCCCCATGGCTGCGATGCGATCCGAACACGTGATCCTCGGGACCAAGCAGGAACGCCATCCCGACGGCAGCCGCCTCCTGCCCGATGGACAGGTGCGCCGGTCCCCCGTGGCTATACGCAACGCCCTTGTAGGTCCCTTTGGTCTTGATCTCGTTGAGAATCGTCTCGAACTCGCGAATGGCACACATGTCCTGCCAGATGCCGAGGAGTTCCTCCTTGGTATACGTGGCGAGCTCGTCCTTCGGGACCCTGGCGTACGCGTTCACCGGAATGTCGGCGAACCGGATGACCTCGCGGCTGAAGACCCGTTCGGGCGCGATGATGATCGACTTCGGCATCTGTCACAAACCTCACAGAGATCAGGAGACGATGCTCACAGGAGATCAGGAGGAATTCCTTTCTCGAAAAAGAAAACTCCTAGTCTCCTGAACTCCTGTAAACCCTCGTCATCTCCTGAACTCCTGTAGTCCCTCTTACAGCTCGGTACCCTCAGCTCCCCAGAATCAGATCGTATTCGACCTGCTCGATTCTCTCCGCGACCGCGCGGAGGAAGCGGCCTCCCGGCGCATCGTCGATCGCCTGACGCACGCACGTGAGCGACAGCGCGATCACGTCGATGAACTCGACACCGCCGTCTCTACGGACCGGCTTTACGTGGATCGCGCCGACGCCCAGGATCGCCACCTGCGGCGGGTTGATGACGGGCGTGAACCATTCGACCCCGAGGCTTCCCAGATTGCTGATCGTGAACGTCCCGCCCGACAACGCGTCGGGCGAGATGCTGCCGTCATTGGCTCCGGCGGCAAGGTCGCTCATGCGGCGCGCGAGCGCGCCGATAGACAGGCCCTGCGCATCGCGGACAACGGGGACGAGCAGGCCCCGCGGCGTGTCGCACGCGAACCCCATGTGGACCGCTCGATGCCTGACGATCGCCCCGTCGATCAGCTCCGCGTTGAGGTCTGGCGTGTCGAGCAGGGCGCGAATCGTACAGAACGTGACGAGCGTGTTGATGGTCACGTCTGGCCTGCCGGCAGTCCGTGCGCTGTCCATGGCGCGAGCACGTAGCGCGAGCAGTTGTCTGGCGTCAGCGGAAGCGTGCAGTGTGTACTGCGCGGCCGTCGCCAACGATTCCCCCAGCCGGCGCGCGATCACCTCGCGCGTGCCGGACGGGCGCGCGACTGACGTCGCCCCACGCTCCGACTCGTACGCCTTGCGGACATCCTGTTCGAGGACGCGGCCGCTCGGTCCCGACCCGATGACTCCGACCGGCTGGAACCCTCTGTCGGCGGAGAACTTTCTCGCGCGGGGGCTCAGGACAGCCGTCGGGACCGGGGACTGGGGGCTGGGCGCTGACACAAGGGGTGCCACAACCCCAGGACGGAACACGTCGGCGTCCTCTCCGGCCGCACCGATGACGCAGACCACCGTGAACACCGGAACGAGCGCGCCCTCCGGAAAGAAGGTCGCCAGCACAGTGCCGCCGACGGGCGCGGTGATCTCGAACGTCGCCTTGTCGGTCTCCACCTCGGCGACGACGTCTCCGGCGGAGACCGCGTCGCCTTCCCGCCTGACCCATCGGCTGATGATGCACTCTTCGACGGTGTTGCCGGATTTGGGTACGTCGACGGGCGTGGCCATCTACGTGAGGCTTTCCAACTGCTTCCAGCTTTCGATGAACTGACCAAGCGTCCGCTGCGAGAGCCCGAATCCGAGGAATTCCGCAGGTGTCATGCCGTCCGGCTCGTAGGCGCGCACGAAGTCGGGAATTTGCTGAAGGCGGCGAACCACATCGTCTGGTATCGGACGATCGATGCGCAGCTCGTGCGGGAAATCCTGCGAAACGAGCACCTCCTGATAGGTCGGATGAATCGACATCACCAGATGGGCGCCTGCCAGCTCGGTCAAGTGGTGCGCGCCGCGCAGGGCGGCGACGAGAAGCACGGCGTCGTACTGACGCTCCTTGTAGATCGAATAGGCGCGCTTTGTGGCGGCAAGCCCTGCCTGGACGATGTCGGATTCGGCGACGGCCGGATAACCGTCGTGCGCCAGTTCCCTGAGGTAGTCATCGAGCCGGCCGATCATGATCACCGCGAAGCACTTCCCCGCCTCGATGCCGTTGGCCCTCGCGCGGCGACTGCCGGCGCGATGCCGCTCCGCGATCGCGATCACCTGGGGCACGGTGAAGCTGACCGTGGCGGTCACGTTCATTCCCTCCGCCACGCACTCCTCGAGCACGTCCAACCCGGCTGCCGTGGCGGGCAGCTTGACGGCGATGTTCGGCGCCCAGGCGTGGAAGCGTTTCGCCATCGCGTACATGCAATCGCGATCCGCGGCGCGAACCGGATTCACCTGCGCGCAGACAAAACCCGCCCCCTTGCCGCCGCCCCGGAAGACCGGCAGGAGCCGTTCGGCCGCGTTGGTGACGGCGATTTCCATCAGCGCTTCCGCCTTCTGCTCGGCCGGCAGCCTGCGGGCGCACGCTCGATCGACGTCGGAGCGCCATCGCTCGCGGTTGTTTTTGATCGCGGTCGCCGCGAGCACCGGGTTGGTGGTGACACCAATGGCTCGCCTCTGCAGGCCGAGGTCGAGCTCGCCGGGGTCCGCCGAATCGTGCCACCACTGTGTGGCGGTATGCCCTGCCACCCACTCCAGGTATGTCATTCAGGTGTCGCCGCCTCGTTAGATATATCAACTTGACCGGTAAAGTAAACGCATTTAGTGTTACTACTCCCAACACGCAGGGAGGCGTCAGCCGTGGGATCCAACATGAACCGCCGGGATTTCGGGAAGACCATCGTCGCCGGCTTTGGGGTCGCCGCCTGCCGGTCGCTCGCGGCTGCCGAACCACGAAAGCTGAAGATTGGGTGCACGGCGCTCATCTGGGGCGCCCTCCCACGAACGCCCGACAACCTGACCGTCGCGGTCCGCGACATGGCGAGCCTCGGGTTTCATGGTTTCGAGACGTTCGCGTCGATCATCAACGACTGGGACGCGAAGGGCACGCTCGCGGCGCTGATCGAAGAGCACCGGATTCCGCTGATCTCCGGGTACTCGACCGTGCAGTTGACAGACACGTCCACCCGGAAAGAAAACCTGGCGCAGCTCGTCCAGTGGGGCAAGGCCGTCAAGAAACACGGCGGGCGCTTCATGGTCCTGGCGCCCAACAGCGTCAAGCGCGACGGGTACGCGTTTTCAGCCCACAAAGCCAACATCGTTGCGGGCCTCAACGAATACGCGAAGGCGATGAACGACCTCGGTCTCGGCGCGGGCCTGCACCAGCACACTGGAACGGCCGTCGAATCGCGCGATGAAACCTACGCGGTGATGGAATCGGTCGATACCCGATACCTCAAGTTCGCGCCCGACGTCGGCCAGCTGCAGAAAGGTGGCGCCGACGCGGCGAAGGTCGTCAAGGACTTCCTGCCGATCACCGTTCATATGCACTTGAAGGACTACAAGGGCTGGGAGCACTTCGCCGG
>Ga0114129_10015266_pt1 | contig 10931 bp, 10 predicted proteins | sample RhiMetdeltSRZDD1_FD_80071 | JGI IMG/M metagenome (GOLD analysis project Ga0114129, IMG submission 80071) | Populus rhizosphere microbial communities from Tennessee, USA - Rhizosphere MetaG P. deltoides SRZDD1 (version 2) (version 2) | ecosystem: Host-associated > Plants > Roots > Rhizosphere >... | reverse complement strand
GAATTGCGTCCTCCATTCCCGAATATTCCCAGGAGCCATAGCGCCCGATAATTCGCACTCCGCAGCGCTCCAGATAGCTGCGAATCAGGCCAACGTTTTCACGGTGGCGCTGGTCATATAGAACATAGGCACACGGAATATCCAGGCAGAGTTGCGACATGAGACGGTCCTGACTGGTTAGAATGCCGGTTCGGATCAAGTCCTGTTTGACTTTTTCCGTCGTCTGCCTCTTGTCTATTGGCTTCCAAGGCGAATAAGCAACCTCGGCATAAATCGAACTACATCCGGGCGGAGATTGGTGCGGCGAGAAGTTGTGAGCAAACCCAACTCGGTAAAATATGAACTCAGGCTCCGGAAAATAGATCCAATGCTTGTCGCTCACCACACGATCAACACCCAAGTTGACATTATAAACCGAAGTAAAGCGTAGAAGGTCATTGGCCTTCCGGATAGAAGTCGGAACCCTGCAAGCGGCTTTCATCAATGCCGGCATCGGCATGGAGGAAACAAGCACATCAAAATCCGTTTGCTCTCGGTTCAAGAAGGTCATCCGCTTTGCTTCCAGATCCACTTGAGAGACTTCAAACCCAGAGTAAACATTCCTTAGTGAATTCGCAAAGGCTCGTGGCAAAGCTTCGATGCCGCCTCTGAGGGGGTAGCCAAAACTGGCATTGTATCCAATGTTTCCCGATTGGTCAGACAAGGCGCCATCGAGAATCTGCTCCAATGAAGTCCCCGGTACAAAACGACCCATCCACTCACACGTCAGCTCCTTGAGTGGGACCGTCCAAAGCTTTTCGTTGTATGGAAGCATGAAATGCCTTGCGATGCCGGAGCCCAGTGTGGAATAAATCCACTCTTCGAAGTTTTGAAACTCCGACGTAGACATCGACCCGGCGGAAGTTGCTCCGTCCCGATGGCCATTGGCGGTGGCTTGCACAAAACCGAGGATGCACTCTTTGATGACGTCGGGGGGTAGTCCGTGAAGGTTTGTCTGAAAGGGATACCGCGTGTAAACACCCTTTGAGAAGATCCAGGAGTTTCTCGCTACGTAATGGATGTTGTCTCCCAAAAGCTCCATGACGAGCTTCCTGATGCTCTCGTCTCTAAAATGCAAGAGGTGACCTGTATAGTCGAAGGTAAAACCGTTGACCGTTTCAGAGCGAGTAAGTCCGCCGATTCGCGACTCCTTCTCGAACAGGAAGCAGTTTTCATATCCGGCCTTCTGAAGGTGCCAAAGGGCACTCAGCCCGGCGAGCCCGCCTCCTAGGATAACGACTCGTTTTTGTTTGCTGTGGGGGTGACTCATTGTCTCGACGGCGCGCTAACTAGTCGTATAGGGGAGGACATTGAAGGTTTGGTGGAAGTCTCAGCAGAATCTTTGGATTTTCAAGCCCTCTGGCTATAATCAACCGCTGCTATTCGAGTATTTCGGCAGTCTGAGCATTTTGATACACAAGTTCGGAGACGCGCTAGTACAATGGACAATCTGACACATACTCTTTATGGCCTGGCTCTTGCCAAGACCGGACTGCATCGCGCTACTCCTCGAGCAACCCTGGCACTGATTGTCGGCGCCAATTTTCCGGACGTCGACTCAGCTTCCTTGTTCTGGGGACAGCTCAATTATCTCAAATACCATCGTGCCATCACTCACTCCTTCGCTGGTGTTGTCTTGGGAGCGTTGCTGCTGGCCTCCATCATTTACTGCGTCAACAACCTCTTGCTAAAGAAGGCCCAGGCAAGCTGGTGGAGGCTCTTTTGTCTCGGGCTCACTGGAATCGCGAGCCATATTCTGCTCGACTATACTAACTCCTACGGGATAAGACCACTGCTGCCTTTTAGCGGGCGTTGGTATGCCTGGGACACCGTCTTCATTATCGATCCCTGGATCTTGCTGTTGCTCGTCTTGGGGCTTGGCCTGTCATTTCTCTTCGGACTAATCAACCAAGAGATCGGCGCAAGGCCAGGCGGGTCTCATGGGGGAGCCATCTTTTGTTTGATTGCTATACTGAGCTACTGGTTACTAAAGGATTTTTCCCATCGTCAAGCCGTGGCCGAACTGAGGCAGGGTGTTTACAGCACTGGCACACCTCTGCAGTTTGCTGCTTTGCCAAAGCTCCTGGATCCTTTTGGCTGGAATGGGATTGTGGAAACGCAAACAGCCTATCACAAGACTGAAGTCGGTTGGACATTGTCTCCCGGCAGTTATCCCCCTGGGACAAAGGTTGTGCACAAGACTGAGCAGGACGACATTGTTGAGTCAGCCAAAAAGGGTCCCGCTGCCCGAATTTTTCTCGACTTCGCCAGGTTTCCATGGTTTCAGATAGAGCCTTCCGAGGAGGGCTACATCGTTGCGCTCCGAGATTTGCGATTCGATTTTGCCAGCCGTAGGCGGCGAGGATTTACGTGCACGATTTCTCTCGATCATCAGCGTCGGTTGATTTCTGAAGACTTTCGTTTCTGACAGGAGGCTCTTGAAAGGAATCGCTCTCAAAATCCAGCACTTCTTCCTGGCCCTAACGGGTCCGCTCGGCGGGTGGGGACTCCTGCTCATCGCATTGTTTGATTCCTCCTTCTTATCCCTGCCCGAAGTGAACGATATCCTCATCATCACCCTTTCCATTAAGAATCCTCACAGGATGCTCTATTACTGCGCTATGACCACATTCGGCTCCATCCTGGGATGTCTGCTTCTGTATTCGCTCGGACGAAAAGGGGGCGAGATGTTCCTGCGACGCAGGTTTGCCGAACACCGCCTCCAATCGGTGAGCCGTTGGTACAGCAAGTATGGGATCTTCGCCGTGATGGTTCCTTCTATTCTACCGCCTCCGACTCCCTTTAAGATCTTCGTGTTATTTGCGGGAGCCTTCAAGACTAAACCCTGGAAGTTCATCTTCGCCGTTATGGTTGGAAGAGGTTTTCGCTATTTTTTTGAGGGTTACTTGGCTGTCCGATATGGCGAGCGAGCGAAAGACTACATGCACCAGAACTATCCTTACGTTGCCTTGGCACTTGGGCTGGCGATGGGCATCGGGCTCTTGGTCTTTTACCTCGTTCGAAGAAGACGCGCTTCAAGGACACAGGTGAAAGGTCCGCAATAGCAGTTGACTGCCAGGAGGCAGTTTGGTAGGGTTATGGGCTTTGAATACTGTGCTTAGACCTGAATTATCAACCCCGAAGCGAGTCATCACCTCAGTCCAGATTCTTTTTCTTCTCTTCCTGACTTCCCAATGTAGCTGGTTCCGAGTTAAGACCACAACCAAGATCCCGGCCAATCAGAGGGCTCTTCCTGCCAAAACGGCCAGCCTGCCAGAACTGGTCCAGCTCCTCAATACGCGAGCACGGGACATCCATACCCTTAATCTGTCGGTGGTGTTCGAGCTGACAGGAGGATCCATCAACTCGGGTGAAATTGCCAATTACCAGAAAACGAAAGGATTCATCCTGCTCAAAAAACCGAGTCTGATCCGTACGATCGTCTTAACATTCAACGTGCGCGTCGTGGATATGGTGTCTGATGGCGTCGATTTCAAAATTGATGTACCCTCCAAGAACAAGTTCATCCATGGACTAAACAACCAGCAGTTTGCTCGGGGAAGGGATTCTTCCGTCCAGATGCGGCCACAGCATATCTTTCAGGCGCTTGTCTTGGACCCACTAGAATGGCCGGCGGAAGCAGCCCCGATCGCTCCGGAAGAGGATCAGGAAGGGATTAAGAAGTTTTACATTCTTAACATTCTTACGCGATCTTCCGAAACGCAGTGGTCCCTGAGCCGCAAAGTGTGGTTTGACCGGTTTGATTTGAGTATTGTTCGCCAGAAACTGTTCGGAGGGCACGGTCAGGTGACGTCCGATATCACTTACCGCGAGTTCAAGAATTTCGACAGCGTGAGCTTCCCAACCAAGGTTAATCTCAAAAGGCCCCAGGAAGACTACTCCCTGACGATTGAGGTGACTAAGGCGAAAATCAACGGAGAGTTGTCAAACGAAAAATTTGTTCTGGAAAAGCCCCCCGCAGCCGAACTGGTTGATCTGGCCCAGGAAGGGAAGACTCCTTGAAACTGAGCCCATCTCTCGTTCTATCCAGCATTCTTCATCGACCTATGCGGGCGCTGGCTACGATTCTGGCGATCGGATTGGAGGTAGCGCTCATACTGATGGTTGTCGGCCTTACCCGTGGGCTCATCTCCGACAGCGCCAAGCGCATCGAAGGAATTGGCGCCGACATCATTCTTCGAGCCCCGGCCTCGTCCTATATCACGCTAAGCACTCCGGCGGCTATGTCAATCAAGATCGCGGATCTGGTGTCCTCGATTCCGGGGGTTGGGCATGTCGCCCCCGTAGTGACGCAGTTCAACACTCAAAATGGATTGGAATATATCTACGGGATCGACCTGGACAGCTTCAACGAGGTTTCGGGAGGATTCATCTTCCTGAACGGCACAGGGTTTCAGAAGTCCACGGACGCGATTGTCGATGACATCTATGCCAACTCCAAAAAGGTGAAAGTAGGGGACTCCGTCACGTTCTTGAACAATTCCTTCAGAGTCTCCGGAATTGTCGAACACGGCAAAGGGTCTCGGGTTTTCCTTCCCATTCAAACGATGCAGGAGCTGATGGGTGCGACCGGAAAGACCTCGATGATCCTTATTAAGTGCATCTCGAAGGATAATGTGCAACCAGTGATCGCTCAATTGAAGCAGCGCTTGCCCGGCTACAGCATTTTGGCGATGGACGTTTTTGTTTCTCAGATGTCCTCGGCAATCAGCAACACGGCGGCCCTCAGATACTTTCTCAGCTTCGTCACTTTCACTGCGGCCCTGGTGGGCTTTTTCGTTATCTTTCTGGCGATGTATACTGCGATTATTGAGAGAACTCGAGAGATTGGAATTCTGAAATCTCTCGGAGCGTCCAAACGCTATGTCCTTGGAGTTTTCATGAGAGAGGCGTGGTTCCTTTGTTTGCTGGGTTTCCTTTGCGGCCTCGCCTTCTCGTACAGCGGAGAGTTGTTTGTGAAGAAAATCTTTCCTAGTCTACAGATTGCTTTCGGATTGGACTGGATGTTGAAAGCCGCCATCATTGCTTTGATCAGTTCAAGCCTGGGGGCTTTTTATCCGGCTTTGCGGGCTGCCAGCCAGGACCCCATCGACGCTCTTGCCTACGATTTATAAAACTTTCCTCTCGAACCGAACCCCAGAAGTATCTTATAATTTTATGTTTGGTGTAAGCATGATTTTCTCTCGTAGTCGTTGATGAAAACCATACTGGAAACGATTGACCTCACTAAGTCTTACAAGGTTGGCAAAGTGGAGGTTCCTGCTTTAAGAGGCGTCTCCCTCAGGGTTCGCGAAGGTGAATTTATCTCGATCATGGGACCGTCGGGATGCGGCAAATCAACCCTGCTCCATACGCTGGGCGGGTTGTGCCAACCGACTTCCGGAAGGGTCATCGTTGATGGTGAGGAAATCTCGGCAGCTGCAGATTCGGTCAGAACCGATGTCCGGCGGCGAAAGATAGGCTTTGTGTTCCAGAGATTCAACCTTTTGCCAACGCTAACGGCGCAGGGTAACCTCGAAATCGCCCGGGAGATTTACGGCAAAGGCACGAATGACAGACAACATTTCCGGGAAATCCTTACCCTTCTCGGGCTGGAAAGCAAGGTCCGCCACAAGCCATCTGAACTTTCCGGCGGCGAGCAACAGAGAGTGGCCATTGCCCGGGCCATTATCAACAGGCCATCCATTCTGCTCGCTGATGAACCGACCGGCAATCTGGATACGGAGAACTCCAAAATCGTTTTGAATATGCTTCAGGAACTCAATCGCAAATTCAATCAGACAATTATGATGATCACGCATAACCCCGAAGCTGCGGCCGTTGCCGGCCGATTGATTGAAATGCGCGATGGTAGAATTATTCCTCATGAGCATGACGTAACTTGGGATCAGCAGGAAGATAAGATCTATATTTGAGAGCGATGCGAAACATACTTAGGGTGCTAAAGAAGACGGTTCTTTGGGCCTACGCACGAGGAACGTTTCAATATGACATCCTGTGTGCTCTCATTTTGCTGTTCATATTTGCGACCCCCCGTAGCGTCTTTCAGGATTGGCCCGTCATCAACAGTCCTCACCAGTTTAAGTTCGGGGAGCAGATCGTGGATACCTACGATGACCACGGAAATCCTGTCCTGAACGTTAGCACAGAGCTGGTACCAGCCGTTCGCGACGCGGTTTCTCTCAAGAACGTTGTGAAAAGTCAGCTCGAAAGGACCCTAAACAGACCGGTTTCCATCGCGGACATCAAACCAATAACAGACGAAAACGGTGAAACGGTCGGTTACTCCATCTGGCTGGAGCAGGAAAAGACAAACGCATTCTAGGGTTTTGCATCTTACTTAAGGCTTGGTGAAGGCACTGCGCCCTGGCGGACTCAGCCTCTGGGGGTTGCGGTGTGCAATGATTTGATATCACAAATCCTGCTCGATAAGGCATCGTCATTGGATTCCGGTTCGAATCAGACTTGGAAACGGTTTTCAGAGTGGAGGTGGCACAACCGCCAAGAGAAGCTCATCTTGCGGCCGTCCGCTTGGTTCACTCTTATCCTATGCTTAATCCTGTCGCCTTCCTCGGAAGCCGTGGCCGAGGGGGATATTTCTCCCGAAACCAAGAAGGTATTGCTCCAGATGGATCGGACGAATCAATCCCTTTCCGACCTAACGGCCGATGTCACAGAGACCAAGGTCACGATTGTTGTCAACGACACTTCTGTTTCGACGGGTAAGCTATTCTACAAACGGGAAAAGAATGGTAGCCGGACAAAGCTGGAATATGAAAAGCCTGAATTGAAGACCCTGCTTATTGACAAGAGCAAAGTGTTGATTTACGAGCCCAAGATCAAACATCTTCAGGAAATCGATTTAGGTAAGGATCGCAGCCAGGAGGCTTTTCTCATAACTGGGATCGGACAATCGGGTACGGCCATTGCCAAGAATTACGATGCCAAATTGCTTAACGAAGAGTCTCTAGATGGTGTCAAAACGTCAGTCTTGGAACTGAAGCCCAAGTCGGAAAAAGTTTCAGCCATGTTTGTCAAGATCGTCTTGTGGGTCGATCAGTCTCATTGGGTACCGATTCAGACACGCCTTACTGAAAGCAGCGGGGATTATCTCACAATACGCTTCGATAACATGCAGCTGAACCCCAAGCTTCCCGACAAAACCTTCAAGCTTAATATTCCAGCAGATGTCGAAAAGAGCAGTTATCGAGGGCACTAGATCGAAGTCGACGGACTCCCATATGGCCAAGAAAATTCTGTTGATCGACGATGACGCCAAAATCGTCAACCTGGAGAAGGCAATTCTGACCCAAGGAGGATTTGAAGTTGATACTGCCTTGGATGGTGCCGAGGGGCTTGAAAAGCTAAAGACGGGTCAATACGACGTGATCGTCCTGGATATCATAATGCCTGCCATGGACGGATATGAGGTAGCACGAAAGATCAAGCAGATGGATTCGCACAAAGGTGTTCCCATCGTCATGGTCACCGCCGCCACTGAACGCGATGCCATGAAGCAGGGTTTCCATTCGGGTGCCGTGGTCTTTATGAATAAGCCTTTCACCGCCGCCAAACTGCTTTCCGTTGTAAATACTGTCTTACAATAACTTCAGTTTTGACTTAGCAACTGCCGCAGCACATAAGGCAAAATACCTCCGTGCTGGTAGTAATCGACCTCAACAGGCGTATCAATCCGCAAGATGACAGGAACACTTTCTGTTTCACCGTTGGCTCGATGAATTAGGAGCGCAACGTCCTGGCCCGGCTTGATTCCAGCCTCCAATCCGACCAGATCAAATACCTCAGTGCCTGCAAGCCTTAGTGTTTGACCGGTAGTGCCTTCCTTGAATTGGCATGGCAGCACACCCATACCGACCAGATTACTCCTATGAATGCGCTCGAAACTTTGAGCGATCACAGCTTTGACCCCAAGCAAGCGCGTTCCCTTGGCGGCCCAATCTCTTGAACTTCCCGTGCCATATTCCTGCCCCGCGATGACAATAAGCGGCGTTTGACCTGATTGATAACGCATGGCAGCATCATAGATGCTCATTTGCTCCTTAGTAGGCTGGAAAGCGGTAACGCCTCCCTCGACACCAGGCACCATCAGGTTTTTGATCCGAACGTTGGCGAAGGTTCCCCGGGTCATGATCCGGTCGTTGCCGCGGCGCGATCCATAACTGTTGAAATCCTCGGGAGGCACATCGCGCTCTTGCAGATACAAGCCAGCCGGAGAGGTTTTCTTGATTGCGCCAGCCGGGCTGATATGGTCCGTTGTGACGGAGTCTCCGAGAATGGCCAAAGGGCGGGCTCCTTTGATATCTCGAATCTCTCCGGGTTCCCGTTTGAAGTTCTCAAAAAAAGGTGGCTCCTGGATGTAGGTCGAGGCTGGATCCCAAGCGTAAAGGTTGCCAGTGCTGCTTGGAATTTCATCCCAGAGCGGATTCTGAGCGGCAAGATCACTGTAGAGCCGGCGAAAAGCTTCGGGATCAAAAGCCGCGAAAAGCAGATTGCGGATCTCTTCCAGGCGAGGCCACAAGTCCTTCAGGTAGACCTCCTGACCGTCTTTTCCACGACCGATCGGCTCTCGCGAGAGATCAATATCAACTCGACCTGCCAGCGCAAAGGCTACGACTAGTGGAGGGCTCATCAGGAAGTTCGCTTTGACATTTTGGTGCACTCGAGCCTCAAAGTTCCGGTTTCCGCTCAGAACACTCGCAACGATGAGATCGTTCTGAGTGATTAGCTCTTCAAGGCTCGGATCGAGCGGACCCGAATTGCCGATGCAGGTCGTACAACCATAGCCAACCAGGTTGAAGCCAAGCTGATTCAGATAAGGTTGCAGACCCGTTTTCTGGAGGTATTCAGTCACCACTCGCGAACCCGGAGCCAGCGAGGTCTTGACCGTGGATTTTACGGAAAGACCCTTTTCGACGGCCTTCTTGGCTAGCAGTCCAGCTCCTAACATGACGCTGGGATTCGAGGTGTTGGTGCAGGAGGTGATGGCGGCGATGACCACATCGCCGTGACCCAGCTCGCGGTCGCCGTTCCCCGTGGTGAGAAAACGCTTTGCGAGGATCTCCTTTGGTTTGTTATAGCCATTCTCACTAAGCGGTTTCTGGAACAGCTCTACAAACTGGCCTTTCAAGGATGACAGCTCAATGCGGTCCTGGGGACGCTTTGGTCCAGCCACACTGGGCCGGATATCAGCCAAGTCGAGCTGCAGTAGCGTACTGTATTGGCACTCCCCCTTTTTAGGGATTCCGAACATACCCTGAGCCTTGAAATAGCTTCGGAAGGTATCCACCAGGTCTTCGGCGCGTCCTGTGGCTTTCAAATAATTGCAGGTCTCTTCGTCGATTGGAAAGAAACCCATCGTAGCTCCATACTCAGGGGCCATGTTGGCGATCGTCGCTCGATCTGGAACAGGCAGCGAAGCAGCTCCTTCCCCGTGGAATTCTACAAATTTGCCGACCACCTTGGCTCTGCGCAACATTTCCGTGCAATGCAGTACCAGGTCAGTTGCTGTCACTCCCTCTCTGAGAGTGCCGGTCATGTGCACACCTACGACATCAGGGGTCAGGAAATACACTGGCTGCCCGAGCATTCCCGCTTCAGCCTCGATACCGCCAACACCCCACCCTACAATTCCCAGTCCGTTAATCATCGTAGTGTGGGAGTCCGTGCCTACGAGAGTGTCAGGATAATAGACGCCGTCTTTCTCAAGCACTCCCTTGGCCAGATACTCCAGATTCACTTGGTGTACGATGCCGATTCCGGGTGGCACCACTTTGAAGCTATCAAAGGCCTGCATGCCCCACTTGAGGAACTGATAGCGGGGCCGATTGCGCTTGAATTCCAGTTCCATATTCTGCTGAAGGGCCTGCGGACTGCCGGCGAAGTCGACCTGGATTGAATGATCCACCACGAGGTCGACCGGAACCAGCGGTTCAATCATCTTGACGTTCTTGCCTATTCGGGAAACGGCAGAACGCATCGCAGCCAAGTCAACCAGCAGCGGCACACCGGTGAAGTCCTGCAGCACGATGCGGGCTACGACAAACGGAATCTCCGCAGTTCGCGGAGACGTTGCACCCCAGTTCGCCAGGTTTCGAATGTCTTCTTCTCGGATCCTTTTCCCATCGAAATTGCGCAGAATCGATTCCAGGACAATCCGGATGCAGACTGGCAGCCTCGATATCGATCCGATCGCTTCCTTCTCAAGCTGGGGAAGGGAATAGAAGTGGCCCGCCCTCCCGGCGCCGGCTCTGAAGTTTTGAAGGGAATCATAGAGATTATGCAGCATAAGAGGTCCTTTTGGTATGAGAAACGATGGCCTGGCCAGTGCCGGTGTCTAAATCATGAGTCAAACAACCTATCACACGAAGAATATGCCCTGCCCTTCGGCAATGTCAAGAGCTGGCAGTTATTGGAATTACGGGGAGACAGTTGCTAGTTTGGCCTACTACGGCCGCTGGGGACCTGCAAACGGAAAGGGAATTTCGGGGGAGTTAGTTATCGAACTCCTGGCGTTCATTGACGTGCATGCCGCCGTTTCAGGTGCTGGCATGCTCTCAGCCAAACAAACTCTTGGCGACCCTTTCTTCAAAGTATGTGTGTTTTGATTTGAGAGGCCCAAGCGCCAAGGATTTCGTCGAGTTCTTGGACTCGGAGTGGCTTGGCCAGATATCCGTCCATTCCGGCAGCCAAGCAGCGTTCCCGGTCACCTTTGATGGCATGCGCAGTCATGGCGATAATTGGAAGGTGACCGCCGTACCGCCTCTCTTTTTCGCGGATCATCGCCGTGGCTTCAAACCCGTCCAGTTCCGGCATCTGCACGTCCATCAGGACCAGGTCGAAGTTTTCTTTCT
>Ga0114129_10015265_pt1 | contig 10931 bp, 9 predicted proteins | sample RhiMetdeltSRZDD1_FD_80071 | JGI IMG/M metagenome (GOLD analysis project Ga0114129, IMG submission 80071) | Populus rhizosphere microbial communities from Tennessee, USA - Rhizosphere MetaG P. deltoides SRZDD1 (version 2) (version 2) | ecosystem: Host-associated > Plants > Roots > Rhizosphere >... | reverse complement strand
TAGGGGCTCCCGGCCAAGCTTCTGCACGAGATGGCGAGACGTGCGGATGAGCTTGTTGATCGTCTCAATCATGTGCACCGGAATCCGGATGGTACGGGCTTGGTCGGCGATAGCGCGCGTGATCGCCTGGCGAATCCACCAGGTGGCATATGTCGAAAACTTATATCCACGTCGGTATTCAAACTTATCCACACCCTTCATCAGACCGATATTGCCTTCCTGAATCAGGTCGAGGAACTGCAACCCGCGGTTGGTGTATTTCTTAGCGATTGAGACCACGAGCCTCAGGTTCGCCTCCACCAGTTCGCGTTTTGCATTTTCAGCCTGAATCTGCCCACTCAGGATTGTCTGCAGAGTGCGCTTCAACTCAAGAGCGGAGGATTTCGTCTCGTCCTCCATGTCCGCGATCTTCGCTTTCACAACGCGGATGTCTCTTTGAAGGGCCTTCCGATGCTCTTTCTTCGTATGGCTGGCTTTGCGTTCGAGTTTCTTCAGTTCGTGTTCCAGTGCCCGCATCTGCTCGACAGTCTCTTTAATCACGCCCACCAAGCGCAGCTTCTCCGAATTCGACAGTTCAAGCGATCGAACGAGTCGCGACAATTGCACTCGCAAATGTCCGAGATTCCACCACGCACGGCGGTATTGCGGCTTTTTAGACCTTGGTGTCTCCTGAAGCTTTGCTCGAAGCTGATTAGTCTTCTTGTACGTTTCGCCGATCCGCGCGATGAGGTGGAGCGTTTTCTGGTGCTTTTCTTCGATTTTTTCCTCGGTCAGTTCTTCATCACTGAACCGAAGAGTGTCTTTGATGATGCTTGGATCACTCTTCAGCCGGGCACCAAGTGTAATGATCTCTCGCACGATTACGGGCGACCGAGATAGCACCTTTAGCACCATGACCTGTCCACGCTCGATACGCTTGGCGATTGCGACTTCACCGTCACGAGTCAGCAAGGGAACAGTCCCCATTTCGCGCAGGTACATGCGAACCGGATCGCTTGCCTTTTCCAGCGCGCTTGGACTGAGATCCAGCTCGATGCCTCCTTCGGTGGCTTCGGTATCGGATTTCGTTTCCGCGGGATTTTTGTCGAGAACGGCGAAGTTCTGGTCGGCGGCAGCAATGACTTCGATACCGGCAGTTCCGAATGCCGAAAACAATTCATCCAAATCTTCAGCGGAAGAGCCAATTTCGGGCGGTAACAAATCGCTCACTTCGTCGTAAAGGAGATAGCCCTTCTCCTTGCCGATATCGATGAGCTTCTGCAAGCTGTCATCGAACTTATTGTCAAGGCCGCCGATTGGTTGGTCTTCCGGAACCGAATTCTTGGAAGAGATGTCTTCGGGGAGGTACGTTTTCTTAGTCTTGCCTTTAGCCATGCGTTCGTTCAATGCGGAAAGTACTTTTGCCACATCCTGTCCAGCGTTGAACGGATTAAGTTGCGATTAGGCTCGAAGAGACCCGCAGGAAGCCGGGGGACCTGCCCTTCTATTCCCCTCGCCCGATCCTGGAGCATGCGGGCATACTCCGTGGCGTACTCCCGGGCGACGCTGTCTGAAATGCCCTTACAATAAATGACGGCCTCTCCATTGAATCCAAGAAATGCAGCACTGAATTCCGGATTGAGTCGCTCATCCAAACGAAACCTCCAATTCTGAGGTAGAGATGGCAATATTGTTTATGTCCCTAGACGGCGTGTTCCAGGCTAAACCATCGCTGAGCATCAATTTTTCGGTTTAGTATTGAGTTTTGAATAGCAATGCGAGTGATAGGTTTTGCCCCGGACAACAGTCCTTTCTTCGTTGGGCGCGATTCGGATACAACAACTTTCACACCATACCCTGAGCTCAGCGCTTACGTTTTCGACTTTTGCTTTCATCGTTTGTCCTCGTCTCATTTGGTTTAATCGGCTCCTTTTGAAAGCGAGAGACAGCCGCGTTTGTGTAGTCCGCCCGATATCTGCATGTCTCCATGGTGCACGTCAAAACAAGTCTTCCGGCGAAAGAAGCGTTTGCTTTTCCACTTCCCCCGCTGCGGTCTACGGCGAACAAAATGGGAAGGTGGCATCGTCGGCAGCGGACGCCCAAATACCACTGCTTGTCGGCCTTGGGCCATGAAGAAACATTCACAAAGATCCTCCCTGTTCGATCTAAACGTCGCGGTCCGTCGATTCCATTGTGCTTTTCTCAGTGGTTACAGGCGAAACCAGCGTCTTAACCGGTCGATTCTCTCCGGAAAACACGCGATCCCTCTTTCAAGCGAACACGCGGACCCAACATGCACGAGGATTCTTCTTGGAAGTATTCGACCGCCACGAGGAAGACAATCCAGGAACGAATCGCAGGAAAGCGACACGATCACAATAGCCCCTTACGCCTCCCAATAGCAACACGATCTACGAGCGATGTCCTCGTTGCACTGTTGTTTCCCGGGTGGTGCTCAGCATCCTTTTTGTTGATCACTCTCCGTTTTCTGCGAGATCCGGCTCGGTCTGACGTTGCAGGCCAAAATTCTGTAGCACGTGACCGGACACTTTCAGGGATATACTGAAGACATGTTGGAGCCACTTTAACGTTTATCGAGTTCAGCGAAGGAGAACATGGGGAAAAGACTTTACGTTGGAAATCTTCCGTTTTCTGCGACAGACGAAAGCCTGATGCAAATGTTTCAGCAAGCTGGTCAGGTCGAATCCGCGAGGGTCGTTACCGATCGCGATACCGGACGCAATAAAGGCTTTGGGTTCGTCGAAATGTCAACGGACCAAGAAGCAGCGGACGCGATTACGAAATTCAACGGCACAGATTTTGAAGGTCGAACGCTCACGGTGAATGAGGCTCGCCCGATGGCGCCACGGGAAGGCGGAGGAGGTGGGAGAGGTTCCGGACGCGGTGGTGACAGAGGTAAAGGTGGCGGCGGACGCCGCTGGTAGACGGCTCCCGACAATCTCGTTTATAAAAAGTAGATGGCGCATATTCAAATACATGAGGGCGAATCCATTGAAAACGCATTGCGGCGTTTCAAGCGGAAGGTTTTACAGGAAGACATCATAAAAGAAGCTAAGAAGCACGCCTTTTATCTCAAGCCCGGGGAAAAGAAGCGGATCAAGCAGGCTTTGGCACGCAAACGAACTCGCAAGAAAATACGGCGGCAACCAACCGAGGATCGTTAATCGACCGCTAACAGTGAATGATGATCCTCACCGACCGCATCCGGTCTGTGTTTTGATCCTCCGGCGGGCCGGGGAAAGCCCCAATTTGGTTGACTTTGATTCCGGCTGCCCGCACGCTCTTCGAGGTCTACGTTCCTCGCTTCAATCCGGCCGCCGATTAATGTGGAGTGCGTTGTCGCTTCCGCGCAGTTCTGCGTGCTGAGCCGGAAGGAGTCTATGCTGAAATCTCAATTTGTCCCAGCACTAGTCAGGAGGGCCGGCTGTCTCTTCGTTTCCACTTTTCTCCTGACCGTTCAGTCGCTCTCATCTTCACTTCCTTCCCGGACTCAGAGCGGAGAGATCCCGCTTTTGACGCCAAAAAGCCACTACGAACAGTTCAAGCCGGGCATGTTGGGCCTTCCTCTGCTTGCCGAGGTACTGAAGGGAGGCGATCCGACAACACAGCAGTTCGTAGGCAATTTGGCGAGGGCCTCCGGGCTACCAAAGGGCCTAGACCTGGCTGATGTCAATCTCCAGGAGTTGATCAAGGCCATTGGCTTGCCGGACAAGCCATTGATTCCGAAAGAGCAGACGGTCGCTTTAATCAAGCAGACGAACTGGACCCAATGGAAGCCCCAGATTCTCGAGTTCTTTTTGCACCAGTCCCAGGTGCTCGACATGATTCCCGATAAATGGGGTACTATCTGGAAACCCATTGTCCATGACTCGTTGCTCTACTTTCTTGGCCACCTGCCCGATGATCGTCTTTTGGACAAGCTCGTCGGCCTCGCCTATCTTCCACCGGGTAGTTCACGGGGAGACTATCTCGTTGAATTCGTATCCAAGACCCCGAGCCTGCAAAAGATAGGTCAGATACTGGCCCGCAACCCCGACCTCGCCGGGGATTATCGCGATGCACTTCAACGTTTGGAGAACAGCATCCAGACGATGACCAGGGACGAACTGGTCCAGTTCGTTGTGGAAGACGTAGGCAACGAGAAGATCGAACAGTATAAGGTGCAGTTTGCGGACAAGATCCTCGCGGAAGCCAGCGTCGGAGCGACGATTGGCGCGACCTTCGTTGTCCCAGGCTCGAGCGCGCGGCGAGATGCTATTTGCAAGGTGGTCAAACCGTACGTTCTCGTCTACCTCCCGCAGGAACTCCAGATAATTGACGGCCTCGCCGCCTTTTTCGCGAAGGAGCACGATTTCTACCAGCTAGGATCGATCCCGCTGGTCGAGATGTTTCAGGAGGTCAGGAAGTCATTGAGCGACGAGATCAAGACTGTCGATGAGCAGCATAACTTCATGCGGGCGCGAGAGTATTACAAGGACAGCAAGGAGGTCACAATACCCGAGATACTACCGATCTCGACTCAACACATGACCTTCATGGACTTTATCCGCGGTGAGAAGATTACGAGCGCTTTTGAAGGGCAGAGCAAAGAACGGGCTATCCTGGCCAAACGACTCGTCGACGTCCTGACGTTCGACCCGATATTCGGCCCTCAGAACGTTACTATCTTTCATGGCGATCCTCATGCGGGCAATGTTTTTCACGTCACAACGGACTCTCAGAATCCGTACCGAATCGCTCTGCTGGATTGGGGCCTCTACGGTCAGTTTACGCGTGAAGAGCGGCTCGCGCTCTCACAGTTGATCCTTGGCGTGCGTCTTCGAGATGCTAAGCGTCTGAAGAAGTATTCGGGAGCACTGTTCGAGCAGGGCTTAGCGAATTCTCCGGAGAAGAAGCAGCGCGTCGATGCCATCATTGACGACTTCGTCAAGTCGAGCAGGCGAATGAGCACGTTTGAGGGTCTAGAAAATCTGCTTTTCAGGCTTGTCCAGGAGGGGTATCAAACGAAGTTCAGCCTCAATCTCTTCGTCAAGTCGCAGGTCACGATCGCGGGAATCCTCGTAGAACTGGATCCGACACTCAAACAGGACGAGTATCTGGAGGATCGAATTACAGGACTGGTCAAGAGTGAGCTGCCGAAGCGTTTTCTTAATACCGTTTGGTTTCCCGGATGGAATTCACACGGCTATCGGAGCCTGCTCTCGAATGCGGATGTCATGGCGCTCCGCAAGAAGCCCGCTCAGCCTGTCCAATCGAAGGTGCCCGTCCCCAAAGCTGGTGCAGTACCCAATGCCTAGGGCACTCTATCTGGACAGTGATCATCGAGCCATCAGAAGAACACGTTCTCCTCTCCCTCGCGCCGGCCTTGTTCCTGGAAGAATTCGACGATGCGGTCCCTGCGTGCAATTACTCCTGCGATCTCTTCCCCCGTCAGCAGATCCTGGACGGCCGCGGTAACAGTTCTCACCGTCAGAGCGGACATACTCGCCAAGAGCGCTCGGCTGCAGCGCGTCAGATTCGAGCGGTTGCGGATGTTGTGGTAAGGATTAAAACTGCGAGAGTGGTCGATCAGCGCTAGATCCCAAGAACGCGTGATCAGAAGATTACCGGAATTTCGATCAATGTTGATGATCAGTTCATCGAAAACTCTTGTCAGGGCACGCTGACGCTCGAAGGCTTCCGGATCAGGCGGCGTCCACTTCTCCTCGATCCGTTGGAGCTCGTCTCCCTTTACATCGTCCACCCACCAGGAAAAGGCGGCCGGCTTTCCGTTGTACCGCCGTGCAACTGCGACGGCAACCATGTTCAGCTTGATAAGCCGGTCGATTCTGTATGCAGCCACGTTGAAACGGTAGGAGTCGTACATGTGGACTACGGTTCCGTCTTCGCCAAAGAAGTCCGGCAAAGCGCGGTTTATGGTCTGTATTTGCGCCGCATGTGTTGCGTCCTTCAACCGAATTTGGGCCTTGATCGGCTTGGTGACGCCTTGATCGATCGAAGCCGTCGAGACAATCACACCGTCTCGCAATAGCATTTCCTTTTGGATGTCGGAATATTTGGAAAAATCAGGCTCGGCAAGGAAACCAGCCACAGAAGGGCGGATCAATAGACCACCGAGCGCGAACAAGTGTGTGCGTCGATTGGTGATCATACTATTTCTGTTCGTCGAGTTTGGACACATAGTATCCCGTTCGAGTCCGGATCGTAAGCTTTCGCCGCTTCGGATCACGTACTTTCACTTCCAGCTTGCGATAGTCGCGCCCGGGTGTGTCGAGCTTCGGCGAGTAGCTAAGGGCGTACTGATTGCGCAGCGTGGCTGCGATGGTCTCGCACAGTTGCCGGACCTCAGTCAGTGCTTTCGGAAAGTACGCTTCCCCACCTGTTCGTTTTGCCAGATCGCGAAGCACTCCGGGATCCGCGTCGCCGTCAAGCGGATCATAAATCCCGATTCCATAGAACAGAGCACCGGATAAATCTGCCATCTTCACGACAATGTCATCATTCAAGAAGCTGATGTTGTCGCCACCGTCACTGAGGACAATTAATGCCTTCTTGGTTAGTGTCGAGCGGTTCAGATGCTGGAGACCCTCCTGAATCGCATCATAGAGCGCCGTTCTGCCATCGAGTTTCATCTGGTCCAGTGCCGCGTCGAGCAAAGCGTGATCCGACGTGAAGGCGGTGTCTTTAGGAAGACCGTAAGTGAGCTTCTCGTTGAAATGCAGGACAAAAATTTCGTCGCCTGGATTGGTCACGCGGACGAACGCCTTTGCAGCCTCCACCACTTCATCGCGTTTGTTGATCATGCTGCGGCTGTTGTCAACAAGTAGGCCAATCGCTACAGGAACATCCTCACGCGTGAAGGAAAGAAGTTCTTGGGCCTTTCCATCTTCCAAAACCGTAAAATCTTTTTTTTCCAAGTCAGCCACAAAATTACCGTTGCTCTGACGAACCGTCGCATAGACCACCACTCGATTCACGTCTACCGAAAGGGCGGGTGCTTCGTCAGGGGTCTGAGCGAACACTTCTCCAGCAATGCCGAGGGCCATGAAAAGCGCGACGATACGGTATGCACACATCCCTGAAACTCCCTTCATTGAGACGGAACCTTGGCCAAGGAAGGTTCCTTACGGGACGTAAGTTGGCACCGAGTCTCCACTATTCGCAGTGCATTTAACAGGCGATGAGGGTGATGGCTGGACCGTGCGATTTAATTGTCACGGCGAATCCTATAGCTTGTGAAAGTCGGGTTTGCGGTGCCCCAGGCTGAACCTACCCTCATCGCTCACGCTTAAGTGTTGATCCGTCGAAGAACGAATGCTAAGCCAAGCAAGAGCAATCCGGCAACCGCATACGCATAAATCGGGGAAGCGGTTTTGGGAAGGTTGGTGGCCGCCTGAACAGGCTCGCCGTCGGTTCCGGCCTTATCGGCAACGTCAGTTTGCTGTAAGTTCGCAGCGACGTACGGAACCTCTTGCTTGGCCGGTGTTTGGACCTGCACCGGAACCGCGGTCGACTCTGCCGTAATCGGCTTTGCCTCCGAAAAGGAAGGAATCGGCACATTCTCCGCCGCTGCAATGGCCTGGGCCCGGGCTTTCGGATAGACGAAGCGGCTGCCCGAGTTATCGCCAGGATAGAACCAGCTCTTTATCGCGGAGGGAGCTCCTGCTCCGCGCTCAGAGAAATACATTACGGTTTTGCTGCTTGCATTCAAACGATAGTCAGGGACCGCAAGAATGGTGGAGTACACCTTGTCTTCGCGCTCGTTCAGCACTTGAACGATGTTTCGATCTGATGAAGATCTCAATAACTTGAAGATGTAGGTGCCCGCTGGAAGTGTCATCACACTTGCATCCGTGTTGGGTGCAGGGATTTCAACCGGAGCGCTAAATTTTACCCTCATCTTTCGACTGGATGTCTGCGCCGTCAGAACCTGCGTTACTGCAAAACACATCAACAGAAGCGTCAATAGCCGTACTCGTTGCATGTGGTAAACCCTCCTTTCATGAGGGCCACAAGGATACCATGCATAGAAATAGGCGAATATTTTTCACAGGCGAACAGGTCTCACATGATGACGTTGTGGGAAGGGCTGCGAAGGACCGCGGAGAGGTCCGATTCTTTCCGAGGCTGAAGTTTCGCCTCAGTGCTTCTCCGGTTGGCTTCCGTGGTTACGAAGGTCGGCAATCCATTTGGCGACTTCGTTGTCGTTCGGAGCAAGCCGGCTGTACGCTTCATAATGCTCGAGCGCGCAGACGGAATCGCCGAGGTACAGGTCGCAGAGAATGGCAAGGTTCCTGTGCGCATAATGAAAATCAGGAAACTCTGCCAGGGCCGCTTCATAGCTGGCTCGCGCTTTCGCAAATTCTCCTTTGCGCCGCTGCACCATGCCGAGCTCGTTGTAGGCGGCGGGATGGTGTGGACTCGATTCCAGCGCCTTCTGAAGGCTGGCCTCGGCGTGGTCGAGGTCGCCGGTGCGCGCGTATGCGATACCGAGATCGATGTGAGCTGCCGTCAATGAGGGCGCCTGTTCGGTGACCTTGAGCAGCAAGGCGATACCTGGCTCATACTGCCCCTCCTCCAGCCTGCGCCGTGCCGTCTCGTAGTCTGCGCGCACTTGGTCCGTGACCGGCACGCGCTGCGTGATCGTGAACCCGCCTGCATCCCGCTCGATATCCACTGGCGCGGGCGAAGGTTCCGCCGGCGCGTTCGTCATTGTGAGGACCGGAGTAGGCGGGACGGTCAGGGCTGTGTTTCGGGCAGCGGGTTCGCAGCCCGCCGCAAGGAACACGGCCGACAACTGTACGCCGATGCAAAGCGCCTTCAGGGAGCGGTCGTTAATTCGGATTCGCATCTTTAACTTCTCCTTGGTCCGCGTTCACCGTCTTCCCCGGGTCGCCTGCCGTCGTCTCGGCGTTACTCGCTGTCGGGCCGGAGATCTGCGACGCCGGCGAGCGGTACACATAACTATCGATCACTTCGAGGAATCCGCTGCTCAATTCACGTTTCGCGTAGCGGCCCGGCATCAGCTCGGTGAGTCTGTTGAGACTCTTCTCGGTCCACGGGTTGAGGACGCCAGCGTGCAACAATTCCATGTTCTTCTCGTGTACCTTGATGGCTTTCTCCTCGAAGGGAAACGCTGCTTCATCGAGATCCATCTCGTACTCTTCCAGCTGCGCGGGTTTCAGGTCAGTCGGGCGTTCCGACTCTACCAGTGAGCGACTGAAACCGAAGTAGGTCTCGGCCATGTAATAGGTGGCAGCGGCTGTCACGTCGCCGATTTCGTACTCCACCAGCCGGCCCATGGCCTCGATCGTGACATCCATTCGCTGCTGCTTCGTCTTCAAGCTGGTCTCGAACGGTTGCCGGAGCTTCACGACCAGGAAATCCTGGTAGAGCTGCTCCGCGAGGACCAATGCCGAACGGGCCGCCAGCGTCCGGGTTCGCCCGGTCCTTTCCGGCCCAGCCCCAGCATCGATGCTGACGATTTGCTCCAGCTCCTGGTGATAGAGCGACTCGTCGTGCGCCGTCTTGTGTATTTCGGCGATTTTGAACCGGGTCTCGATGGCCGCCTCCACTGGCCGAGGAAAATCCTTGACGTAGCGAGTGTATGCATTTAATGCGTGATCACGCTCATTGGATTCCGCATAAAGGTCTCCGGCGACGAGCAGCGCCTCGCTGCGCAATGCCGGATCTTTGGACTCGGAGGCGAGCCGGTCGTATTCACCAGCCGCGCGTGACAACTGGCCGTTCTGCTTGTAGGCGTAGGCGATCTGTTTGCCGGCCTCGAGATGCAATTCGTGCTGCGGGAAAGTGCTGCGAAACGCTTCGAACACGCCCACAGCCGCCGTCCAGTCCTGCAATTTGATCAGCGCAGCCCCTGCGTCGTACTCGGCCGTCGCCCGGATGCTGGATGTAGGCGCCGCCGAGCGAATCCTCAAGAAGTGGTCCGCGGCCGCGCGATAGTCCTGCGCCTGGTTTGCAAGTTCACCCTGCTTGTAGATTGAGGCTGCGAGATTGTCGACGAACCCGGCGCGCGACTCGTCGCCCTCCGGTGTGACCGCCAGCACCTGCGCGTATGCCCGTTCAGCGCGCGCGTATTCGGTGAGCTCGAACGAGCCGTGCGCAACGACAATCCACGCAGAGCGTCGGATAGCCGTGTCCGCGCCCGGATACTTATCGACAACGCGTTGGGCCGAATCGATGGCGGGGCGGTAGTCCTTCATCTCGTACATGTCGTCGGCGGCAGCCCCCAGGACCTTCGCGGCATGCTCGTGATCCGGAAATGTGTCGGCGAATTTCAGCGAGCTGGCGACCATCTCGCGCTTGACGGTGTCCTGTTGCTCCTTGCCGACAGCATTCAACTGCTCGCGATATGCGTAGACCGCCGCGTATCCCGCGGCTGCAGACTGCGGATGCGGCATGTATCCGTAGGCCGTGCGCTCATACTGCTTCGCTGCCTCACCGAAATCCTTGTTCTCGAGAAGAAGGTCCGCTAGCCGGTAGTTAATCGGCGGCGAATCGGGGTCGGTCGGGAAGGAATCGAGGTAGTCGCCGTACCATCGGCGAGCCTCGCCATAATTCGCTAGCTTCTCGTCCGTTTGCTCCGCGCTCTGATACTGGGCGTGATAATGGGTGGCGAGGTCCTTCAGATTGATCTTCAGGTACGTCAGTACTTCCGGCGACTCTTCGGGTTTGAAATGCCGCCAGTATTCGGCTTTCAGATTGTACTTGGACGCGAACTCCCTCTTCGACTCCAGTACAAGCTTGGGGAAGCCGCCCTGGGTGAAAGTCTCCACGACGCGCATGCTGAACCGCGGCGCGGCACGGTGGAATGGATATTGTGCTACAAAGGCCTTGTAGGTCTTCGCGGCGTCGTCGTAGCGCAGCTTGGCCAGGTAGTGTTCGCCAAGATTGCTGTAAACACGGTCCTC
>Ga0114129_10015263_pt1 | contig 10933 bp, 6 predicted proteins | sample RhiMetdeltSRZDD1_FD_80071 | JGI IMG/M metagenome (GOLD analysis project Ga0114129, IMG submission 80071) | Populus rhizosphere microbial communities from Tennessee, USA - Rhizosphere MetaG P. deltoides SRZDD1 (version 2) (version 2) | ecosystem: Host-associated > Plants > Roots > Rhizosphere >... | reverse complement strand
CGTGATCGGTTGCCGCCTGGCTGGACTCCGTGATGGTGGGGTAGATCTCCCATGCGCTCGGCGGGTTCTTGTTCGTCGGCGCGCCCCATAGCCCATGGCGCTCGACTCCTCCACCCACGATCTTCGGCGCCAGGTTCTTGCTGACGAAGATGTAGTCGATTCGGTTCGTCGTCGAGCAGCTCTGAAACGTTCCAGGCTTCGTCCCAGGGTCGAAAGTCGGAAGCGAGAACACATCGACAAGTGGACTGCTCGGGGCGTAGAGCGGAGCGAAGCGCTGGGATGGGTTCCCCTGACCATCGGGTCCTTCGTTCAGATCTCCCATTACGATGAGGTTCTTCTCTCCCGACTTCAGGAGCGCGTCGACGATGTCGCGGAGCCCCTGGGCCTGGCGGGCTCGCTTCGGCCCTCCCCCACCCGACTGGCTCTTGAAGTGATTCAGGAGAACGCGCACCTTCCTTTTGTTCGGCAGACGGAGCAGGTACTCGGCACAATCGCGACTGAAAAGACGCTCGCCTGGCGCTCCCTCGTCCGGGACGTCGACGTTGCTTTGCATCGAGACGATCTCGACGCCGTTGCGGGTCATGATCCCGACGTCGATCCCGCGCGTGTCGTTGCCGTCGATCAGCATGACGTGCTCAAAGTGACCGCCGAGTAGATCCTGGTTGAAGCGTGACAAGGACGGCCGATCCTCGACCTCGACGACGCCCTGTACGTCAGCGTTGACATCGAGGAGCACCTGCGCGGTCATGTTGGTCGTGACCTCGTCGATCGGCTCCTTGGCGAGCTCCAGCCAACCGGTCCAGTCGAAGCGGGTATTGGCGACGATCTCTATCCCGGTGTCTTCGTGCTCGACGTCGAACGACCCTCGATTAGCTCGCAGCCACGCCCACTTCGGGTCTGTTGGGCGGTTACGCCGGACGACGCCGTTGTCGAGCCGGTACACCTCGAGCTCGAGGAGGAGCTCAACCATCCGGGCCTTGTTCGCCTCGGTGTAGTTCACTCGCTCGATTAGCGAGTTGAACTCCGCGTAAGCCCTGAGGATCGGCTCGCCCTCTGACCACGTCTCGAGGTTGAACACCTTCGGACGGGCGAACAGGTTCTCCAAGTTGAAAGTCGCGAAGCGCACGACTGCCATGGCGACTCCTCTCTGACGGCTTGGCGATCATAAGACCGAACGGTGGAGCCGGCACTCCTGTCACGAACGCTCTGTGCGCGGCGGGAATGCTCTTCGCACGCCTGCGGACTGATCCGCGCCACATAGCCCGAGCGTGGTCTCGCTTGACGATTCCTGCGGAGCGTTACGTTTGGATAGGGGGCCATGGTTCTGTGACGTGGGGCCCCAGTTAGAGGCACGGGACTCCTACTCGTCGCGCGGGGGTGCCTACCCCTCCTTGCGAAGTTTGGGGCCACCTCCTGTTCCCAGCATTGATCGCGGCTAGCTGAGTTGGGTCAGAGGTGGGTCAGACGCGCGAATCATCCGGTCAGGGTCAGCCCGTCCTCTGCGGCAACCAGAGCTGCGCCCTGAATGACGTTCCCGAACCAGCCTGCGAGCTCGAAGGTCTGTTCAGGCTGAAGTTCGGTTTCAACCTGCGTCACGAACTCTTGTGGCCGATTTCCGGCAGCGCCGGGCCGTCGAGGAGATCTGACGGGAGAACGAGAGCCTTCGAGAGGCTGCCCGGACGGACATCATGGGCGGCTTCGAGCGACTCCTGTCGGGCTCCCGATCCAAAGAGCCCGATTTGGCTCTACCAAAGGGATTGCGGCGAAAGTTCCCCTAGGAAGAGTTTCCAGGTCGTGAGGCCGACCGAAACGCCTCGTACCGCATGAAGACCCGGCCGTATGGATGGTCGGCAAGTGCCGAGGCTACGCAGCCCGGCAGCGTCCTTTCGTCCCACCAAGAGCCGGGCCTGACCCACAACTCCACATCGCACTTGTCATGTGTTTGGCGACCTGGGTCAGATTCTGGGTCAGATCAGCCCGACCAAACCTGCCGTCTCCCGACTACCGGCTAGATCAGAAAGTGTCTACTTGCAGCGTGTCGACCGCCGCTGACCCCGCATTCCCGACCATGGTAAGGAGGGGGTCGACGGTTCGAGTCCGTCAGAGGGCTCTACCCCGCCCCTAGCTGCGGTGGCTGAGGACGGCGCCGGTTGCCGGGTCGAACAGGTACATGCGTCTGGGCTCGATCGCCAGGTCGATCTCTGCTCCCTGTGCGACCACGCGCTCCCCATCGAGACGTGCCGTGAAGACGGCTCTCGTGTCGTCGGCGAGCAGCGTCTCCCCCGGCGCCGCCGTGTCGGCGGCCGCCTTGACCGCCTCCGCGACGACGCGGGGGGCGTCGACGGTGAAGATCACGTACGACTCGGCGCCCAAGTCCTCGACGACCGTGGCTCGGACGCGAAAGCGCGGCAGGCTCGGGTCCGCCGAATCCCCGTCCTTGAAGTCGGTAGGGCGCATGCCCACGATCACGCGGCGCGCGGCGACCTGCGCTCCCGGCGGAAGCGGTAGTTCGTAGCCCGCGAAGCGGAGGTTGCCGTCGGCCACGTCCGCCTCGACGAGGTTCATCGATGGGGATCCGATGAACGCTGCGACGAACAGGTTCGCCGGCTCGTGAAACAGGCGCTGCGGTGTGTCCACCTGCTGCAGGACGCCGTCACACAGCACGGCGACCCGCTGGCCGAGCGTCATCGCCTCGACCTGGTCGTGTGTCACGTAGACGGTCGTCACTCCGAGCTTCTCGTGCAGCCTCGCGAGCTCCGCCCGCATGGTCACCCGAAGCTTCGCGTCGAGGTTCGAGAGCGGCTCGTCCATGAGGAATGCCTTCGGCTCGCGCACGATCGCCCGCCCCATGGCGACCCGCTGCCGCTGGCCGCCCGACAGCTCGCTCGGCTTGCGGTCGAGGAGTTCCTCCAATCCGAGCTTCGCGGCGACTTCCGCCACACGCCGATGCCGCTCCCCCTTCGGGAGCTTCCGCAGCCGAAGCCCGAAGCCAAGGTTGGAAGCGACCGTCATGTGCGGGTAGAGGGCGTAGTTCTGGAACACCATCGCCAGGTCGCGGTCCTGGGGCCGGACGTCCGTCACGTCCTCGTCCCCGATGAGCACGCGGCCGGTGGTCACCATCTCGAGCCCTGCGACCAGGCGCAACAGGGTCGACTTGCCGCAGCCGGAGGGGCCGACCAGCACGATGAACTCCCCGTCGGCGATCTCGAGGCTCACGTCGTCGACGGCCCTGACGCCGTTCGCGTACGTCTTCGAGACGTTCGCGAGCCTGATCCCGTGGCCCCCCAGGCTCTCGACGACGGAAACGGGCGGGGGCGTTCCCGCGGCCGAGGCGGGGGCAAACGACTTCACTCGACCGTCACCCAGCCGTCGAACACCTTCTCCGGTGGCGCAGAGGCCGAGTCGGCGACGACCGTGACCCGTCCGGCCGGGACGAGCTCGGCCGAGGACGTTCCCACGAAGAGCTCGAACACGCCGGGCTCGACGACGTAGTCGAGCCGGCGGCCGTGGAACCCGAGCTGGCCGACAGGCACGTCGAAGGTGACGCGGCGCGACCCCGCACGTGCGAGCTCGACGCGCACGAAGCCCTTCAGCTCGAGAGCCGGGCGCGTGACGGTCGCGTGCGGGTCACGGACGTAGAGCTGCACGACTTCCTCTCCGTCGCGCTCGCCCGTGTTCGACACCGTGGCTTCGACGGTCAGCGTCTCGCTCCACGAGATCTCCGTGCGTCTGACGGCGGCGCCGGTGAGCTCGAACGTCGTGTAGGCGAGGCCGTAGCCGAACGGGTAGAGCGGCGCAACCGGCCCGTCTGCGTAGTCGCCCTTCGGATGTGAGCGACCGCCCGTGGCCTTGTGCCCGTAGAACACCGGGATCTGACCCGAGGAGCGCGGATACGAGACCGGAAGCTTTCCCCCAGGGTTGGCATCTCCGAAGAGGGTGTCGACGATCGCTTCTGCGCCTTCCTCGCCCGGCAACCATGCGAGCAGCACGGCCGCGCACTGCTGGTGGGCGTGCGCGTCCCCGTACGGGCGCCCGGCGACGAGCACGAGGACGACCGGCGTCCCGGTGGAGGCGACCTCGTCGAGGAGCTCTCGCTGCACTCCCGGCAGCTCGAGCGAAGCGCGGTCGCGGCTCTCGCCGCTGGTGCAGTCCGCCGTGAGGCCGGACTTGTCCCCGAGTACGACGATCGCCACGTCGGCCTCGCGCGCGGCCGCAATCGCCTCGTCGAAACCCGCTCGCGAGGTCCCGTCGACGTCGCAGCCACGGGCGAACCGCACGCGCGTCCCGAGGCGCCCTGTCAGCGCGTCGAGGACGCTGGGCGCCTCGACTGCCGCCTTCGCGATCTCGGGGCGCCCCGGAGGCGGCTGCTGGGAGAACGGATCCTGGCCGCTGTCCAGGACGTCGTACAGCGACTCGACGTGGGCGGGGTACGCGTAGTCACCTAAGAGGTACCGGGCCTCGTCCGCTCCCGGGCCGATGAGCGCGACGGAGCGGAGCTCGGGAGCGAGTGGAAGCACTCCCTCGTTTCGAACCAGGACGAGGCTCTTGCGAGCGGCCTTGCGAGCGAGCTCCCGGTGGCTGCTCGTGCCGCTCGACGCACGTGCCCGGGATGCCTCGACATACGGGTGCTCGAACAGCCCCAGCTCGAACTTGACGCGCAGGATGCGCCTGACGGCTTCGTCGAGCGTCTCCGCCGGCACCAGCCCGCGACGCACGGCGTCGACCAGCGGGTCGCCGTAGCAGTCGCTCGACGGGAGCTCGACGTCGATGCCGGCGTCCAGTGTCTTCACCGCTGCGTCCTGGACGTCCACGGCGAAGCGGTGGTAGTCCGCGAGTTGTCGAACGGAGAAGTAGTCGGAGACGACGTAGCCATCGAACCCCCACTCATCGCGGAGGACCGCGGTGAGCAGGTCGCGGTCGGCGGCGCAGGGGACTCCGTCGACCTCGTTGTAGGCGTTCATCACCGACTGCACGCGGCCGAGCCTGACCGCGGCCTCGAACGGATGCAGGTACACGTCGCGGAGCTCGCGGGCCGCGATCCGCGCCGGCGCCCAGTTCAGACCGCCCTCCGATGCGCCGTAACCGACGAGGTGCTTCGCGGTCGCGACGACACCTGAGCTCAGGTCGTCGCCCTGGAGGCCGCGGACGAACGCGACTCCCATCCTGGAGACGAGGTACGGATCCTCGCCGAACGTCTCCTCGAGGCGTCCCCAGCGCGGGTCGCGGCAGACGTCGAGCACGGGGCCGAGACCCTGGTGTGCTCCCGTCGCGCGCATCTGCTCCCGGACGAGGTCCGCAATCGCTTCGACGAGCGTCGGCTCCCAGGTGCTCGCGAGCCCGATCGCCTGCGGGAAGATCGTCGCGTCGCGCGCCATCAGGCCGGAGCAGATCTCCTCGTGGACGATCGCGGGGATGCCGAGCCGCGTCTCGACGACGAGGTGGCGCTGGATCGTATTGGCGAGCTCGGCAGCCTCGCCGGGCTGCAGGCTGCTCGCGCCAGAGATGCGTGTGATCTGGCCAATGCCGTTGCGGAGCAGATCGGTCGCGGCGGGGACGAGACGACCGCCGCCGTCGGCGAGCTCGAACGCCCAACGGCTTCCGAGCTGCGCCACCTTCTCCTCGAGCGTCATCCGCCCCAGCAGGTCGCGGACGCGCTCCCGCAGAGGGCTGGCCGGGTCGAGGTAGCCTGGCCCCTGGCGATCGACGGTGGGGGTCGTCACGTCGTCTCCGCGGGCGCACGGGTGGAGCTGCGCTCGACGAGCCGGGTGCGCAGGATCACCTGCCTCGGCCCGGTCGACGGATCCTCGATCATCCCGAGCAGCAACCCCACCGCCTCGCTGCCCATCTGCTGCATCGCCTGTTCGACCGTCGTCAGTGGAGGCTCGCAGAGTGCGGACTCCGGTACGTTGTCGAAGCCGACGACCGAGAGGTCGTCCGGCACGTCGAGCCCGAGCGACCGCGCGACTGCGATCGTCTCGATCGCCGTTGCGTCGTTCGCCGCGAAGATGGCCGTTGGTCGCGGCGTACGCTGGAGCAACTCGCGCGCAGCCTCGGTCGCGGTATCGGGTTGGTAGCCGCCGACACGGACGAGGTCGGGATCGAACCGGATACCCGCCGACTGGAGCGCGTGCCGGTAGCCCTGCTCGCGGAGTCGCGCCGACTCGAGGTCAGGTCGCCCGGCGAGAAAGCCGATCCGTCTGTGCCCGAGATTGACGAGATGCGCGGTCGCGGTGATCGCGCCGTTCAGGTTGTCAGAGTCGACTGTCGACATCGTGGGTGAGCGCACGTTGTGATCGATGGCCACGACCGGCGTGGAGACGTTCACGTCGACGCTGCTCGGGGTGACGATGATCGCTCCGTCGGTGAGCGCGTTGACCCGAGCGAGCGAGCGCTGCTCCCATCGCGGGTGGTCCTTGCGCTGTCCGCAGTCCGAGAAGACGACCAGGTCGTACCCCGTTCCGCGGATCGCGCGAGCCGCGCCCTTCAGCAGCTCCGCGTTGAACGGCTCGATGTCGGAGACCACGATCGCGATGACGTTGGAGCGCCTGCTGCGCAGGCTCTGGGCGACCAGGCTGGACGTGTAGCCAAGCTGCTCGATGATCGCCCGCACGTGCGCAGACGTGTCCTCGGCAACCCCGTACCGGTCGTTGATCACCTTCGACACCGTCGCCACCGAAACGCCCGCCGCGGCCGCGACGTCCGCGATCGTCACCTGCCGGTCAGCCATCGCGCCGCGATACTACAGCAGCGTTGAAAACGGTATCGATATCGGTTGACAAGACCGGGAGAGGCCTGTAAGACTCGGCGCCGCGATGACGCACCCGGCCACCGCAGGCACCCCGCGCCTCAGAGCGGACGGTCGCCTGCAGAGGGAGGAGTCCTCATGAAGATCAGCCACACGAAGATGTGGAAACTTCTCGTGCTCGCCGCGGTCGTGGGAGTCGCCGCGACCCTCCTGAGCGCGGCGGGCACCGCCGCCGAGAAGCAGTCCGTGACGCTCGTCTGGTGGCACAACGTGACGCAGGGTCCAGGCGTGAAGCTCTACAAGGACATCGCGAGCGAGTTCCAGAAGAAGAATCCGGACATCACGCTCAAGGTCGTCCCGTTGCAGAACGAGCAGTTCAGGACGAAGATCCCCATTGCGCTCCAGTCGAACGACCCGCCGGACGTGTTCCAGAGCTGGGGTGGCGGCGGGCTCGTGGACCAGCAGAAGGCCGGCAAGGTCACCGATCTCACGAAGTACGTCGCACCCTGGATCAAGACCATCGGCGGCTCGGCCGCAGGCTGGCAGGTGAACGGGAAGCAGTACGCCGTCCCGTATAGCGTCGGCGTGGTCGGCTTCTGGTTCAACAAGCAACTCTTCAAGCAGGCGGGCGTCTCCGCGGCGCCGAAGACGTGGCCGCAGTTCCTCGCCGTCGTCTCGAAGCTCAAGAACGCCGGCATCACGCCGCTGTCGGTCGGCGGGAAAGACACGTGGACGGAGGCCTTCTACTGGGACTATCTGGCCGTCAAGCTGTGCAGCAAGAGCGTGATGCAGCAATCGGCGGTCACTTACAGCTTCAAGGATCCCTGCTGGGTGAAGGCGGGCAAGTACCTGCAGCAGCTGCTCGACCTCGAGCCGTTCCAGGACGGGTTCCTCGCGACCCCGGCGCAGCAGACCCCCACGAGCGCCGCCGGTCTGATGGCGAACGCCAAGGTCGCGATGGAGCTCCAGGGGCACTGGGATCCGGGGACGATGGCCGCTCTCACGCCCGACCAGAAGGTCCCGGGCTTCCTCGGCTGGTTCCCGTTCCCGAACGTCCCAGGCAGCAAGGCGGTCCCGGGCTCGCTACTCGGCGGCGGTGACGGCTACGCGTGCTCGTCGCAGGCTCCACAGCCCGCGTGCTCGCAGCTCCTGGCGTACATCAACAGCCCGAGCGTCCAGAGGCGGATCGGGTCGACGGGCTTCGGCCTGCCGGTCCGGAGAGGAACGCAGAGCTCGGTGAAGGACCCGAACCTCGGCACGGTGCTGAAGTTCCGCACCACGTCGCCGTTCATCCAGCTCTACCTCGACCAGGCCTACTCGGCCGCGATCGGCCAGGCGCTCAACACGGCGATCGGCAAGCAATTCGCGGGCAAGGCGACGCCGGCGCAGGTCGTGGCTGAGATCGCGAAGGCAGCCAAGAAGAAGTAGTGACGACTCTCGACGGGACGACGGCCGGCCGCGCGTCCGCGCGACCGGCCGTCGTACGTCTGCGGCGAAAGTGGCTCGAGATCGGGCTCTTCCTCGCGCCGGCCATCGCCCTCTACGTGATCTTCCTGATCGTCCCGGTCGTCCAGGCCGTCCGGTACAGCCTGTACGCCTGGAACGGCCTCGAGGAGCTGACCGACTTCGTCGGCCTCGGCAACTACCGTGAGGCCTTCGGCGACCCCGACTTCCGTCAAGCCATGCAGCACAACGGGATCCTCGTCGTGCTGTCGCTCGTCTTCCAGCTCCCGCTCGCGCTCGGCGTCGCGCTGCTTCTGAACCGACGACTCCCCGGACGCAGCGTGCTCCGACTGATCTTCTTCATGCCGTACGTCTTGTCCGAGGCGATCACGGCTGTCGTGTTCCTCCAGATCCTCCAACCCGACGGCCTCGCCGACGAGTTCCTGCGCAGGATCGGGCTCGGCGGCCTCGTGCAGCTCTGGCTCGCCGACCTCCAGCTCGTCTTCTTCACATTGTTCGTCGTCATCACGTGGAAATACATCGGCTTCGCGATCATCCTCTTCCTCGCGGGCCTGCAGGGCATCCCGCGCGAGCTGCACGAGGCGGCCGCGATGGACGGCGCGTCGAGCTGGAGGTCATTGCAGTACGTCACGCTTCCGCTGCTCGGGCCGACGATCCGGATCTGGGCATTCCTCGCGATCATCGGGTCGATCCAGCTCTTCGACATCGTGTGGATCATGACCCTGGGCGGCCCCGCCGGCGCCTCGTCGACGATGGCCACGTACATGGTCGACCAGGGCGTCAACAGCTACCGGATCGGGTACGCGACGTCGGTTGCGGTGATCCTCTTCGGCATCTGTTTCGTGGTGTCGATCCTCTACCAGCTCTTGGTGCTGCGGCGAGACGTGATCGGCGGCACGGCGAAGATGGTCGGCTGATGACACAGGCGGGCACGAGCGCGGGCCGCACGTCGCGGTTCGGGAACGCGCCGGTCTACGCCGTGGCCCTTCTGCTGGCGGCGATCGTGCTCGTGCCGATCGGCTACGTCGTTCTGGGCGGATTCCGCACCACCGGGCAGCTCGCAGCCGACCCCGTCGGCCTGCCGGACCCGTGGGTGACGCACAACTACTCGTCGGTGATCACGTCCGAGACGTTCTGGCGACAGCTCGGCAACAGCGTGATCGTCGCCGCGATCGCCACCGCGCTCGTCGTCGGCGTCAGCGCCCTGGCTGCCTACCCACTCTCCCGCATGGAGTTCAGGGGACGCGAGGCGATCTTCACCTTCTTCACCTTCGGGCTGCTCTTCCCGGTCGCCGTGGCTGCCCTACCCCTCTACCTTCTGCTGCGCCAGCTCGGACTGCTCGAGTCGCTCATCGGGATCGCCCTGCCCGAGGCGGCCTTCGGCATCCCCATCACGATCATCATCCTGCGGCCGTTCATGCGCGCCATCCCGACCGAGCTCGAGGATGCGGCGGCGATGGACGGCTACGGGCGGTTCGGCTTCTTCCTGCGCGTCCTCCTGCCGCTGTGCCGGCCGGCGCTGGTGACCGTGACCATCCTCTCGGTGATCACGAGCTGGAACAACTTCATCCTTCCGCTTCTCGTGCTCACGGACCCGAGCAGGTGGACGCTCCCGCTCGGCGTCGCCCAGTACTCGACCGAGCACAGCTCCGACACCGCCGCCATCCTCGCGTTTACGACGCTTTCAATGCTGCCCGCGCTCCTTTTCTTCCTCGCCGCGGAGCGCCGGATCGTCGGCGGCCTTTCCGGCGCCGTGAAGGGCTAGTCCTCTTCTCGGACAGGCTCCGGTCTCGATGGAGTTCAGCAACCCGATTCTGTCGGGCATGCATCCCGACCCCACCGTCTGCCGCGTCGGGCGCGACTTCTACCTCGCCTGCTCGAGCTTCGAGTACTTCCCGGGCGTTCCCATCTTCCACAGCCGTGACCTCGTCAACTGGAGGCACCTCGGTCACGTGCTCGCGCGCCGGAGCCAGCTCGATCTGACGGCGGTTCCGAGCTCGGGCGGCATCTACGCGCCGACGCTGCGCCACCACGAGGGGACGTTCTACCTCATCACGACGCACGTGGAACGCGGCCACTTCGTGGTGACCGCGCGTGACCCGCGCGGGCGGTGGTCGGACCCCTACTGGCTTGAAGGTGACGGGATCGATCCGTCCCTCGCGTTCGTCGACGACCATGTCTACTTCACCCGCAACGGCCGTGGCACCGACCGCGACCATCCGTTCGTCTACCAAGCCGACCTCGAACTCGGGCGTCACGGGCTCCAGCACGCGACGAAGCCGCGGGTGATCTGGAGGGGCACCGGCGGCGTCTGGCCGGAGGCGCCGCACCTCTATCGCCGCGGCGACTCGTACTACCTCGTGACCGCGGAGGGCGGTACGAGCTACGGTCACTCGGTCGTCGTCGCGCGCGGTCGCACGCCGTACGGTCCCTTCTCCGCCTCACCTCACGGCCCGCTTCTCACGCATCGCGACCGCCCTCGCCATCCCATCCAGGCCACCGGGCACGCCGACCTCGTCGAGCTCGAGGACGGGACCACGTGGGCCGTGCTGCTCGGGATCCGACCAACGGGCGGCCGTCACCACCATCTCGGCCGCGAGACGTTCCTCGGGCGCGTGGAGTGGGGCGACGACGGCTGGCCGCGGATCGAATCGCTCGAACTCCGGATGGAGGGGCCGTCGCTCCGCCGTGTCGGCCGGGTCGCGCTCGACTCCGAGCACGTCG
>Ga0114129_10015262_pt1 | contig 10933 bp, 14 predicted proteins | sample RhiMetdeltSRZDD1_FD_80071 | JGI IMG/M metagenome (GOLD analysis project Ga0114129, IMG submission 80071) | Populus rhizosphere microbial communities from Tennessee, USA - Rhizosphere MetaG P. deltoides SRZDD1 (version 2) (version 2) | ecosystem: Host-associated > Plants > Roots > Rhizosphere >... | reverse complement strand
TGCGTTCCAATGAAAGGAACTTGGTCATGTGATCCAGCTTATGCGATGATGTTCCAAATGCGGATCGGGACGCTTCGAGTGTATCAATCTGATGGATGGGCCGATAAGGTGGGAGACCATAGTAGATGAAGCGTGCATTGAGTTTGCGCACATCAAATTTCTTTCCATTCTGATGGATCACAACATCTGCTTCATCCATCAATTTCCACATTCGTTTTACAATGCGCTCATCAGCATAGTGAGGATCGGGATAAGGATTGATGACCGTTTGTAGTCTGCGTTTGATTTCATCGGGGGTCAGAATGTCGCCAATGGTATTGCTGTCAAACAATGCTTTGGCTGACCAGGACAAAATAACCCAATCTTCAAGAATATTATCGTGAGAGATGTATTGTTTTCCCGTATCCCAAAATGTGCCTATAATGGGAAGGGTTTCAATGTCAAACACTAGGACTTTTGGTGATCCCCTATCAGTGAAATATTGCTTGCACTCTGCACACTGGAAGCGGTTCGGTCTGGACTTTGATCCGCGAGGATGCAGGATATTGCCCCCACAATAGGGGCAATGCGGTTTGGTTAGTGGCATCTGGACGATACTCCTTTCAAACTATTATTTGATTGTAGGTGTAATTATAGAACGACTCCAATTTTGCATTATGAGAGCCAGATGAGGGGGAATATGTGGAGATTTGTTTTGAATTGGTAGCACATCTAGGGGTTAGTTGCTAGTTTTTCCAGGACGGGTAAAAATCTAACAAGTGCAACAACGATCCCTATGCCCATTGTGAGTGTTTGCAAAATCAATGCACCAAAGATAAAGCGAGTCCAATATTTTACATTGGAGATGAACACGGTATTATTTCTAACCTGTTCTCGCAAAGGCAGTTCTCCATTACCTAAGACCACGATTTTATTTATTTCCCGAAAATCGGTTTGAAGTTCATTGATCGCCGTGTTCATTGTAATAATGTTCAAAGACATTTTTTGGCTATCAGTTAGAGATATACCGAGGTCGGGAGATTTTATGTCTGCTGTCATATTATTCTCCTTTCAATTAGATTTGTTTATCTACTTCGATTTCAAAGACCACGGTTAGAACGAGAATACTGGCGGCAGTAAATTGGACTTGGGCCTGCCATGTTCCATCACGGTCAAAGGTATTGCTAACGATGGGTGTAAAAGAGAATTGACCAGACGTTCCACCACCGACCAACGCTCCTGTGAATGATAAAGTTGTTCTTGCATCAGGTGAAAGTGTACGCACTGTGACACCTGTATAGCTGGAGAGATTGACAACTAAACCATCATCATCCACAACTTCAAGTATGATGGCAGTTCCAAACTGTCCTGCTACGATCCCTGTGATTTTATTTATTGCTGCCATTAGAAACCTGCCTCCGCTGCGAAACATACGATGATTGAATTGCCAACTGCTGTACCTGCTGCACCAGTAGCATTGATGTCTATTAGAACCTGGGAGACTGCACCAACGGCTGTAGCTGTCAGATCGGCTGCTGCTGTTACATCACGGGCCTGAGCATTTGCTGCTGATGGATTGTAGAAAGTCACTGCTGGTGCTATCCGCATTGAAACAGGAAATATAAATGCGGCAGGTCTGTGGGCGGCTGCGCCTGCAACGGGTGCGGGCCAACGAACACCCTGATCCGTGCCTGCGTTCTGAGCAGGGGCCACATCATCATCAAAGGTCTTGAAGAAGAAATGTCGGCATAATTCTTTTTCATTTGTATAGGGTCGCTTACGGAATAATGTGGCGGTGCTTGCCCTCTCCAGCTTTACCTGTGAAAGAAAGAAATCATTAGCTGTATTGTCTGTTGCATTTACCTGATTTGATGTGGCCAGGAAATTTCCAGTTTGCCATGATCCTGCTGTTGTCTGGAATGTTGATCCTGCTGCGAGTGTCCAGAAGATTGAAAGGCCCAACGTGTTTACAAATGACTCAGTTCCACCACTTTGGTTCAATGTCAGAGTAATGGTTTTCTTTTCCCATGTGTTCGTGGTGTTGATCGTATACTCTACAACATAGCTTCGATCATCTCCATTATTTCTAAAGGACACACAATGTACGCCTGTTTTGGTTCCCTTCACCCAAAAAGATAATGTGACTGTTTGATCCTTTATGTGAGCATAATCATAGCCTTCGATAGCAGTATGAATTCCAGCAAAATCTCCAGCGGCAATGGATGCGTCAACAGTAGTAACATCCAACTTCAAAGAGAACCTGGACTTGTTTCCACTTTGGGATATCGTGGGAACATCTGTGCTTTGAGTGATATCATGAACCATCGCACCAGTCTTTTGATACTTGAACATATCAGCGACCCTGGTGTTATTGGCTGCTGCTACATAAGATGTTCCTCGTTGCCACACTTCGATGTCACCATTGATTAGGATGTTGGGGTTGATCTCGGTTCCTGCAATGGTGGTATCCATTGCATTGAGACGCGAGACCACATCACCTGATCCGCCCGATGGGTTGATACCAAGTTCTGTTTCAATGGCGATGATCGAACGCTTCAATTGGTTGAATAGGCCCGCAGCATAGACTACATAAAGTGGGATGCCCGATGAGTGGGATGCAGCCGTGGTTCCGCCTGCACCACGAACAACCACATTGAAGTCTGATCCAGATATACTTTCAACATAAATCAGTTCACTATCGGCTAACAAATAAAACCGTACAGTTACACCCGTGATCGTAGCACTGGCAGGGATTGAAGTCTGTGAACTGTTGATACTCGATCCAAGTGTAAAGGTCTTGATATTGACCTGATCCCCACCCAGGGATGTATCATTATCAAGTGCTGCTCCACCAACATAATTACTTACGGTAGGCTCTGCCATTTATGTATCAATCTCCCTTACATTCAAGCGTCTTGAGTTGGCTGTTAGTGTTGGTGCAAAACCCAGGATGCCTGTGGTTCCAAACATGGCAAGACCCCATCGTAAAATGCCAATAGGCCCAACGATCACGGCACTCAATACCTGTGTGGCGTGTAGGCCGACATCTTTGGAGTCTACATATTTTCCAACATCTTCGATTGCTATTGAATTGCCGATCACTCAAAACCCTCCTTATGAATTCCCCTATTTATTTATCTTACCAGTTCTCCCAATGAAGTTCAATCATTCGGATAAGCATACGCTGATATGTCTCTCCACTGAGATCGGCCCACTGTTGTTATGTCAGGGTCACATTTTGTATAGGAGTTGGTCGTTTCCATCAACAGGGTAAGACGATCAGGAAAGCCTGTTTTTGGAATAACTCCAGCATAGTGATTGACTTCTGTAACCTGTGAGTCAAATTGAACAGATCGAACCAATACATTTGGTAGATCATAAGAAACAGTGATGCTAAAGAAATGCCACTCATGATCGGACGGAACATGAAAAAGAATTTTGTCTTTGATCCCCTGAACACGGGTTAGGACTTTACCATGATTGGGGCTGTGTGGGTTGAGTATCCACATGATCTCAGCATAGTATTCAATCTCATTGGTGACCAGTTGCAGGTTTATATCTATTACTTCGTTTTGTGAATTCTCCGCCTGACGCCAGTACCCCATAAGTGTGTAAGTATATCCATCATGAAATGGAATTTCTCCACCTGTGATGGCGTTCATGAATAGTCCACTTCTTGCGTTGGCGTTAGCTGTTAGCTCGATCACTCCCCCAGGCAACTTAGTTACATTGGAGTCATCATCTGACATTTCCACCCCTTCACACTTCACTCCCCAATCCCAACTGTGATTGAATTGATGAAGGTTCGGATGCCAGTAATGTACTCCTTTATTCGTTATGGACTTCGTTGGCACTGTCACCACTAATAGCAGTAACAGGGCCAGCAGGATGGCGTGGACTAAGATTTTCAACATACTCCTTTTGCATTGCTTCGATTAGTCCCTGCAACTTGATCCTAATGTGGGTCAGTTTGGACAGCGGGGACGGCAATGTGTGGATTGTACCGTGCAGAGGCGCGTTGTCAATGACCTCCGCGATGAACTTATATTCCTCTAATGTAAATAGTTCCATATGCTCCTTTTCTATGGTGCTAATTGTTTCTCGGTCAGTGTGCCTGCCACCATGTAACCTGCCATGATCTTAGAGTCCTCTGATCCGCTTGTAACATCTGTGTAGACCGCAGAGATATATCCAATGGTCGTCATGGCTCCAGCAGAGTTCTTGGCACGCAACACAAGAGCCGTCCCCAATCCATTGGCTGCTGATCCTGGGATGTTGGTGTCCAGGTATAGAATAGAGTTGACTGCGTTGGTGATGGCGGGTTTGGTTTTGACAGCAAATGATTGTTGGCCTGCACCCGTTAGTGTTCCACCTTCTAAACTCACAATAGCTTGACCATCGGATTGAAGTTGGAATACTGTCATTGGGCTTGCTCCACCTGCACCACCCACGGGAGACGTGATGAGAGACACGAAAGCGGCTTCTCCTGATCGTCTGACTGCTTCTATCCAAAGATTACCAGCAGTACCCGCCAGATATTGATCCACCATTTGCCCTGTGATGACTCCGTTGCTATCTTTCCATTGGATCAACGCCGATGCGGTAGGATAATCACTTCCACGCAATGTCAAACCAATAGAGTCTATAATGCCCAATCCACCTGCAAACAACGCCTTTCCATTTGTAGCGTTGACTCCAAATTCAAGACCATCATTATTCACACCTGCAATGTGCCATAGCTCATTGTTATATGAAAATGGGGGATATCCAATTCTCACGCCAGTAAATCCATGACCAGGCTCCACCGCATTGCCTGCACGAAATTCACCAGCCTGCACCAGACCCAACCGCCTGGAGATATCTGAAAGACCTTCTGCGATCACAATTTGAACAGGGGCGATCTGTGATCTCTGCAACAGTGCGGGCAGTTCATTCTTGATCTGTTCAAGCAAGGCTTTTATTTCAGCTAATGAAGATTGCATCTAAATCCTCCTGGAAACTAAGTATGTCATTATATAGTTCGGTGATCGCCAATTCATCACCTTCATTTGTTGATGATGTTTGAGCAGGATGACCACCTGCGTCACCACCCCCTGATGTCATCCCACCAAAGACACGACGAAGAAACTCCTCAAGTAGAAACTGATCGTAAACAACTTCTTCATCAATGAGGTATGCTGTGTATCCCATCTCAGCCAACATTGCAACCTGTTCTTCATCTTTGGCCATGTTCCTGAATTGATAATGTTGAGGGCCAAGCGGATTGATGACTACTCGTAGGATCGGGAACAGGAAGTCAGCCACGAGACCACCCATTTCAATACGTCCACCATCTATGGATGATTGATATTGAAAGTCTACTCCAGGGACGAAATGAAATAGATTGACCAGGGTTGCATATAAAATGCGCTCGGTCAGGTAGCCTTTGATAACGCCATGCGGTACGGCCCGTTGTTCAAGTTCACTAAGACCTACTTTGCGACGAGGGATACCACGGCGATGTACGATCATCCACCAGGGCAGCTTTCCATGAATGTCATCATGACGCAGGATGGATCGCAATTGAAAGCGAAGGGGACGCCTGGGGATGCTCGGCATTGTGATCCTGCGGGCCTGTCTTGGCTTCGGATAATGATCTATGTAACTTGAGTATCCCGTTCTCTTAGGAGGCATTTTATATCTCTACAAAGTTCACGTTATACATGACTTCAATATCCACGGCCCCATCAACATCGCCATCCCCTTCAATAATTCTATAGATGGGTTGTTCTCGTATTGCAGTCACAAAGCCTTTATGTTCACGCCCATAGATATCTATGAGGTCTACAGGAGCCACTGAGTTCCTCAGTTCCTTGAGATCATCAAGAATTTCCTGGGCACTTCGATCATCCTGATAGCTCCCATGTTCATAGTTACTAACTGCAATTACATTGAAGTTGTAGCCCATGCGGGTCTCAGGTCGCATAATGAATGAGATCGAATAGCCTTCCAGGATCGGAGACTCTGTAGCTGATCCTGTGACAAAATCAATTCTTATTTGAAGATAGTTCCATTCGCGTGTAGCGGCCCCGCCTGGGTTTTTGAGTTGGATGATCCCATTATCTTTGATGTCTCTCCAGAATATCCAATCACCGCCATCCAATGAGAAATACACTTTGAGGTATACGGTGCTGGAGACGTTCCTCGCTTCAACAAATAACTTATCCATTGACTTCATTACACGACGAAAGCCCACATCAATGCGAGATGTGATGAGGCTGTGCTGTCCAGTGGTGGGGAAGTCAGCGTATGGAAATGAAGATAAGTTTTGAAATGGAATATAGTGTGTGGTGTCACTGGCTTCGTCTTTATGGAACCACAGTCTATTATTGATGGCTTCATAAAACAACAGGCTGATCTCACCTACATTGACCCCAGGTAACAGGTTCATAAGCCTATGCCATCCAACACCATCGAATACGATCAAGTCCTCATCATAGTTAGTTTCATTGGTGCGGGCTGTAAGATAGAGATAGTCACCCACAGACACAAAGTTGTTGAAGCGTCCATAGGTCTTATATGGAAATTCATCATTGATCTTATGAGGGGTAATGTCTGTGATGCGCGCACCGTTCCATTGAAGAATTCGATCACGCATGGGGAATACTAAGTAACCGTTGATTACGGCCCATGATCTCAAATTGGATAGGCTGTCCTCACTAGAGAAATCCAATAAGCGACGAGCAATGCGATCCTCCCCAATGTGCCAAACACCATCACTCTTACGCACATATAGATTTCCATTGTAGACAATTGCACCAAGAGTTGCGTTGGCTCCCACACCAACTAGAATTCGATTGGTGTCCGCGCTGTTGCCCTGGAGTGTGCCCAGGGTTTCCGAGTTGTCGAAGTGGATCGCGTTTGACTCATCCTTCCCTGCATAGATATATCCATTGTGAAGGATCAACCATTTGTAGTCAGACGCATTACCATCAAGACCTGCATTGGTGATGACTTCACTGGTGTCCATCTTTTGAATTCGCGCACCATCTGGAGCAAAGAATAGATAAGCACCAGCAGCCAGTGCATAATTGACTGCGGTACTGGTGTAGATGTTTGACCAGGTTGATCCATTGAATTTACGGAGACCACCTGATCCCCAGGTATATATGTTCCCATTGAAAGTCACGGCCCCACGTTTGATATTGTTCTGTGTGTCAGACTGTGTGGATTTGGTGAACAACATGACCAGACCTTCCTGGCGAGTATCAATGTTGCCAATGGTCTGCATGTAACCCATCGCATCACCATACCAGTGAAAACCAAAGCCGTGTCTCCAGTCCGTTTGATAGATCGGCTGGAACATTCCTAGATCGGACAGAACCGCAGCACCACCAGGCACAGTGGCCCGTGGAGCGAAGTCAATAACATCCTTCCCTCTCCAGGACTCAAAATCTATGCGATAGGGTTTATTGCCTAGTGTGATGTCCCCTAAATGAATATCAGCCATTACTCACCCCAATTCAAGGGATCGCTTGTACTTGGTTGATACCCTGTGTATGCCTGATCGAGAATATTACTATCGGGCCGATGAGGAGCATTGCGTAGCATCCATGCCTCAGCCATCTCTGCATAACGTTTGCTTTCTGCAAAGTGAAGTTCTCGATCTACTTTGGTGTCCTTGACCTTGCGGCTGTGTAGCTTTGAGATCGCAGCAGGCACGATGTAGGAGATCGGGATTACAGTTGTATCTGCTTCGGCAGATAGTTCAGCAGGCAAAGCAGAATATTCCAATCGAATACGAAGGCCCTGGAAATCAATAGGACGCCTTGAGAAGTAAAGTAGATCGGGAAACTCTTTTGTGCTGTCGTATCTCAATGCGTGCCACGGTCTCCAGTCCTGGATTTGTTCCGTGGGGTTCCATAGTGCATACTTGGATGTGGCATCAGGAACCGTTGTCCAGTTTGGTGTAATGCCCGCTTCATTGCCTCCAACACCCGATACACTTCTGATCTGACCAGTACCCAGGCCCGCATAAATTGAGAATTTCCAACTTGATGTTACACCACTTAGAACACCAGCATTTTCTACAAAGACACTATTTGAAGTGGCCCCTGTTACTGATCCGCGTTTGACGGATGCGGGTTGTTCCAACCATACCTTGTGGATTATGTGGGGAGTTTTTGCCAGGCCACTGAGGACATAGGCTAGTTTATTTTCCTCAATGATGAGCGTCTCATCTGTGATGGTCTCAAAGAATATACGCCGACTATCACGAATGGTCTGGTTGATCGCTTCATGGATATCGTATGCGTTCCAGATGTTGTGGATTTCATAGTCATCCCCATCTGCAAAAGTGGTGACAGGGACTTCCAGAACCAGCTTATTATTTTGGGTGGTGAAGTTGGTAATGAGACTTGCTTCTTGTGATGCGACACGATAGACCCAGGCCCCATTCCAGAATTTATCTTTTTGTGTGAGAGCAGAGTCAATCACACTATCGGTACTACCTCCAGCATCCGCATCCAGAAAACCATTCTTATATCTCTTGAAGAATGGCATCTCTAGTTCTTTTGCAATTGCCCTGCGTAATGCTGTCAGGGTAACATTAGGTTCAGCCATGTGTGAACCTCCTAAATGTATCTACCGAGAACTGTTATATCCGCACTACCTGATCCACCAAATGTCAACTCTAATTTCCACTCACGGGGCAGTGTGGCGATCTTGCGCTGATCGCCCATGTCTGTCAACGTGACAGGATACACAACCAAAATATATGTTCCGTTGGCACTAAGGGCAGTGAAGGATGATACAAATTGAACATTTGCACCACCGCTTATACCATTGTCTACCATGATCTTTGGAGTGTATGTGGGAGTGGTCGCCAGGTTAGCTACTACAGCTTGGAGCATCAAACCAAGTCCAGAATAGTTCACGAAATTTACACTGGTGCGAGTTGCACCACTGGCAGCTAGGAAAGGCAACACAGTAAACCAGTTGGTCTTTTGTCTGCCTTGACTTTGTACGTTGAATGAAGTTGTCATCTTATCTTATTCCTTTCTTATATGGGCATAGCGTCTGTTTTTGATCCACCGATCTTGTTCCATTCCTGGGCCAGCTTAGTGGTCTCCAGATTTCTGGATAGAAGTGCAACACGTTGGGCTGTCTCAGCCTGGGATGCTCGACGTTCATCTAAAATCTTTGCAAGTGTTTCAGGGAGTTCAACAACCTGTCCGATGGGGATACTGATGTGAATACCCTTGACGTGTATTTCTTCTGGAATGAGTTTTGGAACTTGCTGACCATTCTCCATTGTGGTGATGATCTGACCTGGAGAAACAACTCTTACCTTTGGTTCAGCGGCTAACTTTTGTTTGAAAGCTAAATCTTTTGCAACTTTATTTGCAATAGCTTTCTGTTTCAATTCCTGATATTGATGCACGCCTTGTGCAATCAACTTGTCCCTTTCATCGCTGCTGCGTTGAAGTTTCTCAGCACGCTCCAATACATCTTCAATGAATTTCTTTTGGCTTGAAAGTTGTTCAGCGATCTCACGATCTGCCTGAGCCTGTCGTTCTCTGATCTGTGCGATCTGAATTTCATTTTGTTGTGCGATCAACGACATCTCACCACGGATGATCTGTTGAAGCATCAGAGCGATTTGACTGGCATCCAGATTAGACATTTTTTCAAACTCTGGAGACATCAACCCTTTTATTGCAGCATCTTCCGCTGCACCATTTGGATCAACGATCCTATTGAGTGCGGCTTGTTCATTTGCGGCTTGGTCGGCCTGGGATAATTTTTTTCGTCTGGACATACATACTCCTTTACAACTAGATTAGACCTCGTTCCCTTGCAGTAACGAGTCGGTGGCAATTGGCACACAACACTTCGATGTTTTCAGGTCGGTTATCGCTGTGGTTACCATTTTTATGGTGTCTATCCATTTGGGTTGAATGAATAGGTTTGAAACCGCAGTGGGGACAGGCAACACAGGTGTTGACCTTTCTATAACTATACTTACCTGTATTCTTTTGGCCTCGACGTTCAACGTGTCCACTATGTCGAGTACATTTCTTGTGATACTGTTGTTTGCCATTCTTTTTACTTATACGGTGCTTGAGGGCTAAATTATTGCAACCCTCCACACTACATATTGGTCTTGCTTCCATATCTCTACCTCCAGTTTAGAGATCGGGCGGGATAACTGGAGTACCCCGCCCTTCTTGTTGGACGTTGCCACCGTCCTAGTTTGTCTGTAACCCCCAGGCTCTCGACTTATTGACCCCCATAACATTGCTCTTAGTCAAGAGGAACAATGCTATCAATGTATTCAATGTAGATGTCAGTTTTTCCCACGCCTGGATTAGCTCCAGCCACGGTGACATCTATCGTGTCTGCGACTTGATACAGCTTGCCACCAGCGAACGTATCAGCAGTGGCTTGAGATGTGCGTTTGAAAAGCCCGTTGGTTTGGGCTGTTTGGGGTGCGATCTTGGCTGACGCTAACCAACCTGCGGCAGCATCCCCATCTCCCACTGTCAGTGTGACTGATGCAGTCCACGCAGTTGGCGTATATGCGTACACATCCAGGATTAGAATGTTAGGTCTAACATTGAAGATTGGATACACAGCTTGAACCGCACCAGTTTGCACATCCCCTGAGTTGAAACCAATGGTGACTTTTGCAGTCTTGACAACTTGTGGGCGTTCGCCCAGGAATTTTTCCCCTTCTTGGGGAATTGAAATCGCGGCCATAATTTATTTCCTCCTTGTGTGGATGGGGGAGATTTCTCTCCCCCACATTATTCTTATAGAGTTGCGTACTGTTCGAGATCGCGTGCCCAAGTTGCATTGGTCATTGCGATACCGAGTGACATCTTCCAACCGATTGTTGCACGTTGGTTGAGAGGATCATCAGCACCAGCAGAACCAAGCTGCTTGAGGATAATCTCGACAGGCTTGACACCCT
>Ga0114129_10015261_pt1 | contig 10933 bp, 6 predicted proteins | sample RhiMetdeltSRZDD1_FD_80071 | JGI IMG/M metagenome (GOLD analysis project Ga0114129, IMG submission 80071) | Populus rhizosphere microbial communities from Tennessee, USA - Rhizosphere MetaG P. deltoides SRZDD1 (version 2) (version 2) | ecosystem: Host-associated > Plants > Roots > Rhizosphere >... | reverse complement strand
GATGAAACTGCATCAGCCTCTCATCATTCTGATACTCGTGTCCTTCGTTTCGCTGACCGCGGCCGCACAGCAGGACGGCCCGCCCTATACCGTGAAGCCGCTGCCGCCTGGTGGCGCTCCGCCGCGCCTGCCGGATGGGCACATCGATTTCTCCGGCCACTGGCTGCCCAACGGCGCCGGCCAGGGCGTCAGCGGGCGCTTCGGTGTGGATCCCGCCGCTCGCGGTCAGTTCGATCCGAAGGTCACTCCGGAGCCGCGCCCCGCCTTCCAGCCGTGGGCGGCGGCGAAGATCAAGTCGATGAGTCCGACCGAGCTCGAGCTCTCGAGGTCGTCGGTGAACTGCATGCCGCGCGGCTTGCCGGCGATCTGGCTGCAGAATCCGTACTCGACCGTGATCGTGCACACGCCGAAGATGATGGCCCAGCTCTATGAGGTGCTGAACAACTGGCGCCTGGTGCATCTCGATGGCCGTCCCGTTCCGAAGAATCCAGAGCCCTGGTTCCACGGCACGCCCAACCCGCACTGGGAGGGCGACACGCTGGTGATCGAATCCACGGGGTTCGACGACAGGACCTACATCCAGCCCAACGGATGGTTCCACAGCGACGAGCTGAAAGTCACCGAGCGCTACAGCCGTCCGTCGATGAATTACCTGATCGTCGAGATCACCGTTGATGATCCCAAGGTGCTGGAGCGGCCGTGGAAATCGGCGCCCCGCCGCTGGACGCTTGGCAACGGAGAGGTCTACGAGTTCTACTGCACGAACAACAAGGAACTTGAAGAGCTCGAGAAGCTCAAGGAGCTCGAGGCGGGGAAGTGAGGAGCACGCAATGATACGGTCCGTCCGCAATTTTCTGGTTGTCGTCTTCATCCTTCTGTTCATCGCCGGCGCCGCGTCGGCGCAGGGCACGGCACAAATGGACGGTCGCGTCACCGACGAGAGCGGCGGCGTCCTGCCCGGCGTCACCGTGACGGCGACGCAGACCGATACCGCGTTCACGCGTACCACCGTCACCGACGAGACCGGCGCCTGGCTGATGCCGAATATGCCGATCGGCCCGTATCGGCTCGAAGTGGCGCTGCAGGGCTTCCGTACCTACGTTCAGACCGGCATCGTGCTGCAGGTCGGCGCGACGCCCACGCTCAACACGACGCTGGCCGTCGGCAACCTGGAGGAGACCGTGTCGGTGGAAGCCGCAGCGCCGCTGGTTGACGTGCGCAGCGCCGGGATCAGCGAGGTCGTCGAGCAGGAACGGATCGTCGAGCTGCCGCTGCAGGGACGGCAGGTCACCGACCTCATCACGCTTGCGGGTGCGGCGGTCAACACCGGCCGGGTCACTCAGCTCGGAATCGCCCAGAGCGTCGCGATTTCCGTCGCCGGGGGACTCCGCAGCGGCGTCGGGTACACCCTCGACGGCGCGATGCACAACAACACCTACGACAACTCCAACCTGCCGTTCCCGTTCCCGGATGCGCTGCAGGAGTTCCGCGTCGCGACGAGCGGCCTGTCCGCGGACAACGGGATGCACTCGTCCGCGTCGGTCAATGCGGTCGTGAAGTCTGGTACTAACAGCCTGCATGGGAACGCCTTCGAGTTCCTCCGCGACCGCCGCTTCAACGCCAGGTCCCCGTTCGCCCCGGTCGGACCGGACGGCAAGAGGCTGGACGACGGGCTCAACCGGAACCAGTTCGGCGGGACGCTCGGCGGGCCGATCGTGCGGGATCGCCTTTTCTTCTTCGGCGCCTACCAGCGCACGCGGACGATCGAGACGCCGCCCGACAACCTGGCGTTTGTTCCCACCGCCGCGATGCTGGCGGGCGACTTCACCACGGCCGCGTCCCCTCTGTGCAACGGGGGTCGACAGGTGACGCTGACGGCGCCTTTCGCCGGCAATCGCATCGAGCCGTCGCGGTTCAGCCCCGCGGCCGTGAAGATCGCCAACCACGAGCTGTTCCCGAAGTCGACGCACCCGTGCGGCGAGATCAGGTTCAAGCGGCCGGGCAACACCAACGACGAGCAGTACGTCGCCCGGGTCGATTACCAGTGGAGCGCCAATCACTCGCTCTTCGGGCGCTACATGGATACGTTCGAACGCGTTCCCGGCAGCCTGGCGGAAACGAAGAACGTGCTCACCATTACCGGCACGCCGAACATCTCCAAGCGCGCCACGGCGACCGCGTTCGGCGATACGCGCGTCTTCGGCTCGAACACGGTCAACGCGTTCCGTGCGACCTGGGTGAAGACGTCGACGAAATCCAATCAGCCGCCGGAGACCTTCTTCGATACGACGTCGCTCGGTATACCGGTCCACACCTACATCCCCGGCCTGCTGGCGCTGGCGGTGACCAACGCGTTCAGCTTCGGCGGCGGGCCCTCGGTTGGCGCCATCTCCGACAACACCGCCTACCAGGCGCAGAATGATTTCTCGCAGGTGGTCGGACGGCACCAGATGTCGGCCGGCGTGAACGTCGCCTTCTCGACGCTCGATCAGATGAATGCGGCGCTCTCGGTGGGCGACTTCATCTTCAACGGCCGGGCCACCGGGCTGGGCCTGGCGGACTTCCTCACCGGGCAGGTCTCCCAGTTCCGCCATGGCGCACCCGGACTCCTCATCAACGACCAGTGGTACCTCGGCCTGTACGGCCAGGACACCTGGCGCGCGACCGACCGGATCACGCTCAATCTCGGCCTTCGCTGGGAGCCCTACTTCGGCACGAACTTCAAGGACGCCACGATTTCCAACTTCGTGCGCGAGAACTTCGACAGGGGGATCAAGAGCACGGTCTACATCAACGCACCGGCCGGCCTGATCTACCCCGGCGACCCCGGGTTCCCGGAGGGAACCAGCGGATTGAAGAAGCAGTGGATGAACCTCTCGCCGCGCGTCGGCGCTGCGTGGGACGTCAATGGCGACGGCCGCCTGGCGGTGCGCTCGTCATACGCGATCAATTACGACTACCCGGGCGCGGTCTTCCAGAACACCGCCGTCCAGGCCGCGCCGTTCAACAACCGGATCGACCTGATCGGCAACCTGCCGTTCGACGATCCCTACCGGGTCATTCCCGGGGGGCAGCAACACCCGGTGTCCGGCGCGCCGCCCCGTGATGTCACCTTCCCGGGCCTTGGCTCGTACGCCGTGATCGATCCTGATATCAACTCGATGCGCGTCCAGTCGTGGAACGTGACCGTCGAGCAGCAGATCGGCCAGGCGTGGCAGGTGTCGGCCAGCTACCTCGGCAACTACATGGACCGCCTGTGGGGACCGGTGCAGATCAATCCGGGCGTCTACCTGGGGCTCGGTCCCTGCACGCTGAACGGGGTCTTCTACCCGGTCTGCTCGACCACTGCAAACGTGGAAGCGCGGCGCGTCTTCTCGCTGCAGAACCCGGTGGAAGGGCGGCTCATGTCCAACGTCTCGCGCTACGACGACGTGGGAGAGCAGACCTACAACGGACTGAAGCTGTCGTTCCGGCGCCGCGCCGCGGACGGGGTGAGCCTCGCCGGCAACTACACGGTCTCGAAGTGCATGACCGATACGCAGTGGACCGGCAGCTTCATTCAGTTCAGCAGCGGCTACACCGATCCCGGTAATCCTGCCTACGATCGCGGCAACTGCTCGCAGAACCAGCGCCAGATCGCCAACCTCACGGTCGGGTACCTGACGCCGGCGCTGGGCAACGCCGTTCTCAAGGCCCTCGCCTCCGACTGGCGCGTGTCGGGCATCGTCAACGCGCGCACAGGCAGCTGGCTGACGGTCACCACGGGGCGGGATCCCGTGTTCTCGGGCATTCCCGGGCAGCGCGTCGACCAGGTCAACGACGACCCGTACTCGAGCGAGAAATCGCTGACGAGTTACCTGAACGCGGCGGCGTTTGCCTACCCGGCTGCCGGCATGCTCGGGAACGAGCCCAACCGGGGCATCGAGGGCCCGGGGTACTGGACGGTCGACATGTCGCTGGCGCGCCTCCTGCCGTTCGGCAACAGCCGTACGCTGGAGCTGCGTGTCGAGGCGTTCAACCTGCTGAACAACTTCAACTGGGGCAACCCCGCCACCAACCTCGACGCGGGCACCTTCGGCCGCATTACGACACAGACGGGCAGCCCGCGCATCATGCAGTTTGCGGTGAAGTACGGCTTTTAATAACCACGACGATCACGCGATCACGACTATCAAGGAAAGTCGTGCACGTCGTGGCCGTCGTGGTTTAGGGTAGGGTCCTTTCTGACGGAGTAGCAATGAAGACACCGATGCTCGTAGCCGCGGTTGGTCTACTGTGCTTGGCGGGATCTGCGGCGGCCCATCACTCGTGGCAGGCCGAGTATGACGCGACCAAAGTGGTCACGCTGAAAGGCGTCGTCACAAAGGTCGAATGGACGAATCCCCACGTCCGGATCTACGTGGACGTGAAGGATCAACAGGGCCGCGTCGTCAACTGGGATCTCGAGCTCCAGAGCGTGAACACGCTGACGCGCGCCGGATGGGACCGGAACGTCATCAAGGTTGGCGACGGTCTGACCGTGGACGCGTGGGTGGCGAGGGATGGCTCGAAGCGGGGCAACGCGCGGGAAAATATCACGCTCGCCAACGGACGGCAGATATTTGCCGGGGAACGGGCGCGCGCCGCGGATGAGGAGATCAGGCGATGAGGAACGTGGTCACGAACTCGATGGCCGGCGCCGCGATCCTGTGCCTGGCGGCGCAGGCACCGGCGGCGGCCCAGGCGCCGAAGCCTGCCGCAACTCAGTCGGCGCCGAAGCCTGCAGTAAAACCGGCGGGCCCCGCGCCGCGGCTGGCGAACGGCACGCCGGATCTTTCAGGTGTCTGGATGGGTGGCGGCGGCGTGTCCCCGAGGAACCTCAAGCCGGGCGACACGATCGAGCTGCTGCCGAGCGCGAAAAAGATCATGGACTCGAGGCAGCTGAACGACGACCCGGAGGCTCGCTGCCTGCCCACGGGTGTGCCGCGCATGAATCCCTATCCCTGGCGCATGGTCCAATCGATCGACATGAAGTACGTCTTCATCCTGTTCGAGGGGAACATCCACAGCTACCGGCAGATCTTTCTCGACGGCCGGAAGCACCCGACGGATCCCGATCCGACGTGGTACGGCCATTCGATCGGGCAGTGGGAGAAAGATACGCTCGTGGTCGACACCGTCGGCTACAACGATCTGTTCTGGTTTGGCGCGAACGGTCTCCCGCACACGACCAAGCTCCACACCATCGAGCCTTTCAGACGCACCGACCTGAATACGCTGTCATGGGACATCACGATTGACGACCCGGGCGCGTTCGCGAAGCCGTTCACGGTGCAGACCCGGGCCCGCCTGGAGCCGACCTGGGAGCTGATGGAGTACATCTGCCAGGAGAACAACACGAACGTCGGGCATATACAGGGAGCGGCCAACAGCGGAGCGGCAAACGGTGGAGAGCTTGGCCGCTAAAGCAGTTCTCGTTCATACGTAGTGTCGGCTTTAGCCGGACTTGCGTTCGTACGTAGTGTCCGGCTTTAGCCGGACTTGCGTTCGTTACGTAGTGTCCGGCTTTAGCCGGACTTGCCCGGTCCGCCTGAAGGCGGACACTACGCGATGACACGTGCACGAGCGCGGGGAGAATGTCATGAACCGATGCCTCAGGGGTCTTTCGATCGTCGCGTTGAGTCTGGCGATGGGCGGCACTGCCTGGGCGCAGGCGACGGCGCAGCTCAACGGCCGCGTCACCGACGAGAGCAGCGGCGTGTTGCCGGGCGTGACCGTTACCGCCACCCAGACCGACACCGGCTTCATGCGTACGGTCGTGACCGATGAAACCGGCACATGGACGATGCCGAACGTGCCGATCGGTCCCTACCGGCTCGAGATGTCGCTGCAGGGGTTCAAGACCTTCGTGCAGACTGGCGTCGTCCTCCAGGTCAACGCCAGCCCGGTGATCAACGCAGTGCTCGCGGTCGGCGGCCTCGAGGAATCGATTACCGTCGACGCGGCGGCGCCGCTGGTGGACGTGCGCAGTGCCGGGCTCACCGAAGTCGTCGAGCAGGAACGGATCGTCGAGCTGCCGCTGCAGGGGCGACAGGTGACGGATCTGATCGTTCTGGCCGGATCAGCCGTCAACACCGGCGTGGTCCTCGCGAGCCTGAACCGCAAGAGCGGCGTGGCGATCTCGGTCGCGGGCGGGTTGCATACCGGCACCGCGTACACCCTCGACGGCGGGATGTACACGGACATGTTCGACCATCTGAACCTGCCGTTCCCGTTCCCTGACGCGCTGCAGGAGTTCGGCGTCGCGACCAGCGGCCTCTCCGCGGAAAGCGGCGTGTTCTCGGGCGCCTCCGTCAACGCCGTGACCAAGTCGGGCACCAACAGCTTTCACGGCAACGCCTTCGACTTCGTGCGCGATCGCCGGTTCAACGCCACCGCCGCGTTTGCTGCAATCGGACCCGATGGCAAAAAGAAGGATGACGGGCTCAATCGCAACCAGTTCGGCGGGACGGTCGGCGGACCAATCGTGCAGAACAAGCTCTTCTTCTTCGGCGGCTACCAGCGCACCCGCGCCCGCCAGGTAACCGCTGACAGCGTGGCATTCGTACCGACCGCCGCCATGCTCGCGGGCGATTTCACCGCGGCGGCGTCTCCCGCATGCAACGGCGGCCGGCAGGTGAACCTGACGGCGCCGTTCGCCGGCAACCGGATCAACCCCGCTTTGTTGCATCCGGCGGCGATCAAGATCGCGAACTCCGGGTTCATCCCGGCGTCCACCGACCCGTGCGGTGAGATCCGCTACAGCGTTCCGCTCGACGACAACGACGAGCAGTTCGTGTTCAAGGCCGACTATCAGATCACTCCCAATCAGTCGATCTTCGGGCGCTACATCGACGATTACGAGCGGCGTCCCGGGACGCTCGACCGGACGCACAACCTCCTGGCAATCGTCAATTCGAACCGGCCGAAGAACTTCAAACACGCGCAGACCTACGCGTTCGGCCTCACCCAGGTCCTCGGCGCCGGCACCGTCAACACACTTCGAGCGACGATGCTGCGCGCGCACAACACCAACAACGTGCCGCCCGATCAGTTCTTCGACGCGCCGTCGCTTGGCCTCAATGTCTACAGCTACGTGCCTGGCGTGGTGAACGTCGTCGTCACGAACTATTTCCAGTTCTCAGGCGGCGGATCGGTCGGCGTCGAGAACACGAACAGAGGCTTTCAGGTCGGCGACGATGTCACGCTGGTCCGGGGACGGCACCAGCTCGCCTTTGGTGGCAATGTGCTGCGGCAGAAGCTCGATGCCGTGGACAACGCCCGCGCCGTGGGGGGGTTCACCTTCAGCGGACGAACAACCGGTCTGGCGATCGCCGACTTCTTCGCCGGCCGGATGAGCAGCTTCATCCACGGCGCGCCCGGGATTCTCGACAACCACCAGTGGTACCTCGGGATGTACGGTTCTGACAGCTGGCGCATGACCGACCGGCTCACGGTGAACGCCGGGCTTCGCTGGGAACCGTTTTTCGGCACGTATGCCGATAACCGCGCGATCTCGAACTTCGTGCTCGAGAACTTTCGCAAGGGGATCAAGAGCAACCAGTACGACAATGCGCCGCCGGGCCTCACGTATCCTGGTGACCCGGGGTTCGCCGGCATAACCGGGCTGAACAAGCAGTGGTGGAATCTCTCGCCCCGCGTCGGCATGGCCTGGGATGTGAGCGGCGAGGGGCGTACGGCGGTGCGCTCCTCCTACGGCATCAATTACGACTTTCCGACGCTGGTGGCCGGCCAGGTCGCCGCGCAGGCCGCGCCCTGGAACAATCGCGTTGATTTCAGCGGCGATCTGCCGTTCGAGGATCCTTATCGCGGCGTGCCGGGAGGACAGATTCATCCTGTGCAGATCCCGACGCCGCGCACCGCTCCGTTCCCATCGCAGTCGTCGTTTTCCGCGATAGATCCCGGTATCAATTCCACGCGCGTCCAGTCGTGGAATGCCACCGTGGAGCGGCAGCTCGGGACAGGATGGGCGGTCTCGGCCAGCTATCTCGGGAGCTACACGGACCGCATGTGGGGTTCACAGGCGCTCAATCCGGGCGTCTTCCTCGGACTGGGCCCGTGCACGCTCAACGGCGTGAATTATCCGGTCTGCTCGACGACGGCGAATCTCGAGGCGAGGCGTACGTTGACGCTGGAGAACCCGGCGCAGGGCAGGGCCTACTCGTACATCAATCAATTCGCTGACATCGGCGAGAAGACCTACAGCGCGCTGAAGCTGTCTTTCCGGCGGCGGTCTGACGGTGGAGTGAGCGCGACCGGCAATTACACCCTCTCCAAGTGCGAAACCGACACCGAAGTCAGCGGCAGCTTCACGCAGTTTTCGGCCAGCTACACGGATCCCGCGAATCCCTCGTACGACCTGGGCAACTGCACCTCGAACCGTACCCACATCGCCAATTTCACTGTCGGGTATCTCACGCCCCAGCTCGCCAACGCGGCGCTGCGCGCGGTGGCCTCCGACTGGCGCCTGTCGGGGATCCTGACCGCGCGGTCGGGCTCGTGGCTCACGGTGACCACTACCAACGACCTGGCGTTCACCGGCGTCCCCGGGCAGCGGGTCAACCAGGTGAGTGACAAACCGTACGGCGACAAGTCGCTGACCAATTATCTGAATTTCGCGGCCTTCGCCCTGCCGGCGCCCGGCACACTGGGGAACTATCGACGGAACAGCCTCACCGGACCAGGATTCTGGCAGGTGGACATGGCGCTCGCGCGGCTGCTCCGTCTGCGCGAGGCGCAGACGCTGGAACTTCGCCTCGAGGCTTTCAACCTGTTCAACAACTTCAACTGGGGCGTCCCGGTCGTGAACCTCAACTCAGGCACGTTTGGCCGGATTACGACCCAGGAAGGCGATCCGCGCATCATGCAGTTCGCAGTAAAGTACGGCTTCTAGACACCTCGCGTACGTAGTGTCCGGCTTCAGCCGGACTTGAGGAGGAACTTCGATGAAAACGACGCTTGCAGCGATGCTGGCCGGTGTCGGCCTCGTCTTGTCGGTTCCGTTGTTCGCGCATCACGCCGTCGGCGGCGAATACGACGCCAGCAAGCCGGTCACCGTCACCGGGACCGTGACCAAGGTCGAGTGGGTCAACCCGCATTCCCGGATCTACTTCGACGTCGTCGAGCCGGACGGCAAGGTGACCAACTGGAGCGTGGAGCTCGCGGCCCGCGTCGTGCTCGAGCGGATGGGGTGGAACGGCAGGTCGCTGAAGATCGGCGAGAAGGTGACGGTGCGGGGAGACCAGGCGCGGTCAGGCGCGCCGATGCTGAACGCGCGGGCGCGGGAACAGCGCGAACTGCAGGCCGCTAAGGGCGCCCCTCCCGAGTACCCGATTACGCGCGCCGACGGCACCCCGGTGCTGAACGACCGCTAGCCGCTTGTTGCCGGGTCCGCTTCGCGGAACCCGGCCTACGTACGCAAGATACGATGGTAGGGCGGGTTCCGCGAAGCGGACCCGCCGCACGGCTCGTGAGGGAGAATTTATCGTGAGAAAGCTGCTCCTCGTGTCGGTCATGACCGTGGTGTGCGCGACGCTGCTGACACAAGCAGCGCTGACGCAGGACTCGGGCCAGACCATCAGCGCGCTCCGGCGCGCCGGCCCTCCCAAGGGACCGATCCCGAGGCTGCCGGGCGGACAGCCGGATCTGAGTGACGCCGCCTGGCTCGCCAGCGGCGGCAACTTCAGAGAGCACGATGCGCTGATGCTGCCGTCGGCCAAGGCGATCATGGCAAAGCGCGACGTGACCCAGGATCCGCATAACTACTGCATGCCGGATGTCGTGCCGCGGACCACGCCGTTTCCGATCCGCTTCTTTTTCAACTGGACGCACAAGACTCCCACCCACCTGGTGATCGTGCACGAGGGGAACATCCACAGCTTCCGTCAGATCTTCCTGGACGGCCGCAAGCATCCCGAGTACGTCGATCCCAGCTGGTTCGGACACTCGATCGGCTGGTGGGAGAAGGACACGCTCGTCATCGACACGATCGGCTTCAACGACACCTCCTGGTACGACGGCCGTGGTACTCCCCACACCGAACAGCTGCACACCATCGAGCGATGGACCCGGCTCGATCTCGGACGGATGGAGAACAAGGTGACGATCGACGACCCCGGCGCCTACTCCAAGCCGTTTGTCGTGACGATCAACGCCACGCAGACCCCGGGTGACGAGGTGATGGAGTACATCTGCGCCGCCGGCAACTACTACGGCCAGGGAACCCTGCCCGGCAAGTAAGAAGTGGGAAGTATGAAGTTGAAAGTAAGTCGGAAGTAGCGCTCGCCGCTTTCAAACTTACTTTCCACTTACAACTTTGAACTTATCACTTGACTACGGGACGGACGGCCTCGAGGTCGTCCTTCCCGACGATCGCGTTACGGTAATCGAGCCGGTCTTCCGACCGGCGGCCCCCGACCCGCGCGCCACGCTCCTGCAGGCGCTGGCGTCACCGATCGATTCGCCTCCGATCTCGCAGGTCGTCCGCTCCGGGCAGCGCGTCGCCATTTCCGTCTGCGATATCACCCGCGCCCAGCCGCGCCGCGAGATGTTGAGCGCGCTGTTCGAGGCGCTGCCGCACGTCAGCCCGGTCGACGTCACGATTCTGATTGCAACCGGCACGCACCGCACGAACACGCCCGCCGAGCTCGAGGCGATGCTGGGACGGGAGATCCTGGGCCGCTACCGGGTGATCAACCACGACGCCCGCGACCCGTCCTCGCTCGACGCCGTCGGTAGCACCTCGAGCGGCGTCGCCGTGCATCTGAACAGGGAGTTCCTGCAGGCGGACGTGCGGATCACCACGGGCTTCGTCGAGCCGCATTTCTTCGCCGGGTTCAGCGGCGGCCCGAAAATGGTCGCGCCCGGGCTGGCCGGCCTGACGACCGTCATGACG
>Ga0114129_10015260_pt1 | contig 10933 bp, 6 predicted proteins | sample RhiMetdeltSRZDD1_FD_80071 | JGI IMG/M metagenome (GOLD analysis project Ga0114129, IMG submission 80071) | Populus rhizosphere microbial communities from Tennessee, USA - Rhizosphere MetaG P. deltoides SRZDD1 (version 2) (version 2) | ecosystem: Host-associated > Plants > Roots > Rhizosphere >... | reverse complement strand
GGCGCTGCTCGAGTATCGCAGTGGTTGGGTCACGAACCCCACGCCCGAAAATGTGGATTATCCCTTCGGCAACTATGATTCATTTCGTGCGGGACTCTATCGCCAGGCCGCGTGGGCAGCAGATAATTTGAACCGGGGTTACTATCTCTGGCATGTGAATGCCATCGCCATCCTGCCGCTCGGAGATGGCACATATATTCCGCTGGACGCCACCATCAACGCCGGGACGATGGGCGTGCAATATTTTTTCTCCAAATTCAATGACCGCGCCACCTGGGACATTGACGTAGGCTCACTCGGACTCTTTGATACCTATCGACAACTCTTCGACTTTCCTTTCGACTACAGCGTCGCCTCCCTCGTACCATCGAACCTGGTTCAGCCTCCGATGCGCTTACCCATCGCGGACGGCGTGACCTGGACCTTTACCGGTGGTCCGCATGGAGGCTGGGATTCCGGCTCCGCCTGGGCCGCGCTGGATTTTGCGCCCCCTGGCGAAGGCGGTGGTTGTGACCCGAGCATCGACTGGGTCGTTGCCGTAGCGGATGGACTCATTGTCCGCGCGGAAAACGGCGCCGTGATACAGGATCTGGATAACGACGGTTATGAGCAGACCGGCTGGAATGTCCTTTATATGCATGTTGATTCGCATGAGCGGGTGCAGCCCAACACATATGTGTACGCCGGTGACCTGATCGGGCACCCATCCTGCGAGGGCGGCATTTCAAACGCCACACACCTGCACCTGGCACGGAAATACAATGGCGAGTGGATTCCGGCGGATGGAAATATTCCGTTCCTTCTGGATGGCTGGGTCTCGAGCGGAAATGGAATTGAATACGATGGTTTTCTCACCCGCGGTACAACCGTATTGGTCGCGGAAGAAGGAGTGAAAGAGGGAATTAATCAGGTAGCACGGTAACGACTGACTCCTGTCAGGATGGATTGATTTTGCATTGCTATACGCTGTCCCTACAGAAAACCGCTACATTTATTCCATATGCTTCGGTTCTGGCAGGTTTTTCCAATGCGATTGCCCTATGCCTGCCTTAAGATTTGGATTAACAGGGTTAATCCAGGTATAATCTTCCCTACGGACATTCCTTAGTGAAACGCGTCATCGTCTTTTTGATCACCACCTCTATGCTGACCGCTTGCATGGGGAACACGTCCCTGTGGGGGCAATATCAAACACCCACACCGCAGGGGAGCATACCAGCCACCGTTTCTTCCCCCGCACCAGATGTCGTTAATATTGCACCCGATGTTGTTACGTTTGCGCCGGATGTTTTCATACCGCTGCCTTCAGAAACCCCTGTCTTTGAATTTACGCCAACACCGACCTCCCTGTTGAACACGTTCGTCACACAGCCTGCGACCAACACGACCGAGCCTCCTACGCCGACCGTTGACAGCGATACGATCCTGTACTACTCTCAAAGCGGAGACTGGCTACCAGATGTCGCCAGCAGGTTCGGGGTCGACTTGAGCGAGATCGCCTCGCCAAAAACACTGCCGGAGAAGGGATTTGTCGAACAGGGCACGTTGCTCTTTATCCCAAATCGCATCGATAAAACATTGGAATATACATCTTCTGTGCAAATGATTCCAGATAGTGAGGTAGTTTTCTCAGCCACTGCATTAGATTTCAACATTGAGGAGTTTGTGCAGAATGCAGGTGGATATCTGGCTTCATATCGGCAATATCTGGGCACCACCGCCTGGACAACGGGCGCCGCCGGAATTAAAAGACTGGCCTATGAAAACTCGGTCAACCCTCGCATGCTACTGGCCGTCCTTGACTATGAAGCACAGTGGGTGCGTGGCAAACCCCTTAATGAATTCCGCACGAAATACCCGATGGGCTATGAAAGTTATCAGAACGTTGGCATGTTTGGTCAGTTAACCTGGGCCATCAATCAACTATCCACAGGATATTATGGCTGGCGACAGGGGACTATTCACGAATTAACGTTCCTGGATGGCAAAACGCTCCGACTGGACCCCAACCTGAATGCTGGCACGGTCGCGGTCATGGTTTTGTTCTCTCGCTTGCACACCTGGAATGAATGGCTGCGCATCATGGATCAGACCAGCGGGTTTCCCGCGTTCTATCAGGGTATGTTCGGTGACCCATGGGCACGCGCTAATCGCATTACCAGTTTCTTCCCACCGAGCCTAACCCAGCCCGAAATGACCCTGCCCTTCGAACTGGGCGTGACCTGGTCGTTCACAGGGGGACCCCACAGCGCGTGGGGCACAGAGGGTCCCCAGGCCGCGCTCGACTTCGCTCCCCGCAACGACAAGACCGGCTGCTCTCCCACAACCGCATGGATCGTTGCCATGGCGCCCGGCCTTGTGGTCCGTTCCGATAAAGGGGTGGTCGTCATAGATATGGACGGCGATGGGCATGAACAGACCGGCTGGAATATCATGTATCTGCATGTGGCCTCCAAGGATCGCGTGGCTCTGGGCGAATGGGTGGATATGGGCGCGCATATCGGGCATGCCTCTTGCGAGGGCGGAGTTTCCACTGGCACACATACGCACATTGCCCGCAAATATAACGGTGAGTGGATGCTGGCCGATGGACCCATTCCTTTCACACTCAGCGGCTGGACCGTGGTCGCTGGCGACAAGCCCTATCTGGGGAAACTTGTAAGAGGCAACAACGTCATCACGGCTGATGTCTACGGTCAGTCCTGGTCTTTGATCACACGCGAAGATGGTGAGTAAATTAAAACCATTGACGCACAAGGTGACATTCACTTTTCAAGTGATGGTCACCTTGTTCTCGTTCTTCCTCTCTGCCTGCGCGCCGCGTCAACCAAACAATATCCTCGAAAATATGATCACGCCGCTGGCTCCCACGCCCATCCCCGCGCCCACCTCCGAACGACCGCAATATGGCCCCGGCGAACTCGTAGATTACACAGCCCAGGATGGGGATACCCTTCCCGCGTTGGCGGCGCGCTTCAACACCACCGTGGAAGAGATCATGCAAGCCAACCCGATTATTCCGGTCGATGCAACCACCATGCCAGTCGGGTTGCCAATGAAGATCCCGATCTATTATCTCGCATTGTGGGGTACTACCTACAAGAGCATCCCCGACCATGCCTTTGTCAACGGACCATCACAGATCGGTTTCAGCAGCTCGGCCTACGTTGCCTCAACAACCGGCTGGTGGAAGGATTATCGCGCCTATGCGGGTGATCAGATGCGCTCTGGCGGCGAGCTTGTGGATTATGTTGCCACGAACTACAGCGTCAGCCCGCGTCTTTTGCTGGCCCTGCTCGAATACCAGGTCGGCGCGCTGACACAACCGGCACCACCCGCAACCAAATACCTGCTTGGCTTTCGGAGAACCTTTTACAGCACTCCCTATTTGCAACTTGTGATCGCCGCGAATACTCTCAACAACGGTTATTATGCCTGGCGCGCCGGTCGGCTGACGGAACTCGAACTGCTCGATGAAACGATTTTCCGGCCTGATCCGTGGCAAAACGCAGCCTCCGTTTCCTTACAGTATTATTTCTCCCGCCTACAATTTGGGGCGAATTACTACGCCGCCATCGGACCCGACGGTCTGGCGCGTACCTATCAAAGCTTGTTTGGCGACCCCTGGCTTGACTCTCCCATTCTGATCCCTGGCAGCCTGAGACAGCCTGCCTTGCGCTTCCCCTTCCGCAGCGACTTTATCTGGGCCTACACCGGCGGACCACACACCGGCTGGGGTTCCGGCGAACCTTATGCAGCGGTGGACTTTGCTCCTGCTAACGACACATCTGGTTGCTTTAAAGCCGCAAATGATCAATATGTGACCGCCATGGCAGATGCACTGGTGGTGCGTTCGAACATTGACGGTGTCATTCTTGACCTGGATAAAGACGGAGATGAACGCACTGGCTGGGTTTTGTTCTATTTACACACAGCCACAGATACCCGCGTTCAGGTGGGGCGAGAAGTGCATGCTGGCGAAATCATCGGGTATCCCTCTTGCGAAGGTGGTTCCTCCACGGGTACCCATATACACATCGCCCGCAAATACAACGGCGAATGGATTCCCGCAGGCGGTACACTGGCACTTAGTCTCGAGGGCTGGGTGGCCGAAACGGGCACCATGGCATACGAGGGCACTTTGAAACGCGGGCCTCTAACCGTCATTGCCTGCGTGTGCTCTGACGCTGGGAGTCAGATTCGATCGGAAGCAAAGTAACGAAAAAAACCAAGAATTTTGTGATTTAGAAATAAGTTGGGTTATTGGATCCAACGGAGCGTTCCCATAACGCCGGGGTCAAAGAGCAGTTGTCTCAAGTTCGAACCATCCACGTTCATAACGAAGATACCTTCCCCACTTAAGCTGGCAATATATCGCTGGTCTGGTGAAACGCTGGCAAACAATTTGATTGTTTGAATCTGGGTCAGCCGGGTGACTGCCCCGCCTGAGATCGGCACAGACCACCAATCGGAGGGAACATTATGCGCCTTGGCGATTCGCACTCCCAGCAACTGATCCAGCCAGTTGGGCTGATAGGCCCGGGCTGGTGCGGGTGCGCTAAAGAGAATGGACGCACCATCGGGTGAGAAGATGGGAGCATCAATGATTTCGGCTGGCGCTCCTGAAAGCAAAAGCTCTTGTGCATTGCTTCCGTCTGCATTCGCCAGAAATAGCTTATTAAACCCGGAGTATGGATCCAGAGTCACATAAACGAGTTTGGATGAGTCTGCTGAGAGGCGGGGCCAGAATGCCCGCTCAAGCATTTGCTCAGGCCCGCCGCCCGGGTAGGCCATTCTGGAAATCTGATAATCCGGATAAAGCTGGTCAGCCGGTTGATTTACATGGTTATAGTGGACAAAATATAAATAGGACTCAGCCTCCGCCCATTCCACTTGAATATAACGATCATCAGGCGTGGAAGGAGTAAACAGGATTTCGGGCGTCGCCCCTTCCTCCAAAGGGAGGATGAATAAACTCGTACCAGAGTCAGAACCGGGCGTCGAAGGCGGCGCATAGGACATGACCAGCTTGGTCGCATCCGGTGAAACCGCCACGTAATAGATCCAGGCGTTATCCGTGGATGCAAAGATCGTGGTTATCTCGCCCGTCACCAAATCCAACATTTGAATCTGAGGAGCAGAATTACCGCCCTCTGCCGTAATGGTGCTGTATACAAGTTTCCCACTTAAATTTAGATCCGCCCAGGTGACTGGTATCGTTGCTCTGGAGGACGGAGTTGTATCGTTCGCATTCAGCGACGGTGAAGCGGGGGATGAAACTTCAGGAAGCGGAGTCACACCTGACGGCTGGCTAACGTCCATTGTGCAACCAAAAAGGGCGAAAGCTACGAGAACGGAAAGAGACCAGACAAAGTTTCTTTTCATCGTTTGTGCTGTTTATTTCGGCGCAAGCGTGCGGATAAAGTTCACCAGATTCCAACGGTCGGTATCAGACAGGGTGGTTTTGAAGGGCGGCATCTGCGAACCGGGAAAGCCGTTTGTGATCCATTCGAAGAGTTGGGCGTCGGTGTGTACACCAGGTATGGCATGCTGACGAAGGTCAGCCGGTTTTGGATTGAGGGTCAACCCCACAGGCCCATCGCCCAACCCTGTGATGCCGTGACAGGGAACGCAATAAGTGGTGTACAAGTTCTGCCCCGCGGCCACGGACTGATTGTCTGGCGGAACGGGGTTGACCTGCACCGTCTCGACGGGCATGGCTCGTGTGATTAAAAAGATGCCAAGGCTGGCCACGAGGAGAGTCACCGGCCCGCCGATACCGAAACGAAGCGACGGTTTTACGGTTGAAGAAATGGCAAATAGCCCACAAATCAGGCCAATCATAAGGAGCAACAAACCGCTCTCTTTGGACAAGGCAAAGGCCTGCTCGGCGGCTGTCAGACTGCGCAGAGCGAAGTCGAAATTTGCGTACGCATCGAACTTATCCTCCCGCCGCACCACAGCCTGTACCTGCCACGTACCCGGAACACTCAGGTTTGCGCCTCTGGCCGAAAATGTTCCATCTCCCTGGCCGATCAACTCAAGCTCGGAGGGCGAAAGATTACTCTGTGTAGGCGTGAATCGTAACAAGACTTCTTTTGCAGAATGCAAAGGATGGCCTTCTGTGGTATTTATGAAAAGCGTAAAGGTGTTTTGGCCGACCCGACCTGGCGAGATCGAAATGTCCAGGCTGAGATCCTCCACTTCCGTTTTGTCTGCGAGACCAGAGTTGGGCGCGACAACCTTGGCCGGAGGGATGTACGTGAGAAAGCTTACGCTGGCCAACAGCAGCGCTGCCAGACTTAGTTCCAGGAGGACATTTTTCCCAAAGCGAGCGATCAACTCGTTATCTGCACTCTGTGCCTGGCGCTCGCGATTGAACCGCTCGCGATTCAGGCCTGGAGAAATTACCAGCAGGTTAACAGCGGCAATGATCAGAAGCCCCGCCACAAATGCCTGCTTGACCAGCAGAACATGTCCATAGAGACTTGTAATAACGGCAGCCCACGACCCAACGCGCAGGTAGGCAGAGTAAAAGCCGGTTAGGCCAATCAGCCCCACGAATAGTATGGCATTGACCGAGAAGCGTTGCGTTAACAGAGAGGTTATCTGGGTGCGTAGTGAAGCATCGTTTACACTCTGAATTTGACGGAGGCCGGTGAATAGATATAGCAACCCGCCAAACCAGAACGTCATGCCGAGCAAATGGAGCCAGTCGCCCAGCATGGGGAGCAGGGGCCGAACCTCGGTCGCCGCGTGACTCGTTAACGTCACCGTGAATAACAGTGCAAGATTAGCGGCGAACCCGATCCATTCTTTCCAGGGAGTTTCCGAATCGGCTGCCAGCCAGACTACAAACATCGCCAGGGCAAGCCGCGCCAGCCAGATAATCCCCAGGCGCGTTTCGATCAGGATGCGGCCCGTCTGCCCGTCAGGATCCCATGGAACCGTCAGTTCGGTGCCGGTAGCCTGCCCGGCTTGCGATAAGATCCCGACGCCAATGGAGAGCAGGAGGCCGATCAGCCCGATACGATAGAGTTGAATCCAAACGGCCGGTTTCGGAACACGCTGCACATTCAGCGCAGGGTTCCATACCAACGCGATGAAGAGCCTTTGCCCCACCAGGATGGCCAGCGAAGCCAGCAATAGGAATTTGGAAAGCAGCGCGGTGAACGGCAGGCTGGCCGTGGAGCTTTGTACCACGGACTGGACCGCCGCGATATCCACATCCCCCACCGCGAATGGATAAGTTCCTACCGTTTGATGTCCGTCGATCGCGGAGAGCGCTTTCCAACTGACGGTATAAACCCCGTCTGGCAGGACATGCAGGGTAACGGTCATCCGCGTCGGATCAGCGGCATCGACGCGTACATCGCCTGCGTCTACAGCAACCAGGTTCGAGTCAATGACCGATACCGAACTTAGATTTGGTTCGAGCGGTTCGCTAAAGAAAAGTTCCACCTGTGCGGGCGATTTGTCCAGGACGGCGTTCGCCTGTGGATTGGAACGAAGCAGGACCGCATGCGCGGCGACAGAGGTTGCTGTCCATGCGCTAAAGAGCAGCACGACAATAAAAATCCACAAGCCTCGCTTCTTGATCTTCACTTCAACCTGGATTTCGCTTCAGCCCACCTTGCGAAGCGCGGTCACGCCCAGCCCTACACCGATGAGACCAATGAGCAGACTTAACCATACAAGCCAGTCTGGCCCGGCGGTGGAACGATTGGTTGACGCGTCCATGGATGGAAAGGCCAGCGCATCAGCAGGTTCCACTTCTTCCACATGCGTATGCGCATCCACGGCGGTGTCACCCAGGCTGCCGCCAAAGAGCACTTCGTATTCTCCGGGGAGCGTGGGCAGAATTGGAGCAACAAATCGGCCTGGCGTATCTTCGCCCAGTGGCTGGAGGGTCAGAGCCTTACTCTGCCCGCCGTAGGAGACGCTTAAGGTCAAGGAGGAAACATCTTCTACGGGCTGCTCGTCCGCTCCGGCGGTGTTCGTTACATTGATGGCGATGGCGTTCATTTGTCCGGCAATCGGCGGCTCGTTGAGCCAGCCGACTTCGATCTCGTAATCGCCGGCTGTCACGGACTCGTGGGCAAGCGCAAGTTGGAAGCTGAAGGTTAGGGTAATCACCGAAATCAGACTGGCTGTCCATAGTTTATTTTTGTGCATGGTTTTAACTTGTTTTGTCATGATGAATTTCATGCGAATTATAAGAGCGAATTCTATTTGGATGGATAGGTAGTTGGAGTGACTGAACCGGCAAATAGCATGCTTGCCACCGAGACCGTATTCTCAGATAATAGCGCCCTGAACTTTATGCAAGGTGAGCCCCCAAATATGGACGAGTTGACTTTTGTTTTTGTGTAAAAGGGGGATTTGGGCAGAGTAGATTCACAGTAGATTCAAAGTAGATTCACACTAGATTGTGACAGCGACGATTCCTGGATTCGGGCCGGCCACATGTGGTGCTACTTGTTACGGATCCCATTTACGTCTGCTCGTGGAATGATTTGGCGTTATTAAAAACACAGATTTGATCGCGTCCTTTCCCCTTTGCCTCGTATAGGGCCAGATCTGCCTGCTGAACGAGCACTTCCGCGTCGATATCTGTTCCCTGCAACGTGCTGATCCCAATGCTGAGGGTAAGAGGGCGCTTGAGTGCAGCACTAGCCTGCTGAATGGCAACCCGAATTTTTTCGGCCACCAGGATCGCTCCCAGAACACCCGTTTCGGGCAGGATAAGCGCGAACTCTTCGCCGCCGATACGGGCGACCACATCGGCCGTGCGGCGTTCCTGCTGAAGGCAGCGTGCGATCAATTGCAGGGCCTTGTCGCCAACCTGATGGCCGAACGTATCATTGTAGGCTTTGAAGTGATCAATATCCAGCATCATGATGCCCAGCGTTCGGCCGAATCTCTGGCTGCGATCCACCTCATTATTAAGAAATAAGTCGAAATAACGCCGATTATAGGCTCCCGTCAGAGCATCGGTGAGCGAGAGCTCAAGCACCTGGGCGTGCAGGCGTGCCGCTTTAAAGGTCGCCGCAAGCTGCCTGGCAAGAATCTCACAAGGTCCCAGGTTCCCTGCATCGAAAGCTACATATCCAAACGATTCATCCTGAAACACCAGCGGCACAAGGACCAGATTCAACAATTCATTTTCTGGATACAGGCCCACGGGTGGGAACTCACGCGTGCGGAAGCGTTGACTCGCCTCTTCCGCATGCGAATTGAGCAGGAGGCTCCAGGTCACGGCATCCACCTCGTCCCTTTCGTAGAGTGCGACCCGTACATGCCGTATGCCCACAGATGGTAACTGCACCTCCAGGACCTGCACAGCCTGTCGTTCGTCCAGGCTGGCGCTCAGCCGGGCCGTCAACTCACTGATGGCCTGTGCCGCGATTTCCCATTCATATTGATGACGATTATCCTGCCGCTGTGCGCTTTCACTGATGGCGGTGCGCGCCTGATGGAGCAAGTCCTCTGCCAGATGTTGTGTCCGCGCCCGACTCCACACCACTGGCAGGTGCGTCATCTCGCGCCGCAGCACCGAGACGATATTCTGCCAGGAATCGATATCTTCCGCGGCGGACTCCAGATCCTGCAGAATGGCCATCAGCGCGGATTGAAATGGAGCGGCACCTTTCTCCTTCAGGCTGATATGAAAGGCCTCCACCAGCCTGGTACAAAGCCGGTTGGTTCGTTCTCCCAGGGGGAAGAGAGAGGCAGGCGGCAGCGTGGCAAGCATTTCAGCCACGATCTTCTGTTGGATGGTTTGGAGATCATTGACCTCCGAGTCGGCGTGGCTGGCAAACAGCTCAGACGTTTGTCTGCGTTTCCCCGCTAACGATACGAACTTTGGCATGCACCCGCATGATTGACGCGGCACGAGCCGGGTCGGTATCTGAACGGATGCAAGCTCGGACCCTGCCACCAAATGGTCAAACATCAGCGCCAGGGCCTGCTCACCGATGAGGGCGAGAGGGACATGGATGCTCGCCAGCGGTGGGATTTGGGCCATCGCGTCCGGTTGATCGTCAAAACCAATGACGGCTACATCGTCAGGGATATGCAAGCCTTTGTCGCGGATAGCATGCATAGCGCCCACGGCACAATTATCGTCGCTCGCGATCAAGGCCGTGAATTTGACGCCGACATCGATCATATGTTCTGCGGCTGCGTAACCACCGGAGAACGTGTGCCAGCCGTGTGCGATCAACGCCGGATCGGTTTCCAGGTTGTGCCCGGCCAGCGCAGCATAAAACGCCTGGAGGCGGGTCAGGCTGTCGCCTTTATCCGTTGGGTCGCCGGCAACAAAAGCAATATGGCGATGCCCATGCTCAACCAGGTGTGCCACTGCCTGATGGATGCCTCCCGCATTGTCGGTTGAGATCGTGGGACCTTTTTCGCCTGTGGCAATCGAGAGAACCGGGAAGCCCTGGTCCCGCAGCTCTTGCAGGTAGCGCGAGCGAGCCTCATGGCGCAGGGGAGCAAAAACGATGAGACCATCGGTATTCCAGGGACCGACGGGAACAAAGTCTGAATCAGGAGTCACCTGGGGCCAGGCGGGATAGGTGGCGCCGTTCGATTGATCCACCCGACCCAGGCCCCAGCCCAGCAGGAGATGACATTGCTTGACGCGCGCTGCTGACTGAATGCCCTTCAATACCGCCGCCAGATAACGATCTGGAATGATGCCGGCCAGCCCCGACCACCCTGGTAGAATGCCAATCGTGGGTCGAGCGCGCTTGAAGTTTGGCATGCGCCTGTCAATGCTCCTGAATGTGGCTATATTACCACCCTCAATTTGGAATTGATATGGGGAATCATATTAGGTAGCCAGCAGCCAGTGCCTGGCCGATTCATCATCGTGAAGTAGTGTCACGTCCTGCGCACGGTTTCTTGAAACGGTTTCAAAGAATTGAAG
>Ga0114129_10015257_pt1 | contig 10934 bp, 9 predicted proteins | sample RhiMetdeltSRZDD1_FD_80071 | JGI IMG/M metagenome (GOLD analysis project Ga0114129, IMG submission 80071) | Populus rhizosphere microbial communities from Tennessee, USA - Rhizosphere MetaG P. deltoides SRZDD1 (version 2) (version 2) | ecosystem: Host-associated > Plants > Roots > Rhizosphere >... | reverse complement strand
TTTGATTTACAACGGTACGCCGAGGGGCCAGCGGCTCGAGATGGCCAAGCTGGCGCTCCAACGCGTCGACCTCACGGACCGTATGAACCACAAGCCTAATGAGCTGTCGGGCGGTCAGCGTCAGCGCGTTGCGATTGCGCGAGCGCTTGTGAATAACCCGTCGATCATTCTCGCCGACGAGCCCACAGGGAATCTCGACTCGCAGACTTCACAGGAGATCATGCGGTTCTTCGACGAGCTGCACCGCCAGGGCAACACGATCATCCTGGTCACTCACGAACACGACATCGCCGAGCACGCTCACCGCGTGCTCCACATTCTCGACGGCCGTATTAACCTCGACGAGAGAAGATAGTTTAGTCCAGATTTCCGTCTGTGGCGGCGAGCAGTGATTCCTGTGGACACTGCCGCCGCCTTTGCTTTTCTCTACGGCGGTTAGGCGGCCAGTCCTACCCTTGCTATAATCCCCCGGACACGCGTTGTCGGCCCTTATGTACAAGTTCATCGAGGCGGCTTCGATCGCCATCTCATCGATAATGTCGCACAAGCTGAGGTCATTCCTCACGCTGTTGGGCGTGATCATCGGCGTGGCCGTGGTCACTGCGGTCGCCACTGTCATCGAAGGCGCGAACGTCTACATCAAGGAAAAGATCGCGACGCTCGGGTCGGGCGTGTTCACCGTGCAGAAGGCGAGCCTTGGAAGCTTCGGCGATTTTCAGAGATTCCTTGAAGCGTATCGCAAGAACCCTGACCTTACGCTTGACGACCTTGCAGCCTTGCGAGAGTCGGCCAATCTAGCGGACGAGATCGGAGCCCAGGATGGCGGCTCAAAATCAGTCAAGTATGGCAACATAACCCTGGACGGTGTTGGCGTGCAGGGTCTGACTCCAAACTCAATTGTGCTCTCGAACGTCGAGGTCGCGCAGGGTCGTTTCATCAGTGACTCTGACGACGCGGACCGAAAAAACGTGTGCTTCATCGGTTCGGATGTGGCCGACGGGCTGTTCCCCCAGGTCGACCCACTCGGAAAGGAGATAAAGATCGGCGCCGACAATTACATAGTGATCGGCGTAGCCAAGAAGCTCGGCTCGGTGCTTGGCCAGTCGCAGGATAACTTCGTGCTCTTGCCGATTTCAACTTTCTTCAAAGCGTTCGGCAAGCGGAACTCGCCGACGTTTTTGATCAAGGTCCGCGCCCGTGAGAGCGTGCCTCCCGAGAAGGTTCAGGACCAGGTCCGCTTGATCATGCGCACGCGTCACAAGCTTGACTACAATCAGCCGGACGATTTCTCCATCGCGACCGACGAGGTCACGCAGCAGTTATTTGGCGCGATCACCGGAACAGTCGCTGCGGTTGCTTTCCCGGTAGTCGGTATATCGCTAGTGATCGGCGGCATCGTCATTATGAACATCATGCTCGCAACGGTAACCGAGCGAACTCGCGAGATCGGCATACGCAAGAGTGTTGGCGCAACTCGCCGGGACATCCTGGTGCAGTTCCTGATCGAGTCGGCGATGTTGTCAGGCCTCGGTGGATTGATAGGGTTGTTGTTGGCAGTCTCGATCATGACCATCATTGGGAGCTTCGCGCCGGTGCCGGTGGCCATCCCGTTGTGGGCGCCTGTCGTCGCGATCGGAGTATCCACTCTTGTCGGACTGTTCTTCGGCATGTATCCTGCGAACCGCGCGGCCCGTCTGGATCCGATCACCGCGCTTAGAGCCGAGTAGGACTTATGCACATTCAGGAAATAGGCGAAAACGTTCTGATGGCGTTCGACACTTTGCGGACGCATAAGATCCGTTCCGCGCTTACGATGCTCGGCGTGATTGGCGGGACAATGACGGTGATTGCCATCTCGTCGTTTCTCACCGGGCTTAGAGAATCCGTCGTCGAGCAGACCAAGAAGTTCGGCCCGGATCTCGTCTACGTCACGAAGTACGACCAGATCGGGATGCGTTTCAGCCGGCCCTCGCAAGAAGAGCGCTTGCGAAAGAACATGACTATCGACGACGCCCGCGCCATCGGAGAGTTGTCCTCAGTGCTTGGCGTCAGCCCCAATCTCTTCGTGGGTAACATGAATCCGGTGGCTCCGCAGATTGCTGTCAAGTATCGCGGCATCCAAGCGAACCGCCCGATCGTGACCGGCGTCTCGTCGAGCTACGATCGGTTGCGCGACGTTTTTCTGAGAGAAGGGCGGTTCTTCAGCGAATCGGAGGAAGCGCACCGGGTTAAAGTTACAATCATCGGCTCCGCAATCGCTGAGACCTTGTTTGGCGGGCTCGATCCGCTCGAACATGAGATTGAAGTCGAAGGCAAGGTTTATCGCGTGATTGGCGTGATGGAGAAAGCTCCCGGATTGTTTGGCGGCGATGCATTCGAGGACCGCCAACTGATCGTTCCGTTCGAGACCATCAAACGCGATCACCCAGAAATCGAAGACATCAGCATAATGGTCCGAGCCAAACCGAATCAGTTCGGCAAAATGACCGATCAAATCACCGAGCTTTTGCGCCGCCGCCGCGGAGTGTCTGCTCACAAGCCGAACGACTTCGGCGTCAGCACGCCCGGCAGCATCTTCGAAGCTATCAGCCAGGTAGCATCGATCGCGACAATGATTGTTTTTCCGCTCTCCGCGGCGGGCTTGCTGGTAGGCGGCATAGGCGTGATGAACATCATGCTCGTTTCAGTCACCGAGCGCACAAAAGAGATCGGGGTTCGTCGCGCGATCGGAGCGCGAAAGAGCGATATCGTTTGGCAGTTTCTCACCGAGGCTGTGGCGCTAACGGCGGTCGGTGGGCTTATTGGAATTTTCGTCGGTTGGGTGATAAGTCTCGCGCTGAGGCAACTGGCTCCGTCGCTTCCCTCAGTCATTCCCGTGTGGGCAGTGCTGTTAGGACTCGCTGTCTCCTGCTCGGTAGGTCTGATCTTCGGGATGTGGCCCGCCGTGAAGGCGGCGCGGCTGGACCCAATCGAAGCGCTGAGATACGAATAGCCCTTGCGGAGTCAGTCTCTATTAGTCACGCGTATTAGTCACGCGCAACTGAGGCATAATGTCGCATCGGCGTCTAGCTTGTGACTATGTGGTAACCGACCTGTTTCGCGACAGGCTGTCGCTCAATTGACCATCGAACTTCGCCGGCTTCATCCAGCAACATGAGCATGCTGCATTCAAGATCAATGTACGATGACATATACAGCACTGGCCTTACTCCACTAGACGCGCGTTGAAACAGCATCTCCTCCAGGAGATCGACCATATCCATCCCGGCTTGCGCTTGTGTCACAGTTGAATTCGCCGCTCTGGTTTTCACGTCCGATCAGACAGCAAGCTTTGTGCCGCCGGGGTAAAGGAGGAACCGCCAAATGATCCCCTCGAGCCTTTGAGCCGCCAAGCGGCGTCGGCTCAGATGATAATGAACGATTGCCTTTCTACTAATTGTATTTGTCAAAGAACACTGAGCCGTTGTCAGAGGGGTCTCACGGCATTGATCGTGACATTTTTGCCGATTCTATCTATCCCCCGAAAGCACTGGCCAGTCCCGCACCTGCAAGAACCAGAACAATCCATAATCCAAATACCAGTACGCCAGTTTTGCCGGTCGTTACTTTACGTGATCGGCTTATCGCCACCAGCCCGATTACTACCAAGATCAGAAACCAGATTGTGAACACTTCGAAGGAAGCCGCGATCGTTTGAAGGAACGTAGATGCACCGCTAGAAAGAAACGCTGCCAGACTTGTGGCACTCCAACTGCCCGGCTTAGATGGATCGATTCCCTGAAGACTTTCTGAATCGCGCACCAACAAGGTGGCCGCCTGCACGACGCGACTTACGATCTCCGTGGCACCGTCGCTCCAGGCAACCACCGACAGTATTCCTTTAAAGGTCGCCTGCGCTTGCATAAGCATCAGCCCCAATGCTAAAAACCCCGCGATAATTAGGAACTTTATCGGCTTCAAAACCGGGCTGAAAGTGAAGATGTATCTTTGAATAGTAGACTGCAGCGCGAGTTGGTCGTCGGAAGGCATCTGGCCGCCGACTCGATCAACGCGTTTCTGGACGACTCGCCGTAGCATCGAGTTCCAATCTGGTTTCGCTCGCCAGTTGAAAAAAAGGTTACCGGAAATTCCGATCACTATAGCGATAAGCGTTGCCACCAGCCAAGTCGGTTTTCGATTAATGTCCGCGAATGTCTCACCGGGCGAAAGCAGCGTGCCGGTTAGTCTCGACAAAGGCCCCAGTCGCGCTGGCTCTTCCGGAGCTTGCTCGGGCGGCGGCAGCGGTGCGCCATAAGTCGGCGATGGTCCTGGCAATTGGTTTTCAGGCTGACTCATCTTGGTTTTCTCTCCTGAGGGTCTCCTTGATTGCGGATCGCGGATTGAGGATTGCGGATTTCACAAATGGTTTGTTATTTCAATCCGCAATCCGCAATCCGCAATTCCTCGGCAGCCTACTATTATTTTTCGCCGGGCGCAACCACCATACACGCTACGAAATGGTCGGAACTGACTTCAACTAGCCGAGGCTCTTCGTCCGCGCATCTCGGCTCGGCAATCGGACAGCGTGTACGGAAACGGCAACCAGACGGCGGATCGATCGCGGTAGGAATATCTCCAGTGAGCGGCAGACGATGGCGCGGTATGTCGGGATCGGGGATCGGTATCGCGGACAGCAGCGCTCGTGTGTACGGATGCAGCGGGTTATGAAAAATCTCGCGGCTTGAAGCAACTTCCACGAGCTTGCCCAAATACATTATCCCTACTCTCGTCGAGATGTGTTCAACCACCGACAAGCCATGCGAGATGAACAGGTATGTCAACCCGAGCTGCTCTTGCAGGTCTTGAAGCAGGTTCACCACCTGCGCTTGCACCGACACGTCGAGCGCCGATACCGGCTCGTCACATACGATGAACTTTGGACTGAGAGCCAGCGCTCGTGCGATGCCGATTCGCTGCCGCTGGCCACCGGAGAATTCGTGCGGGTAGCGGCCGGAATGTTCTGGTTCTAGCCCGACCATCCGAAGCAGGTCAGCCACTCGATCTTGCCGGTCTCGCCGATTGCCGATGCCATGGATGATAAGCGGCTCTTCGATGATCTGACCGACCATCATTCGCGGGTTGAGCGACGAATAGGGGTCCTGAAAGATTATCTGCATGTCCCGGCGCGTCCGGCGTAGCCCGACAGAACCCAACCCGAGCAAGTCTTGCCCATCGAATCTTACTTCGCCTGACGTCGGCTCGATCAGCCTGAGAATGCAACGCCCAGTGGTCGATTTGCCGCAGCCCGATTCACCAACCAGCCCGAAGGTTTCGCCCCGACGAATAGTGAAGCTAATGTCGTCGACCGCCTTGACTGCCTCGCTGCCAACACCGAATACTCCCCCGCCAACGGGGAAGTATTTTTTGAGGTTTCGAACCTCGATCAAGTCTCCGTTTGCGCTCATCTCTCGCTTACTGCCGCAGTTCGTAGTTCGGCCTTCAGGCGGAAGTTTGTATCTTGCCTTGATTCGGCTGTCGGCTACAAACTCCCGCCTGAAGGCCGAACTACGAATCTCCCAGGCGCGCCGCCCACCAGTTCAAAGCGGATGCATCGCGCGCAATGGTCATCGCTCACCGCAAGCAACGGTATCTCGCCGGTCGTGCATTCCTCAATCACGTATGCGCATCGTGGACCGAACTTACAACCGGCGGGAAGATGCAAAAGGTTCGGAACGGTGCCGGGGATCGTCTCAAGCCTTCGCCTCGTTATACCCTCTTCTGTCAGTCGCGGCACCGAACGCAGCAACCCTTCTGTGTAAGGATGACGCGGGTTGGTGAAGATCTCCCGAACCCCTGCCTCCTCGACAACGCGGCCTGCATACATCACGGCCACGCGGTCAGCCGTCTCCGCAACAACTCCGAGGTCGTGTGTGATCAGCAGCATCGCAAGATCGAAGTCTTTTCTCAGACTCTTTAGCAATTCGAGAATCTCGGCCTGAATCGTGACATCGAGCGCGGTTGTTGGTTCGTCGGCGATGAGCAGCTTCGGCTTGCACGACAGCGCCATAGCAATCATCACCCGCTGCCTCATTCCCCCGGAAAGTTGATGAGGATAATCCTTCGCGCGGCGCTCAGCGTCGGGAATCCTCACGCGCCGCATCATCTCGACCGCGTTCGCCCACGCTTGTCTTCGGGAAAGGCGTTCGTGAACCTCGATCGCTTCGGCGATCTGATCTCCGACTGTGTAAACTGGATTGAGCGAAGTCATCGGGTCCTGAAAGATCATCGCAATCTCTCGCCCGCGCAGCCCGCGCATTTGCTCGTCGTCGAGCTTCATCAGGTCGCGGCCCTTGAAGATGATCTCACCCGCAATAGTTTTTCCGGGCGGCGGTACCAACCGCATTATCGAGAGGCTTGTGACCGACTTGCCGCTGCCCGACTCTCCAACAAGCGCCAGCGTCGAGCCCGGCTCGATTGCAAAGCTCACATCATCTGCAGCCCTGATCGTGCCTGCTCTCGTGAAGAAGTGTGTGCTGAGGTTTTTGACGTCGAGGATGCTGTCGGTCATTTGATTGGTCGGCAATGTCCGATTGGCCCGGATTGTTCAGTTTGGATCTTCACTGCCTTAGTCGGAATCTTGCGACTCGAAATTGATGCGATCATAGATATCAGCCAGCCGAAGCTTGCAGCCGATCGACTCGATGGTGACGCTTCGGTCCAGTCCCTGATAAGTCGTGTAGCTCCAACTGCCGTCGGGCTGGCGGGAGTAGTGCTCGATCATGTGAGTGGTCTGCGACACCAGCAGATAGTCGGTCAACGTCGAGTTCCAAACTCGATATCGGTGGAACTTCTCTCCACGGTCAAAACTTTCGGTTGATTCCGAAAGGACATCGATGATAACGGTCGGGTTAAGAATCACATCGGTGTGCTCATCGTGATACTGCGGCTCTCCGCAGATCACCACGAGGTCGGGATACGAGAAAAGGCCTTGCTTCGACCGTGGATGTATGGGCATGGGTCCGCTAAGCACTTTCGTGTCTTTGGACCGTGCGCGGCACGACGTACCTCGCAATTGAACGCTGATCTCTCTTACCAGATTGACTGAGATGTCGGCATGGGCACCGCTCTCACCTGCCATTGCAAACACGTACCCGTCAACATACTCGTGACGCTCCTCAGATACTCGCTCCATTGCAAGATACTCTTCAATGTTATAGAGCGCACGCCGCGGAGCGCACGCGGATCCCTTTCCGGTCGAGCATCGTGAGACCACGACAATCGTGGTGGCGCCCAGTTCTTTCCCTTCGATTATGTGAATATGGGCCTTCTCGATCGCCGGGAATGAGTTCGCGAGCGCTGCTTTGATAGCCGCCTCCCCAGCTTTCACAACGTCGTCGGGCAGTATGATTTCTTTTCCCTCTATCCTCAGAACTGCCATCGCTGCCCCCTCTGAGAGCGCGCCACTCGGCCAAGACTCACTCGTAAGTCTCACCCGAGTATTCTCCAAACACCACGCGCAACCGATCTGATATCTCGCCGAGAGTCGCCAAGCCTTCCACAGCGCGAATGATGTGAGGCATCAGGTTTTCATCCGTGCGAGCCGCTCGTTCAACTTGCTCGAGCGTTTCGCGCACCTCTTGCGCATCGCGGCGTGCGAGAACCTGACCGACCCGTTCAACCTGTTGCCGCTCGAGCTCCGGATCGATGCGAAGCACCGGTACCGAAGCCGGCTCATCGACGGTGAAGCGATTCACTCCGACGACAGTCTGCTCACCCGACTCAACCTTGCGTTGATAATCATAAGCCGCGCGATCGATTTCGTGTTGGACATAACCCTTCTCAATCGCGCGCAGCATGCCTCCGATCTCGTCGATCTTTGCAATGTAATCTGAAGCTCGCTGCTCGATTTCATTGGTGAGGCGTTCGATCGCGTACGAGCCGCCCAGCGGGTCGGCCGTATCCGGAACGCCTGATTCGTAGCCGATCACTTGCTGTGTTCGAAGCGCAATGCGCGCGGCGTGCTCGGTTGGCAGCCCGAGCGCCTCGTCCATCGAATTGGTGTGAAGGGACTGCGCTCCGCCCAGCACCGCCGCGAGCGCTTGAATCGTGGTGCGAACGATGTTCACTTCCGGTTGTTGAGCCGTGAGCGACGAGCCGGCAGTCTGCGCATGGAAACGGAGCATCTGCGAGCGAGGATCGCGCGCCTTGAACCGCTCGCGCATGATCCTGGCCCATAGCCTGCGAGCGGCTCGAAACTTAGCCACCTCTTCCAAAAACTGATTATGCGAGTTGAAGAAGAACGCTATGCGCGGCGCGAACTCGTCAACGTCCAGACCGCTATCAATCGCCGCTTGCACGTAAGCGATTGCGTCGGCGAGCGTGAACGCGACTTCTTGCGCCGCGGTCGAGCCAGCCTCGCGAATGTGGTAGCCCGAAATAGAAATCGTGTTCCACCGAGGGACTTCGCGCGCACAGTAAGCAAAGATATCGGTGACAATTCGCAAGCTCTGCCGCGGCGGATAGATGTAGGTGCCGCGCGCGATGTATTCCTTGAGGATGTCGTTTTGGATCGTGCCGGAAATTTGATTGGTTGCGATACCCTGCTTCTTCGCGACCGCGATGTACATCGCAAGCAGGATCGCGGCGGTTGCATTGATGGTCATCGACGTCGACACTTTGTCCAGCGGAATCTGCTCGAACAGCAGCTCCATGTCCTGCAGTGTGTCGATCGCGACGCCGGCCCTGCCGACTTCTCCGTGCGCCATTGGGTGATCCGAGTCATAACCCATCTGCGTCGGCAGATCGAACGCGACGGACAACCCAGTCTGGCCGTGTTCAAGCAGATAACGATATCGCGCATTTGATTCCGCAGCCGACGCGTACCCGGCATATTGACGCATGGTCCAAAGCTTGCCGCGATACATGGACGCGTGAGGCCCGCGCGTGAACGGAAACTCGCCGGGATCGCTCAAGTCACGCTCGTAGTCCACGGGCGCGTCTTCTGGCCGAAAGACGGTCTTCAATTCAATGCCCGAGCTTGTTTCCGCTTTTCTTTCCGCGCGCCCTTTTGTGCTCATTTGATCTTCGCCTGTCTTGACTGATCAGATTAACAAACGTGTGGTGGCTTGCCAAACTTGCGAGTCAACACTGTAGCTCCAGACGCGCCGAAGATGAGCAGGGCGCCCGCGAACACTAACGAATGCGCGTCGCTCCATTCGGCGGCCGCAAGCCCGATTACGCGAGGGCCTGTCATATTGAACAGAACAAAGACCGCCACAAGCATCCCAAGGATGAAGTACCGGACTCTAGTTGGAGTCTTCACTCGCGAAAGCAAGTAAGCGCACGGCAAGATCAGAACGACAAAGTGCGCCTTCCAACTAAGCGGCGAGAGCAGCACCATGCAGCAAAAGAACGGGGCGGCAGCGGCCGCTTCGGTTCCTGCGCGGACAGCAACAAGTATTGCGAGTGCCACGAACAGCATCGATATGACCAGGGTCGCCATGTCCGTTGGCATGCGGGACTGGTTGGACTCTCCTCCCTCGTTCCAGTTCTTCGATACCCTCGCGACTGCGCCGCGTAACGATTGATTCCCCGCGTAGGCAAAGTCATAGCCCTGCTCATTCCTAACGGTCCGGCTCGAGAATAGTCGAAAGGCATCGAACGCGCCGCCGCCAAAAGGCAAGAAGCTCAATGCGGTCACTGCCACAAAAAGCGCGAGGCAGGCTGCCGAGAATCTCAGCCTTAACTTTGCGATGTGATACAGGAGCAGTAGGGCCGGAGTCAGCTTGATCGAAGCGGCGGCGACCAAAGCGATTGCCGATAGTGACTTCTTGCCGCGCGTGAACAGGTACACGTGTGCGACCGCGAGCGCAGCCACCATCGCGTTGACTTGTCCTAGACTCAAGTTGTCCAGGACAAACCTGAGCACGATGATCACCGAGCTGATGGCAATCACGGCTCGCACCCGAGATGCTGCATGGCCCGGCGCAGAATCACCAGTAGAATTGTCAGCCGCTAACGTGGCTGACATCCAAGCGGCAGCAATCACCGATGCGGCGTTGATGAGGAACCACACGTACGCCGCCACCGGCAACGGTAACAGCGCAAGAGGAATGATCAGCTCCGCAAGGAGCGGTGGATAGAGGTAAGGCGTCCAGTCTCCAAGCGAGTGCTGGTATGGGTCGCGCCCTTCGACTATCTCGCGAGCAGCGTGATAGTAGACATTGAAGTCGTTGCTGTAGACTTCAGCGTTCGTGCCGCTTTTGCGCGCGAAATAAAACCCGCTCGCCAAGATGCAAATCACCAGGACAACGAAAAGCACTCGGCCAAGCGCTGGCTGACCTTCCTCCCGCCGCCGCGAAGTTTGAGTCTTTGATGAACCGGCGTCTTCCATTCTTTCGTCGGTGACTTTGTCCGCTCTCTCTGGTTCGTAGTCCGGCCTTCAGGCGGAAGCTCGTATCCGATTTCGTCGCGGCAGCATTCTTACGAACTTCCGCCTGAAGGCCGGACTACGAACGAGAGAAAGCGTACTACGAACTCAGGGCTAATCCGATGCGCGTTCCTCAATGACGCTAAAAACCTCAACATCACCAACGCGACAAACTAGCGAAAGCCAGCCTGGCGGTTTGAAGCTCGCGGAAATCGCGCGCTCAAATGGACCGTATATCACATAGCTCACTCGGTGCTCCGCGAATAAGCGGCGTGCGGCTTCGTCATTCAAAGTCCCGGCGAAGAAGGCGGTGACTTGAGCGCCCTTCTCATCACTCCTAATCGTCTGCCCATAGTGTCCAAGAAACACACCCAGTCCCGTCATCGACGGAGCAATGTTGCCGGTCAAATAAGACGAGAACAGCACCGCATTCGGCTCCGACTTCGTTCGTAACCAGTCGAAGGCTTCAATCAAATCGGCGGGCACGTAACGCCTGGGATCGGCAGAACCGGATTCAGGTCCACGC
>Ga0114129_10015256_pt1 | contig 10935 bp, 11 predicted proteins | sample RhiMetdeltSRZDD1_FD_80071 | JGI IMG/M metagenome (GOLD analysis project Ga0114129, IMG submission 80071) | Populus rhizosphere microbial communities from Tennessee, USA - Rhizosphere MetaG P. deltoides SRZDD1 (version 2) (version 2) | ecosystem: Host-associated > Plants > Roots > Rhizosphere >... | reverse complement strand
GGCACCGAATGTCAGCGGGTTCGGAATCCGTCGTGTCGTCACATCCGCAGCCACGGCGGTGACTGCGACGCCGAGTGCCACGCTCTGATAAAAGGTCATAGAATTCTCAACAACCTGCGCCGCCGGGATCGGGTGTGCACTTCGACAGATCCTGAACGCCGGTGTCCCAGCCCGAATACGCATTCAGGACGCCGACGCCGATGCTCTGCCAGATCAGGATGCCGACCGTGCCAATGAACGCCCCCAGCAGCGCGTACTCGAGGATGTCCGCTCCACCGTCGTCGCGAAGCAACCGTTTGATCAAGGCAGGCATGGTGTCCATCTGCAAACCGTTTACGACCCGCCCGATGGAATCGTCTTGATCGTCGTGTCGTAGCCTTGGTACCAGCTGTCCACGACCGTGCCGATGTTCGTAATCGCCGCAATCGCGATCAGCGAGATGAACGCAGTCAGCAGCGCGTACTCGATCAGATCCTGGCCGTCCTCGTCGCGAAGCCATCGGTCGACCAACGGTGTCATCGTCACCCTCTCTCGTCGCAATCTTCGGAGGGTGCCCCGCGTGACACCCTCCCGGTCTCAATCACGGTTTACGACCCGCTGCCCTTCGGAATCGCCGCTACCTGGGTGTCGATGTTGGTGTAGACGGCATTCACGCCCGTGCCGACGTTGGTGATGGCCAACACCGCCACCAGCGAAATGAACCCCGCGAGGAGCGCGTACTCGATCAGGTCCTGTCCGTTGTCGTCGCGAACGAAACGATTGAACATGCTCGTCATCTCTTCACCTCTTGTGTCCGTGCCCGCAGGCGGCCAGGCGGGGGAGCCGCCTGGCCGCGCTGCGACACTGCTCCACCTAGGAGCCCGATCCCTTCGGGATCGATCCCACCTGCTTGTCGATGTTGGTGTAGACGGCATTCACGCCCGTGCCGACGTTCGTGATGGCCAACACCGCCACCAGCGAGATGAACCCCGCGAGGAGCGCGTACTCGATCAGGTCCTGACCCTGATCTTCACGAGTGAACCGAACCAGCAGACTCTTCATGTGACTCCTTCCAACGAATCTCCGAGTTAACGATTACCGGCGTTGGAGGCAACGAGTTCGATGAGCGTGTCAGCGCTCGTCATCCCACATGTGGGAAGAGTCTCGTGCCTTGCCACCGACCGGGTTGCACAGCCGCCTACTCGTCTGCCGCGCCGGCTGTGCGTCGACGCGACAAATCCTGAGGCTGGCCGTCCACTCGCCCGGGCGCGTGAAGCCAGCCGCCGAACTGTCCAAGCTCGCGATGAATCGCGTGCCGAAGCGATCCGGCGTACGGTGGCGTCGTCGAGAGAAACTCCATCGCGACGTGGAAAATGTTCCCCGCGCCCGCGATCGACTGACAGCGCGTCACCTGCACCTGATCGTCGTACTCGCGGCCGAGGAGGTTCACTCGAAGGCCCGCAACCGTCCCGACCATCAGCGCGCGAGTACTTTCAACGAGACACCCCGTAGCACTTCCGTTCAACACGCGAACGCGAATCTCGGACGTCAGTGCACCGAGCTCCTCGTCCTTGCGTGGAAACTGATCCGGCCAGCTAATCATTCGCTCCCCGATTCGGCTGCGCGGCATTCATTCGCGCCGCACGCTGTGTGAGATTCCATTCGCCTCAACGTCAGTTCATGTTTGACGGCCCCATTCACCAACCGGGGGCGACTGGCCATCACCTGAACCGTCACCGTCTCTCGAACCTTGTCCCTGGAGAAAGCGATCGTCAGCACATCTCCAGCGACAGCCGGTTCATTGCTCACGGCCACGAGTTCGTCCTTCACCACTCTCTTGACGAGGACATCGCGAGAGACTCGCAGCACACCGCTTGCATTCACAAAGGTCACTCTCGACTGATTCCGCCGCCCTGACATGGCACCTCGCAAGTGTCGTCACACGCGTTCATCGCGTTGCATCTCAGAGCGCGCATGTGCGGCCCGCTTCGGTCGCGTGTCGCGCACGCTCACTCGCCTACAAAGGCAAGCGCGATGCCGGATGCGCAATCGGCGGTGTTTATGCGGTTTTTGGCGGGGAAAAACGCAAAGCCTTGTGTCACGTCACGATCGGCGGAACCGTCGCGGAAGGTGGCCGTTCTGGTTGGGACCAGAACATAATCCTTGCCTGGCGATGGATCGAGCCAGCGTGCCGGAGGGCTATAACTAAAGCGCGGATCGATCGGCCGAGTGAATGACCAACCTGTCGCCGATGACCGTGTTCGTACGGCGCAGCGCTCCTGCGCGCAGCTCGATGACGGCGTAGGCGCGCAGCGCGGCTGACATCCGCCACGGCGCGACCGCCTCCCGAATCTTCCGCACGACCCCGTCGCGGCCGATGAACGCCACGTCGATCGGGAACTTCATGAAGAACGTATGAATGGCGTTCGTAGGCGCGATAACCATCGCACTGCCTTCTGGGAGTTCACCGTGCTGCAGGAGCCCGCGGCGGCGCGCGGCTGAATCGAACGCCGGGATCAGGCGATCTGCCAGGACGGCGCCCGTACGACTGTTGACGAGCGCGCAGCCACCAGAAGAACGACGCAGCAGCGGGTCCAGAAAGGAGGTCATCGATCGCCTCTCGTGCAGATGAATTCTAGGCCGGCGCGCCGATTTATCTGGCTGCCTCCAGATTCATGCCATCCACCCAATCCTGCCCGCCACGACAACTTCGGCGCTAATCCGTTGTCCTTGCGAGGGTTGAACAGCCCGTGCTCCGGCATGCGCTCGTCGGACCGACAGTTGCTCTTCACCTCCATCGAACAACATGGCCACATATCCCTATTTCGTCGTCAGTCCGAGCACAGTGCTGAGCCTCATCGGCGTGCTGCGAGGACCAGACCGGACGCGCCCGACGCCTGCCGAAGACTGGCGCGACGCGAAGGTCGACGTCATCATCCCTGCCCTCAACGAAGCCGACAACATCGTGCTGTGTCTCGCATCCGTCCTGCGGCAGACATTGAAGCCCCGTCGCATCATGCTGATTGACGACGGCAGCACGGATGGAACTGTCGAACGGGCGAAAGCGTTCTGCAGCATGTACGGCGTCGAGCTCACGGCGATCCAGCGGCGGAAGCCGATCGGCAAGACTCCGACGATCAAGCGTCAGGCGCGTGAGCTCGACTCCGACGTCGAGTTCATCCTGGATGCGGACACCGTGCTCGAATCGGACAACTATATCGAGCGCACCGTCCAGGAGCTGTATCAGGCAGTCGGCATTGCCAGTGCGTTCGGCACAATCCTGCCGCAGCGCCGGAAGGACCGGCGTCGTTGCGAGGACAACGTCCAGGTGCGCGCGTTCGAATCTTGGCAGCCCCGCGCGCGTGCACCCGAGCGCGGCCACTGGCTCAGTCACCTGCGACGCGGTATCACGAATCTCTATCGCGAGACGCTGTATCTGTTTCTTCAGCGCTTCGTGTATCGCGGGCAGCTCGCGTTTTTCGGCACGACCAGCAACCCCGTGGGCTGTGCGGTCGCGTATCGCCGCAAATACGTGAAGGCGTTGTTCGATCACATCAGCCCGATTCTGGGCGACGACCTGACGAACTCCGAGGACATCTTCATCGGGTTCGCGATGCTGAACGAAGGTTACAGGAACATTCAACTCACGGACGTGTATGCGCGGACGGTGGAACCCGAGGCACAGCGGCTGCCCCGGCAGATCTACCTCTGGTCGTCATCGTTTCTGCAGTCCTGCTACTACTTCGATCCCATGATGCGCAGCCCGTTCAAGGCGTTCAAGCGATGGCGGATGCGCCGGCGAAAGACCGGACCGCGGCCGTCGACCGTGACGGCGTCCGCATATGCCGTACCAAGGCTCGCGGTGGCGGGGCCAGGTATGGAGCTCGGGATTGGACAGCATCGTCCCATGCTCAGCAGCACCCCCATCGATCGTCGACGCCCCGAGGACGGCGCTCGATCGAGCGCTCAGGGCAACCCCGGCGTGTCGGCCCCGTCGAGTCGAAGTGATCGGCGAATCGTCCGTGAGCCTTACCGACAGGCGTTCGGGCGCGAGCGGACGGCGGCCTTTGGCCGTCCGGCCGGATGGATTCTGCTGAATTCGGCGGTCGAGAAGGTCTTCTTCCCCACCGCGCTTCTCATCATGCTGATCTACCGCAGCTGGGAGGCGCTCGCTGTCACGGTCGCCGCCGAGACGATCATTTGCACAATGGCGCTCGCCCTGGTGATGAAAGGCAAGCGGCTCGAATACGCGCTGAAGGCCATCGCGGTCACGCCCATCCGCTACGCGCTCATCGGCACCGAGGTGATCACGATCGGGCGATTCGCGACGGATCTCTGGATTACGCGGAACAGGAGCTGGCGCAAATGACGCTTCGGAACCTCGGCGTTGCATTCGTGATGACCTTGTGTGCGGCGTCCACCGGCTACGGCCAGGTCGCGTCAGATGCCGCGGTCGCCTCCGAGATCCGCACGCTGCGGGACGCGGCAGCCGCCGCTCCGACGGACGCCTCGCTCTTGTCGCGGCTGTCGCAAGCCTACGCGGTGGCCAACCAGCCGGAAGCCGCGCTGGCGGCCATCGAGCAAGCCCTCGATCTGCAGCCGGAACAGCCCGAGTATCTGCGGGCCCGCGCCATTCTGGCGACGTGGACCGCGCACTACGATCGCGCGCGGGACAGCTATCGGCAGCTCGCACGCGTGCAACCACTCGAACTGGACGTGACCCTGAACTACGCACGAGTCTGCGCCTGGGCCGGCGACACGAACAACGCAGTCAGCGAATACCGGAAATACCTGGCCGGGCGGCCAGAGGCCGCCGACGTGTGGCTGGAACTTGCACGTGCGGAATCGTGGCGCGGCAACTACGCCTCGGCGCTGGACGCCCTGTCAACGTATCGCGAACGCTTCGGCGAGTCGCCGGCGTATTTCAGCGAGCTGGCGGGTGTGATGGCCAGCGGCGGGCGCCCCTCGCGCGCCTACCACGTGCTGACGCCGCTGCTGATCGCCGCACCCGACAGCTACGAGCTCAATCTCACCCGTACCGTGGCGTTGGCCAGGCAGCATCGTGCACGCGAAGCGTTCGATGCACTCACGATCCTCCGCTCGTTGTCGACCGACCCGGTTGGCGTCCGGGCGGCCGAACGCGTCGTGCGGGCGGAGCTGGCCTCGTCCGCCGAACCACGCGTCAGCATGTATTCGGATTCCGATCGGCTCGTCGTGCAACGCTTCGCGCCCGCGGTGACACTGTCGCTTTCGAGCGGCACCCGGATCTCCGGAGGGTACGAGCGCACCAGCCTCGAGTCGGCGATCGGAAGCGGTCTCGAACAGCTCGATGGCTCGTCAAGCGCCTTCGTCGAACAGCTGACGGTCGGTCTCGCGCAGAAGATCGGTCGCCTCTCGTTTGGCGGCCAGCTCGGGCAGGCCACCGTCGGCGGGCGGGCCCGTACGACCTACGGCGCTGGCGTCCAGGTGCGGCCGCTCGACACGTTGTTCCTTGCCGCTGAACGGACGGAAGGTCTGTTCGTCGTGTCGCCGCGAACCGTCGGCCTGGGGATCACGCAGGTCGCGCACCGCCTCCAGGCTGAATGGACGCTCGGGATGCGCTACCACGTCTCCATAGACGCTACCCATCAGCAGCTGTCGGACGGGAACGAGCGGCTCGAGCTGACGGTGTCGCCCCGGAGAACGATCGCGCGAAGGGCCGGCTTCAACCTCGACATGGGCGTCTCGGCCTACCGTCTGGAAACCACGCGCGATCTGAACAACGGCTACTACGACCCGCGGCGGTACGAATACTACGCGATCACGGCATTCCCGTACTTCAAGGTGAGCGAAAACGTGGGCGTCGGGCTGACGATGGCGGGCGGCGCGCAGCGCGATGCCGCCTCACGGTCGTTTCAGTTCGGTGGAACGATCAGCGGTGAAGCGACGTTCGGAATCTATGCCCCCTGGCTTCTCAAGGTGAACAGCAGCGCGACGATGAACCAGCGCCTCGAAAGCGGCGGCTTCCGCGGCTTCGGAGCCGGCGTGGCTCTGGTCCGACGGTTCTGATTTGTGATCTCAAGGAGAAACTGACTGTGCGAGCACTCATTACTGGCGGGGCGGGCTTCATCGGATCGCATCTGGCGGAGTCTCTGATCGGCCAGGGTCATTCGGTGTCGGTGCTGGACAACTTGTCGACCGGACGTCTCGAGAACGTCGAGCACCTTCAACACCATCCGCGCTTCACGTGCACGATCGGCTCCGTCATGGACGAAGAGGTCTTGGGCAAGCTGATCGAGCGGGCCGACGTCGTGTTCCACCTTGCTGCCGCCGTCGGCGTGCGACTGGTCATCGAACGGCCGGTCCATACGATCGAGACGAACGTGCACGGCACCGAAACCGTGCTCCGGCACGCGCGGCGCCACGGCAAGCTCGTGCTGGTCGCCTCCACGTCCGAGGTCTACGGCAAGAATGCGAGGCTCCCGTTCCGTGAGGACGCCGACCTGGTCATGGGCCCGCCGTCAAAAACGCGGTGGGGCTACGCGACCAGCAAGCTCCTGGATGAGTTCCTGGCACTTGGCTACTGGAAGGAGTACCAGTCGCCTGTGATCGTCGTTCGGTTCTTCAATACCGTCGGTCCGCGCCAGAGCGCGCGATACGGCATGGTGCTCCCGAATTTCGTACGCCGCGCGCTTCAGGGCGACACCCTCACGGTTCATGGCGACGGCAGCCAGACCCGCAGCTTCACCTGGGTCGGTGACGTGGTTTCGGCAGTGACGGCGCTGGTTCAGGAGCCGAAGGCCATCGGCGAGGTCTTCAACATCGGCAATGGCGCCGAGATCAGCATCGGCGATCTCGCGTTAAAGGTGAAGGCCATGACCGGCAGCGACTCCCCGATTGAATGCGTTCCTTACAATCACGTTTTCGACGACAGCTTCGAGGACATGCCGCGCCGGGTACCAGACATCGAGAAGATCGCGCGTTTCGTCGGCTACAAGCCTTCAGTCCAACTCGACGAAATCATCGCGCGTGTCATTGACTATTGGAAGGTCGATCAGCATCGACCGCGTGTCGTCTCCGCGAGCTATGCTCCCGCTCCATTCCCAACACTCGCGTCTGCCTGAGTGTCCCAGCAGAACGGGACGCTTCCTCTCTGCGGCCGTCGCCTCCCCTTTTCGGGCGGCGGCCGCAACCCTTCCACATCAACGGGTCGCTGTCACGGTAGCGGCCGACGAATTGCCAATCGCGTCGTATGCAATCGCTTTGATCTCGTAAGGTCCTGGAGCTGCACGTCGCGTGTTCCAGTAGACGACGTACGGTGGCGATGAATCGGAGGCGAGGAGCCCGTCGTTGACGTAGAACTCCACGCGCACGACACCGATGTTGTCGCTGGCACGCGCTTCGATCCGCTGTGTCTTCAGCAGCGCTCCGCCATTCGCGGGCGAGATGATGCTGACCGAAGGCGCAACCGAATCCGGCCCTATACCCGTGCTCCCGAAGCGGGTTCTGAGCGCCGACCAGACCTCGGGATCCTGACCGCCCAGCCGCCAGAACGTCACGCCACCCACGTCCTGCGCGACGTTCACCTGAAGCTTCGCGTCGACGCTCGAAGCGTTCTCGAACCACACCGTATGGCGAGTACGTTTGGCCACATACTCGAACCAGGGCGACGCGCTGGCGGCATCCCACTGCACGGTCGCACCATACTGGTTGACCAACGCCATCGTCTGTTCCCAGACAACATCGACGCCGGACTGACCCACCCAGTCATACCCATACAGCGCCACGCCCTGAATGATCTTCTGGGCCGGAATCGTTGTCCGGGCGAAGGCCAGCACGTCGCCGACCCAGTCGACCGGCGAGATCGGCCCTGCTCCGGACGTGGACCAGTGGTATTCGTACGTCATGATGCGAACCTGATCGACGACCTGGCCGATGGCCCCCCAGTCCTGTGCTTGCGGACCGCTCCACGTGCCGGGCTCCGAAGTCTTCGCATAGACGTTCACCGTGAGAAGCTTCCCGTTCGCATGAAGGGCGGCGGCCAGTTGGTTCACGAAACTCGTGAACGCGAGCCTGTCAGACGCACTCAGATTCTCGTAATCCAGATCGATGCCGTCGTATCCATGAGTGACGGCGAGCTGAACCAAGCTCCCGATATTGATCGTCGTGAGTGCGGAGTCAGCGAGGATCCGGCTCACGAGTGCGCCGTCCCAGATGCCGTTGAGGATATTAGCGACCGTCGGGATGACCAGAATACCGTTCGCGCGCAGGAACGAGAGGATGGCGGGATCTTCGTAGCTGGCTCCGCCATCGGTCGTGTAAGGCGTCACCTGGCCGTCGGCCTCGATGCTGTACCAGAACGGGCTGATGTCGGAGAACAGGTCGGCGTTGGCGCGAATCGCGTCGAAGCCGCGGCTCTGATCCCAGAACACGAGATTGCCGCTGACCCGTTTCGCGGGCGACGCGTGTGACGGAGGCCCACCAAGAAACGCCAAGGCTAGGCCGAGCATCGCGGGCGGGAATCTTGAGCGTCCTCGTCTCATCGCCGTCTCGCACGCCCCGGCGGTACCGGAGTGTGCACGAAACCGCGTAATCCTGCACCGGACGCAGCGTTCGGTCAAGCGCCGGTTTCGTAAGTGCCGACCAGTTTCCTTGAACCCGCGTCCGGAGCGATTGAATCAAAGAACACCGGACTGGTCTGGCCGGTGCCATCCGGCGGCGCTGGACGCGGTCGACGATGCGCTGAGCATTCCTGGCCGTTCCGCCATCTGGCGCTCGCTCGGCGTGAACGGCCATGAGGTCCGGAACGAACCGAGCGCCTCTACGTCAAGCCAAGCACGCCAAGCGGCGATACAATCGAACACCGAATCATGACGGCCTGCGATCTCCGTCTGACCAACGCGACCGTTCTGACGATGGACGAACGTTTTACCGTTCACCATCGTGGTTCCGTCGCGGTTACGGGAGACGCCATCGTTGCGGTCGGTCCAGAGGCCGACGCGTACACCGCGGCCGACACGATCGATTGTCACGGCCGTGTCGTGATGCCGGGCCTCGTCAACGCGCATACGCATGTTGCGATGACGCTCTTGCGCGGTCTCGCCGACGACCTCCGCCTCGATGTGTGGTTGATGGGCTACATGATGCCGGTCGAGCGCGAGTTCGTGAACCCGGAGTTCGTCACGCTCGGCACCAAGCTCGGGTGCGCGGAGATGATCCGATCCGGCGTCACCTGCTTCGCCGACATGTATTACTTCGAGGACGCGATCGCGCGCGCGGCCGCCGACGCCGGCATGCGGGCGCTGTGCGGTCAGACGGTTCTGCGCTTTCCGGCTCCGGATGCCAAGAGCTACGAGGACTCGCTCGCGTTCGCGCGCGACTTCATCGAACGATGGCACGGCCACCCGCTGATTGTGCCCGCGCCGGCGCCGCACGCGCCCTATACGTGCACGCCCGAGATCCTGCGCGCCTGCGCGGAGCTGGCCGTCGAATTCGACGTGCCGCTGCACATTCATCTGTCGGAGACGGCGCTCGAGGTCGAGAATTCGCGGCGCGACCACGGCATGCCGGTCGTGCCGTGGGTGAAGAAGCAGGGGCTGTTCGACGCGAAGGTGCTCGCCGCGCACTGCGTCCACGTGGACGACGGTGAGATTCGCGCCCTGAAGAATTTCAGCGCCGGCGTGGCCCACAACCCGACGAGCAATCTGAAGCTCGGCGCCGGCATCGCGCCGGTCGCCCGCATGCTGGAGCTCGGGGTCGACGTCGGCATCGGCACCGACGGCCCGGCCTCCAACAACGACCTGGACATGTTCGAGGAGATGCGGCTGGCGGCGCTGCTCGCGAAAGGCGTCAGCGGCGACCCGACCGCGCTGCCAGCGCGCGATGCCGTGTCGATGGCGACGCGCCTCGGCGCCCGCGCGCTGCACCTCGAACGCATCACGGGGTCGCTCGAGCCCGGCATGCGCGCCGATCTGATCGTGGTCGATCTGGATCGCCTGCACAACGTGCCCGCCTTCGATCGCGATCCGAACGGCATCTACGCCCGTCTTGTCTACGCCGCGAAATCGACCGATGTCGTCGACGTCATGTGCAACGGCGCGTGGCTGATGCGCGACCGCGCGCTCCTCACGCTCGACGAACGCGCGCTGCATGAGGCGGCCCAGCTCGAAGCCAGACGCGTCGACCGGTTTCTCGCCGGCCGCGAGGTCAGTGTGCTGCAGAAGCTGGTCGCCGTTGGCGGCGCCGTCGAGCAGGAATCGTTCGAGGTGCAGGTCAAGGCACGCCTCGCGTCCGAGGCGCCGGTCCTCGCCGTGCTGGCGGGCAAACAGGTCACGGTCGTGCGATCGAGCCACTATCACCAATACGACACGTACTGGTCGTTCGACGATCCGGATCAGGGCTGGCTGCGCTATCGCGAGGATGAGTTCCTCGACGAGGCCGGCAAGGTCGCCGGCGCGCGAGCGCGGTTGACGCTCACGGGCCGGACGCGCGAGGAGGAATTCGGCGCGGTGCTGCTCTTCCGGTCGCGCTATCTCGCGCCCGCGGCGCACTCCGCGCGCTTCTATCGCGAGTACTTCCGCCCCGCGGGGGAGCACGTTGTCGAAAAAGACCGGCGCCGCTGGCTGCTCGTCTATCGCGGCGTCGAGTTCTACCTGCACCTCGACCGTCTGATCACGCCGTCCACCGACGGCTACTTCATCGAGATCAAGTCGCGGACGTGGTCGCGGCGCGACGCCGAGGACAAGGCGGCCGTCATCAACGAGCTCATTGCGCTGTTCGGCGCCAACCCCGACGACACGATCAGCGATGGCTACGTTCAGCTGGCTGCGGGCCACGCCTGACCGTTATCGTCGCTTGACTTCGGTGTAATCGAGATAGCGCCGGCCGTCGACGACTGAGATATGGGCCGTGAGCTCATACGCGCTGTCAGTCGTCCTGACCGTCTCGTCGCGGCGTTCGACACGGACGGTCGAGATG
>Ga0114129_10015254_pt1 | contig 10935 bp, 6 predicted proteins | sample RhiMetdeltSRZDD1_FD_80071 | JGI IMG/M metagenome (GOLD analysis project Ga0114129, IMG submission 80071) | Populus rhizosphere microbial communities from Tennessee, USA - Rhizosphere MetaG P. deltoides SRZDD1 (version 2) (version 2) | ecosystem: Host-associated > Plants > Roots > Rhizosphere >... | reverse complement strand
GTCGCAGTCTGCTGTGTACCGACGTTCGCCACGGTGCCGTTCACCGTCTTCCCGGCTCCGGCTGCGGGCGGACATTGCGACGTGCCCTGTCCGTTCAGCTCCGTCTGCGTTCCGTACAGAATGTTCAGATCGTAGCTGAGAGCGAACGAGCTCGCGACGTATGCGTTGGCGCGTTGCGCGCGATTGCGCATCAGCAGCTCACGCTGCAACTCCGCCGCCAGGCGCGAAGCGAAGGAGCGCGACGCGGAGCCAACGAACGGCGTTCCCGACTGCACGACGTACGCAATGCCTGCCTTCGGCTGTGTGACGTTGAACTGGAACTTCGTGCCCGTGGGGGTCACGCGCGTCCACGTGCCGTTGGCTCCATCCTGAACGGCGAACCAGATCGGCGTCGCACTCGCGTAGCAGAACTCCCACGTCGTGTTGCCGGTACCGCCCGTTGCCGCAGTCACGGTCAGTGTGAGCGGCGTTGTCTGCTCATTGAGACCGGTCGAGTTGCCGCGTATGGTGATCGCGGCTTGACCGACCGTCGCCGTCGCTGTTGCCGTGAACGTGACCGTCGATGTCGTCGTGCCGGTCGGCACGATCGATGGATTGAACGTGGCGGTCACCCCGTTAGGCAGTCCGGTCGCGCTCAATGAGACCTGGCCGGTGAACGAGCCTGTCCGCGTGATCGTCACCGTCGCGTTGCCGGTCGCGCCTTGCTGGGCCGTCACGGATGTGGGTGAAACACTGACAGTGAACCCACCCGCGGGCGCCGCCGACACTGTCAACGTAAACGTCGCCGTCTTGTCAGTCTGCCCCGTGGCGGTACCTCGAATCGTGACCGTGGTGTTTCCGGCCGCGACAGCTGCTCCGACGGCGAGGGTCAGCACCGACGCGTCCGCGGTAATTGGATTCGCCGGGTTGAACGTTCCTGCAACGCCGGCCGGCAGCCCTTCCGCCGCGAGCGTCACGGCGCCCGTGAAGCCGCCGGTACGCGTCAGCGCGATGTTGGCCTGGCCATTCGCGCCTTGCTGCACAGTGACGGTCGCCGGTGTCACGGCGAGTGTGTAGCTCGGCGCCGCCGCCGCGGTGACGGTGAGTGTGAACGTCGTGGTCTTGTCGCCCTGAACACCGGTCGCAGTGCCACGCACGGTCACCGTGGCGGTCCCCGTTGCCGCATTCGCGGCAGCCGTCAGTGTGAGCGTCGAGCTCGGGCCGCTCGTGCTGGCAGGATTGAACGACGCCGTCACGCCAGTCGGAAGCCCCTCGGCAGCGAGGGTGACCGCGCCGGTAAATCCGCCACTTCTCGTTATGTTCACGACCTGCGTGTTGTTGGAGGCGCCCTGCGCGAGCGAGATCGTGCCCGAGCCCACGGCGAGCGAGTAGTTAGGCACGGGTGCCGCGACGACCGTGAGCGCAAGTGTCGCTGTTTGGGCCGTGACACCAGTTCCCGTCGCACGCACGGTCAGGTTTGTCGTGGCTGCGGTGGCGTTCGCGGCGGCAGCGATGTTGATGACCCCAGACGTTGCGGCCGCGCCGATCGTAGTGCTGGCAGGAGTTACTGTGACACCCGTCGGCAGCCCCTCGACGGTGACGGCGACGTCGCCAGTGAAGCCACCAGATCGCGTGAGATTGACCGTGATACTACCGGTCTGGCCTTGCGTGACACTGAGCGTATTCCCTGACAGTGTGATTCCGATTGCGGGTGTCGGCTCTGTTCCGCCGTCGTCGCCGCCGCTGCATGCCACGAGCGTCGCTGCTGCGAGCGTCGCGGTCACGAGCCTCCTGACTTCCAGCATGCCCACGCGCACACGGCCTCCTGAAATGATGAGAGTACCAACGCGAGGCACGGACCCTAACCGTGCCCGAGTATATGAACGAACGCCAATCTACGTTTCTCTCAGCAGCGCGTAACGGGCAGCTGACCGCGTTTTACAGAAAAAGGGCGGTGCTGTCTTCGATTCCTAACGCGCGGGAGGAACGAGGCGAACGGGGAGGGACGTGAGGGTCGAGCCGTCGCCGAGGGTCGCCGTCACGGACCACGAGACCCCGGCCCGGTTGCGCAACAGGGAATCGGCGACGACGAACACCGTGTCACGTATCGTGGAATCGACAACGGCGTTGCCGGCTTCGTCGACCAGTTCGAGTCGATAGCTCGCGGCATCGGTTGTGGGACGCCACGCCAGGCCCACACCGACGGAGGGAATCCAGCGGACTGGATACGTCGATACCGCCGACGTACCACGCAGGCGCGGCCCGGCTTCGGCGTCGCCGGAGGCCATGTACAGTTTCACGCCGGCAACGATCAGGAGCATCGCGGCGAGCGCCATCAAGCCTATGGACGGTGACCGGAACCACGTCGCCTGTCGCGGCATACCTGCCGCGGCGGCGCTGGCGCGAATGAGATCCAGCTCGTGGCGGCATGTGGCGCATGCCATCACGTGATCGAGCACGTCGAGGCGAACTGCTTCGGAGCCCGATCGTTCGGCAACCGCGAGAAGGGCCTCCGGCTCAGGATGGGATCCGCGGGCCGCGCGTTGACGGTTGTCGTTCGCAGCGTATGCGAGGCGAAGCCTTTCGTCGTTCAGTCGCATTACGTGTCTCCTCCGCCATCGATGCCCATGTCCCGCAGTCGAACGCGAAGATCCGCCAGTCCACGGTACACGAGGTTTCGCGCTTTCGCTTCCGTCCAACCCATCAACTCTCCGATCTCCGCTGTGCCGTACCCGGCGAGATACATTCGAACCACCGGACGCCGCGAGGCCGTTATCGATTGCAGAGCTTCCTCGACCCTTTCGCCAAGCTCTCGGAGCGATGCGTCCCGTTCGGGTGTCGCAGGTGCGCGACGCGCGCTCAGCTCCGCGTCGTCCACCGCATCGAGCGAATCGTTCCGGCCGGCACGCCTGCGCCGGACAATGTCGATCGCCGCCGTGGTGGCCGCCCTGTACAGATAGGACGGACTGACGGCGTCGATCCTCTCATCGGTGCTCAGGGCACCCCAGAGCCTGACGCGGACCTCCTGGGTCAGCTCGTCGAGGTCAGCGCTGGGTAAACGGTACCGCGCCCCGACAGTCCGGAGCACGCCCGAGTATCGAGTCATCACCGACTCGAGTGCGCGCGATACTGTGTCGGTCCGGACTACGGACGGCATGCGTACGGAAAGGGATCGGCGGCCACGAAACAGATGATGCAACCACGACTACTGCGCTCGCCAGCGCAGGCGAATTAGTGTTGCGCCAGCGCAGCGGTCAGCGTGGCCGGTCGGACGTCGAGCGAATGTTTCCGCCGAGTTGACCCGTTCCGCGAAGCGGTCGAGTGAGTGGGTCTCCCCAGAGTACGAGCGCTGCCCAGTCTCGCGGCGCGGCCCCTTCGCGAAGGGCGTCGAGCTTTGCACCTCGGAGCGCCGCCGAGGTGGACTCCCCGCGAGCCAGGCGTTGATACAGTCGGCGGACGAGCTGGCGTTCCGCCTGATCGTCGACCGCCCAGAGGGTCGCAGCGACACCACGCGCCCCCGCTTCAATCAATGGAGCGACGAGCCCTCTCAACCCTTCGTCCCCGGCGTGGCCGCCGCTCACGGCGGTCGCGCACGCGGAAAGCACGACGAGATCGGCGTCGAGCGAGAGCGCGCTCAATTCCTCGGGGCGCACAATCCCGTCCTCGCCGCCGCCGGGCGCGAGCAACAGGGCCGTGCCGCGCAACCCGGCCGGATCGACAACGGCATGCGACGCGAAATGCAGGATGGATACGTCGGCCAGCGGCGCATGCTTGAGTGCCGCCTCGCTCGCATCGCGCCCGAGCCTAACGAGTGAGGGCGAGGAGGCGCGGGCGACGTCTCGTGCTTCCGCGGCCGATGCGGGTAATGGGGGCAGCGTGTCCCATCGGGCCACGCCCGATCGCCGCGGACGTTCCGGCGCACCGAACACGAGCACGCCACGCGCGCCAATCGACGCACGATCCGCCGCGTCTCCGCTCCCACCGATGGCGCGACGCCTCAGCGCGGCATACACCGACGCACTGGGCGCGTACGAGATCTCGAACCGTTCGATCATCCGACGACCGTCCGCGAGCTCGAGGACATCGAATGGCAGCATGTTGAACGGCGCGCCCGGGACGATGATGAGACGTGACACGCCAGCCGGGATCGCGGCGGCAATCGGAGCGGCGATGACGCTCCCGAGGAGTCGGGCTTGCGGACGGACGTCGGTGCGAGCCTGCATTGCGAGCACGATTCGCCGCACCGGATCGATCAGCGAATCAGCCGGTGGCAGTACGTGCGCCGACGTTCCGTCGCGCGTGAGGACGAACGCTGTCGTCGGCTCGTTCCACGCTCCGGTGGTGAAGTGAACCACCGCGGTGGAATCGGGGAGTGCGGCCTGCAACTCGGCGAGCGCGACGGGGCGCGTATATACCTTCATGAGCGCAGCTTCCGTTGCCTGCGGACGGTCGGTGCTCGGGTCGCGCAGCGCCTCACGTCGGGCCATCCCGTCGAGCAACTCACGCGCTTTCGTTCGTTCTGCGAAGCCGAACGCCGATTCGATGCGGCCCCCACGTGCGAGTGCGGCGACCACGGTGGCAACACCGACGTCGGGGTCACCGTCGTCCCCGGCAACGGTCAACGCTGCCAGCCGTTGCTCGCGAGTTGCCTGCGACGCGCGATACCGCTCGAAGATCGACATGGCGGCGCGCAGCTTCACTTCTGCCGTGTCGAGACGGCCGAGCAGTGCTTCGACCTCCGCTCGGCGCGCGAGCTGCGCAAACGTCGGCCCGTCGCCAGACCGCGCTCCTTCGCGCTGCGATCGGTCGAGTGCACGGCGTGCATCGTTAGGCCTGCCTGTCCCGATCGCGAGGAGTGCCTCGTAGTAGTCCAGGTCGACGTACGCGAGAGAACGACCGCGCATCGTCGAGTCCCGGGAGAGCGCCAGGATCTCGGTGGCGCGCGGCCAGTCTCTGCGTGCGAGCGCATACTGAAGGCGCTGCACTCGCGTGTTCAGTATCTCGGACGTGTTGCCCGACTGTGCCAACTGCGACTCCGCGTCGCGCAGGAGCGAATCCGCGCCCACCCAGTCGCGTACCGCCCAACGTACCGACGCCTCCATCCTGGTGGCCGACGCCGTGCCCCAACGGTCACGGGCCGAATCGAGCAATGCCCGCGACGCCGCGATGTGTTGGCGGGCCTCGGCCCAGTCGTTGAGCAGTATTGCAACCTGTGCGAGATTCATCTGCGTCCAGCCTAACACGAGCTGGCCTGCGACTCGGCCGACGGCGAGGCCGTTGCGCAGATCGCGTTCTGCTGCACCGAGCTCGCCGCGTGAGCGGAGGAGATACCCGCGCCACTGGAGTGAGCCCGCGTAGCCGGCGAGATCGCCTGCCTGCTGGAGTCTCGTAACGGCTCGACCGAACAGCACCTCGGCTGAATCGGCGCGACGGACGCGGAGTTGCTCACGCCCCAGGAGGTTATACGCCGTCCCTTCGACTCGCGCACCGCCCGGACCGCGCGCAAGCCGCAGCGCGGAATCGCCAAGGGGCCCAGCACCCGGTGTCCCTCGTGCGAGAAGGAGCTGCCCGCGAACGACCAGCGCGAGTGCGCGGCTAATCGAATCCGTTGCGGGAATCACGCGTTCAGCCCGATCGACCAGGGCAAGACCGGCATCAACGCCCTGGGTTCGGCCGCGCATAACCGCGAGGCGAGCGAGCGCGATTCCTTCGGCGGAGCCGTCTCCCGCTGCCGCGGCTTCGGACGCGGCGAGCGAGAGCAGCGAGTCGCTCTCACGGGCGCGCCACTGCTGTGCAAGGGTCAGAGCGGTTTCGAGCCGTGCCCACGCGGCGATCGCATCTGGACGATCGCTGCCGCGCGCGAGCAGAGGCGCGGCGAAAGAATCGGCGGCAACGTAGTCGTACGCGAGACGCGCGAAGGCTGCGACGCCTAACCGCGCCAGCCGATCGTTGGGAACGCGACGAAGTTGGGCGAGCCACTCCTGACGTGCGGCTGCGGCGCGGCGAACCGTAACGGCCTGCTCTGCGGCGCGAATGACCGCTCGCGGGGTCCGAGGAAGCGACGGTTGCTGCGTTCCGACGTTGGCGATGACGAGAGCCAGCGCGGGTACGACGAAACTGCGGAACGGCGGAAGCATGGGGCCTAACTATGGTAGCGGGTGGTGGCATGCGCCACCATCCCCAGCCATCAGCCATCAGCCATCGCCATCAGCTACCACCCAGCGCCCACCACGAGCGCCCAGCGCCCAGCCTCGGTTCGCGGTTGCGAGTTCGCGGTCTAGCTGAGTCGGACGATGAGATGCAAATCTCCGAACTCGTGCCATAGAAAGCGGTTATCGAGCGCCGCGCGATACGCGAACGCGAGGTGACGGCGTCCTGCGATCGCTTCCAGCATGGCGAGGTGCGAAGCGCGCGGCTCGTGAAAGCCCGTGAGGAGCGCGTCGACTACCCGAACGCCGCGGCCGGGCGAAATAACCAGGTCGGTCCACCCCTGGCTGCTTGTCACGGTTCCATCGGGTGCGGCTACGGTTTCGAGGGCGCGCACGACGGTCGTGCCTACCGCGACGACTCTGCCACCATTGGCCCTTGCCCGGTTCACCGCAGCTGCTGCGTCGGAGGACACGTGATAGCGCTCCGGGTACGGCGGTTCGCCAGCCTCCAGGCTTGCCACGCCGGTGTGGAGCACGATGGGTGCAACGACGACGCCCATCGCCTCGATATGCCTAACGAGGTCCGTGGTGAACGGCCTGCCTGCCGAAGGCATCTCGGCGCTCCCCGGTACGCGCGCGAAAACGGTCTGATACGCCGCGAGGGGCCATCGCTCCCGGACGTAACCGTATCGAATCGGATTACCGAACCGCGACGCAAACGTCAGGACCCCGCCAGGGCAGGCGAGATCAGCCTCCCAGAGGCGGACTGCTCCGTTAGGCAGGCCTCCCGGGCCGCGCCGGCCGAACGGCTGGATCAGCGTGGCGCTGCCGCCGCCGCGAAGGCGAATGCGCTCGCTCGCGTGCGCATCGAGAATCGGCCGAGTGCCGTGGGCGGCAAGGCGGCGCAGCTCGATGACCCATCGATCCCGAGCGCCGTTGGGGACCGGTGACGAGAGATGCACGACGATCATCTCGTCAGGCGCGCCGCCTGTACCCGGACGCCAGGCGTCGAGCGCAGCGTTCATCGTTGCGCTCGCGTTGACAACCAGGACGTCGCCGGCGCGAAGGAACTCTGGCAGATCCCGAAACGTGGCATGCCTAACGGTATCGTCATCCGGGTTGGTGACGAGGAGCCGAACGCCGTCTCGCGAAAGCCCTCGCGCTTCCGGAGGCTCATGAGCCACGAGCGACTCGGGGAGCTCGAAGTCGAGCAGTTCGAGCGGTCGGCTCGCGTCGACCTGCCCACCTTGCAACGGGAGCGCGACGGTCACGCGGCGACTGGCTCGCCGGCGCCGGCGACGGGCGCCAGCTCCGAGGCGACATAGCGTCCGCTCGGCAGATCGCGCTCGAGCAGCGCTACAAACCCCGGGACCTTCGACTCGGGCAGTGGTCGGTCGGTAATGTCCTCACCCGGGTAGGCTGCCTGGTGCATGTCCGTGCGCATGTCACCCGGATCGACCCAATAGACGCGAAGCTGCGGGTTCTCCACGGCGATCACCGACGACAGCTGCTCGAGCGCTGCCTTGCTCGCCCCGTATCCTCCCCATCCCGGGTACGCGTTGACGCCAGCGTCGCTCGTGACGTTGATGATTCGGGCGCCCGGCTTGAGCTCGCGCTGCAGCTCCTGAATCACAGCAAGCGGCGAAAGCACGTTTGCGAGGAATACCTCGACGAGCGCGTCGAGTGGGTAGTCGAGCAATGCCGGCTGCGGACTCGGACCGAGCATCCCCGCGTTGTTGATGATCGCGTCGAGCCCGGCGTGTCCGCGCGCGAGAACTGCGAGCGCCTCGCGATGAGTGGGGTCGATGACGTCACCCGCGAGGGCCGCCACGTGCGTGACGGTGGCAAGCTCGTCGCGTACGGCACGAAGTCGATCAGGATCGCGGGCCGTCACAATGAGATTCCAGCCGCGTGCTGCGAGTCCGCGTGCGAGCGCGAGACCGAGCCCGCGCGAGGCGCCCGTGATGAGCGCGGTCTTTCCAGTGTTCGTCATGGCTTTGCTCGCTCGATCTGTTGTTCGAGATCGAACGATCGCGCGCCGCTCGACGCCGTGGCATTGAGCAATGGGACAGCGGGCAGACCTGTCCTTTCGGACAGGGACATCTTGCGGGACGGGTGCGGGCGACCATACTATCACTGCAAGTTCGCTAGCGGAGAGGAATATGTCCCGCACGGCCCTCGGCGAATTCGAGCACCATGTGATGCTCGCGCTCGTCCGACTCGGCGGCCGATCTCGTGGCGCGCCGATTGTCCTCGAGCTGGAGGCGGTTACGAACCGCGCGATCTCGCCCGCCGCGGTGTTCGTTGCGCTTCGACGACTCGAGCAACGCGGCTACGCGCGTTCGTCCAAGCGCGAAGCCCGGCCCGGCGAAGGCGGACGCGGAAGTCGGGAATTCCATATCACAGCTGCCGGCAAGGCGAAGCTGACCGAGTCGCGCAGGACGTTCGAGCAGCTGTGGCGCAGCAGCGATCCTGTCGCGGAACCGTCATGAGCCACGCCCCTCCTGGATCCGCCGTGGCGATCCTGCGGCTGCTCCTGCCGGCGACACTGCGTGACGAAGCACTCGAGGAGCTCCGCGAGGGCTTCGCGCTGCGCTGCTCGCGCAGCGGTCGCCACGCCGCCAGCCGATGGTACTGGCGCCAGGTCCCTGCGTTCGCGATTCGCGTGAGACTCGCGACGCTCACCGGCGGTCCTCTTGCACCTCCCCCCGCACGTCTACCGACACTGAATGGGAGCGAGCGAATGACCACGATTGTGGCTGATCTGCGTTATGGTGCGCGCGCCATGGCACGCAATCCGGGGTTCACCGCCATTGCCGTGCTGACACTTGCGTTAGGCATCGGCGCCAACGCGGCGATCTTCAGCGTCGTCCGTTCGGTTCTGCTGCGGCCGCTGCCGTTCCCTCAACCGGACAGGCTGGTGCAGGTGTGGGAGTCGAGGCGAGACCGCGGGTGGACTCGGTCCTCGTTCACGCACGCGAACTTCTGGGACGTCAACGCCATGAACCGGGCGTTCTCCGCGATGGGAGCGATCACCTGGGGATCGATCAACCTCGCTGGCAAGGACGCGCCGGAACGCCTCGGCGTCGCGTACGTCACCACTGGTTTCCTTCGCGCCCTGGGCGTCACGCCCCTTGCCGGCCGTACGTTCGCGGACGGTGAAGACCGCATCGGTGCCGACCCGCGCATCGTCATCCTGAGCCACCGACTTTGGACGAGCCAGTTCGGCTCGGATCGGTCGATCGTGGGCCGCGCGATCACGCTGAGTGGTCAGTCCTACCGCGTCCTCGGAGTGCTGCCGCCGGGTACGCCCTGGCTCGACGCCGGTGATCTCTTCATGCCGCTCATTCGCGGGCCTAACGAGGACCGCGGCAGCTTCGAGCTCACCGTCATCGCCCGTCTTGCACCGGGCGTGACCATTGATGCGGCGCGAGCGGATCTGCAACGCATTTCCAATCAGCTGGCGAGCCAGTACCCGGAAGCGAAGGGGATGGGCGTTACGATCGAGCCCTCGGAAGGATGGGTCGCCAGCGATTCACTGCGCCGTGCGCTCTGGGTGCTCATGTCGGCGGTGGGGTTTCTCCTACTCATCGCGTGCGTGAACCTGGCGAACATGTTGCTCGCCCGATCGACCGGTCGCGTCCGCGAGCGTGCCATGCGCGCGGCACTCGGCGCGACGCGCGGACGCGTGGTGCAGACCGCCGTGGCAGAATCGGCGCTGCTTGGACTGCTCGGCGCTGCAGTCGGATTGGGGATGGCGTTCGGAGTCGTGCGTCTCATCCGCGCGTTCGATCCTGGCGACATACCGCGGCTCGGCGAGGTCTCGATCGACGGGACCGTGCTCGCCGTGACGTTGGGCGCCGCGCTGCTCACCAGCATCATCACCGGGTTGGCGCCGGCCCTCCGCACGCCGTATCACGACATAGTGACCGCGCTCAGGGAAGGTGAGCGCAGTGTGGTCGGGAATCGTCGTACGGTGGGACTTCGCGGTGTGCTGGTCAGTCTCGAGGTGGCGTTGTCGCTCATGCTCATCATAGGAGCGGGCCTCCTGGTTCGCAGCTTCGGCGCAATTCTGGACGTCGATCGCGGCTTTCAGACGGACAATCGCGTGCTGTTCGATGTCAGCGTGCCAGGTCCGCAGAATGAAGCGGAGGTGCGCCGAATGGGTGCGTTGCTCGTCCAGTTGAAATCGCGACTCGAAGCCATTCCGCAAGTGAAGAGTGCGGCGGGAGTGAGCCTGGGACTTCTTCGCGGGACGGGAACCGGGATGGGCTTTGCGGCGCAGGACAAACCGGCACCTGCCAGCGATGCCATTCCGTGGGCAGGCTGGAGGATGGTCACGCGTGGGTACTTCAGGACGTTAGGCGTGCCACTCCTCGCCGGACGCGACTTCACGGACGACGACCGCATAGGGCAGCCGTGGCGGGTGATCGTGAGTCACAGTGTCGCCGAGCGACTCTGGCCGGGCGAGAACGCGGTGGGACGCAACATCATCCTGTGGAAGGGACAGAGTGAGAACGTTGCGGAGGTGATCGGTGTTGCCGGCGACATGCGCGATTGGGATCTTGCCGATGCGCCTTCGCTGTCGGTCTACATGCCGTACGGCGGCATGACGCCGGTGCACTTCGTGGTGCACACGGGCGCCTCTCCAACGACGCTGATTCCGGCCGTGCGATCGATTGTCGCCGAGGTCGCGCCCACGTCGCCGATCTCGAACGTGCGCACGCTCGACGCGCTGGTCGGCGAATCGGTGGCAGCTCGCCGCTTCACGATGCTCTTGCTGGCGGCGCTCGCGGCGGTCGCGTTG
>Ga0114129_10015251_pt1 | contig 10936 bp, 8 predicted proteins | sample RhiMetdeltSRZDD1_FD_80071 | JGI IMG/M metagenome (GOLD analysis project Ga0114129, IMG submission 80071) | Populus rhizosphere microbial communities from Tennessee, USA - Rhizosphere MetaG P. deltoides SRZDD1 (version 2) (version 2) | ecosystem: Host-associated > Plants > Roots > Rhizosphere >... | reverse complement strand
CGCAACTTCGGCTCGTGGCTGGACGACGCGTCGGTGCTGCCGCCGGGCGACGGCCTCCTCTCGCTGTCGAGCGGGTACTTCCGGCTGCCGTCGGTCACCGAGGTCGACGTTCCCTCGTTCGACGTGTCTTATGGGTTGTCGAAGCGGGTTCAAGCCGGCATGAGCGTGCCGGTGTATCACGCCAGCGTCCCCGGCAGTGCGGTGGTTCGCGGGCTGGGCGACCTGTATCTGAACTCGAAGATTCAGCTGCGGGAGCCGGGCGCGGGAGTCGGCATCGCCGTGGTCCCGCTGCTCCAGGTGCTCAGCGCGGAGCCGGTGGACGGCGGCGGCCGCGTCAGCTGGGCGCTGCCGGTATCGCTGGAGCTGCAGCGTCCCGGCTTCAGAGTTTACGGAAGCACCGGCTACTTCTCGCGCGGCTCGCTCTTCGCGAGCGCGGCGCTGGAGGTTCCGGTCGCCGAACGGGTGTGGGCGACCGGCACGCTGAGCCAGTCGCATTCCATGAAAAATGATGCCGAGGCGGACGCGCTGGGACTCTCGGCCAACCGCACCGACGTCAGCGGCGGCGTGACGTGGGCAGCGGCGGACGGGCTGGCGATCTTCGGGTCGCTCGGCCGCACGCTGAGCACCACCGATCCGAACCGCACGCGCGTGTTCCTGATGGGCGGGCTTTCCATCGGCTGGCACGTCAACAATCCCTGATCTGGATCGACCTCGTCCTGCACCCTCTGCCAGAATGCGAGGGTGCGTCGAACCGGACTCCTCATCGTCATCGTCCTCGGGCTGGCCAGCGCCACACTCGCGTGGCGCACGGCCGGCCGGTTCGACCCGCGCTTCCTTCGTGAGCCCGACGGGAACGATGCGTGGTTCGAGGCCGATCTGCCGGTCGTCGCCGATCGGGTGCTGCATCGCTGGAGCGATCAGTCGCGCAACTCCCGCCATCCGCTCTTCCCGCTGCTGACCACGCTTCCCGTCAACGTTCTGAAAGCCGCAGGACTCAGCGACGGCGCCGCGCTGCGAACGCTCATTGCGGCGATCGCCGGCCTCTGGACGATGGCGGTCTGCGTGCTGCTGCAGGGCGTGACGCGGCGGCGGCTCGATGCGCTGGTTTTCACGGCGCTCGCGCACGCGAGCGCGGCCGCGCTGTTCTGGCTGCCAGTGCCGGATACCTACGCGCTCGGATCGATCACGGTCATGATTCCGATCGCGCTGTGCGCGTGGGATCGCGGCGGATCGCTCGGGGCAGCGGCATACGCCGCCGCGGCCGCGGCCTCGCTGTCGGTCACGACCAGCAACTGGCTCACCGGCATCTCCGCGGTGATCGGTCGCAAGCCGGTGCGGCAGGCGCTGCAGATCGTCGCCAACTCGCTCACCGCCGTGGTTCTGCTCTGGGGTCTGCAGCGGATCATCTTCCCGACCAGCGCCTTCTTCATCGGCGAGGGAGCGCAGAGGCGGTTCATCCTCCCCGAAGGCGTTGCCGGCATTCCCGCTGCGCTTCGCGCGATGTTCGGGCACTCCATGGTGATGCCCGCCATCGAACTGGTCCCGGAGGCCAGGTGGGGCACGATCATGAGCGTGCAGCATTCCGGGCTCGCGTCCGGCGGCGCGTTGGGCGCGGTGGCGATCTTGATGTGGGCAGGGTTGCTGGCCGCCGGCGCGTGGGCGCTCCTGGCGACGCCCGGTCCGATGCGTCTCCCGTTGACGCTGGCGCTCGCGGGACATGTCCTCGTCTACAGCATCTACGGCGAGGAGACATTCCTGTACGCGATTCACATCCTGCCGCTGCTGGTCGCGGTGGCTGCCTGCGCGACGCAGACGAGGATGCGGCCGGTTGTCCTGGGAATCGCCGCGGCGCTGACAGTCGTAGCGGCGATGCACAACGCGTCGGCGCTGACCGGTGCGCTCGGGTTCTTCGCGACGGGCGCGCGACCGTAGATGCTCGACTGGCTGGCCTGGGGCATTCACGCGCTGACGGCGGCGGCCGCGATCGCGTTCATCCGGGCACGCCGCCAGGGCCGGATCGCCTCACGCTGGACACCCGCGGAAACGCTGATCGCGCTCATGTGTGCGGCGGCGCTGCTGGCGCTGACCAGCGGGCCGATTCTCATCGATTACACGAAGGCCTATCACTACGCGGGCCAGGCGATCCTCGCGAACCCGGCGGCGCTGTACGACTGCACGCGGGCGCAGTGCTACGTCAACCTGCCGATCGTCGCCCTGCTGTTCGCACCGCTCGGCGCGCTCGAACCATACACGGCGGGGGTGCTGTTCTCGCTCGCCGGTCTGGTCGCGCTCGTGTTCGCCGCGCGCCGTCTGGCCGCGGGCCGGCCCTTCGACACGGTGATGTGGCTGATCCTCCTCAACGGGCCGCTGTATTACTCGATCCGCATCGGCAACACGACGCATATCCTGCTGCTCGTGCTGCTCGTCGCCTTCGAGCGGCTGTCCGGCACCCGCGAGCGTCTGGCGGGAGCGCTGCTGGCATTCGCGGCGCTGATCAAGCCGCCGCTCGGGATCTTCCTCGTCTACCTCGCCGCCCGTGGACGGTTTCGCGCCGCGCTCACGATGGCGGCGGCTGGCGCGGCGGTGGTCCTGCTCTCGATCGCCCTCTATGGGATCGACCTGCATCTGTTCTGGTTCCGCGAGTTCGTCATGGGTCACGGCTCCGCGCCGATCGCGGCCTACAACGTCCAGAGCGTCAACGGCTTTCTCGCACACCTGCTGACACGGGGACATCTGCGCGACTGGTATCCGATCCCGATGGGGAGCGGCTTCCGCGCCGCCAGCCTGATCGTGACCGGCGTCATCGCCGCGGCGGCGATCGCCGCGTGCTGGCGCGCGGGCCGGCCACGGACGCCGACCGCGTGGCTGGTCGAGCTCTCGCTCGTCCTCACGGCGTCCGTGCTGATCGCGCCGATCTCGTGGACGCACTACTACCTGTTGCTGCTGATTCCGATTGCGGGTCTGCTCGAAGCCCGGACGTGGCCGGATCACTGGATGGCGGTGCTGGCGCTGGCCGGCGGCGTGATCCTGATTTCACCGCCGGTGGTCCTGCTTCCGTTCTCCGGACGGATTCCGGCGGCCCTCTACTCGCGGGTGCTCGTCTCGCACTACTTCTATGGCGGGCTGCTCTTGCTCGGCGTGCTGATCGCCGCGCGGCTCAGGGTCGCCGCCGTCGGCGAGGCCGCCAGCTCGGCGTCGATGACCGAGCGCGCCGCGGACTGACGGGCGCGGCGGGCCTCCACCGCCGTACGCACGCGCGCCAGCACCGCCGACCACGGCACCCAGAACACGCTGCACATCACGAACGGCTCGAACGTCGGCCCCATCAGCATCCGGATGCCGATCAGGAACGCGATCCCCGCAGGAACGAAGATCAGCCGGGCGCGCGCGCTCACCAGCGTCAGCGGATAGAACAGCTCGGTGCCGACGGCAATCGCCGCCATCAGGCGCGCCGCCCACGGGTGAGCCGCGATCGCCGGTCCCCAGGTCGTGAGCGGATCGCCATCAGAGACGAAATACTGGTGCCGCACCAGCACGATGGCGAGGTGGTCCGAGAAGATCCAGCGGAGGCCGCTGTGGCGAAGCTTCGAGAACCCCGCCGCGAAGAAGATCACCGCGGTCATCACCCAGATCGCGCGAATCGGCCAGGTGTATTCGCCGCTCGGCGCCACGGGCGAACGTCCTCGCCTGTCCGCCAGCCAACCGTCCACCGACCACGCGTCTCCCGCGCGGCTGACCGCGAGAATGGCGCAGACCAGCACCACCAGCGTATCGAAGTGCTGGATCTGTCCGAAGTTCTGTGGCAGCCCGAGCAGATAGAACGCGCACGCACAGGCCACGGGCATCGCGATCCGTGTCGCCAACCCGATCGCCGCCAGCGCGAGCGCGGTCTTGAACACGATCTGGATGCCGTGAATGACTGCCGCAGGCAGGGCGGGCAACGCGAAGATGCGGAAGAGCGTCGTCGGCATCCACAGCTCGGGCGACACTGTGCCCCACTCGCTGAAATCCTGCGGGAGGTAGTACGCGAAGGCCAGCGTGAAGAAGAGGACGCGCGAGACGGCGAGGTCGGTCGCCGGGCGCGGATCGAAGAAGTATCGCTGCCATGCGCCGGCCACGCGATCGAGCCACCGCGTCATAGCGACGCTTCTCCAACCAGCGTGCGCTCGTCCGGCGACGAGAGATTTGCCGCGGCGGGATGGAGAGTCCACTTCACCTCGTACAACCTCATCCGCACGGCGGGGGGCCCGTCATGACGTCCCTCCAGCCGGAGCCGCTCGTAGCGGTCGAGGCAGTTCGCCAGGATGGCGGCGATTTCCGATTGTGCGTCGCGACGGGTCCGAACGGCGCCGAGCGCCTTGGACAGCCGGGACTGGTCGAACGGAAAGACCTCGGCGTGGGTCAGAAGTGGAAACTCCTGACCATCACTGGTAACCACATACACCCGCAGCCAGGTCAGATTCCGCGACTCGGAAACCCGGCTGAACATGGGGTACTGAGAGAAAGGCCAGTGTTCCTCGTCCTTGACGATGTCGTAGGCCGAGGCCGCCAGCAGGAAGCCAATCAACAGGTTCGCGAGAAGTCGTCGGGATCGGGTCACGGAGCACCAGCCAGGCGACTTTAAGCAATCGGGATACCCTGCTGAGGTCACGGAACTGAACTTGCTAAACCAACCTCGGGCACCAATCTCATCCATGCGCTACACGGTCATCATCGTCACCCGGAACCGCGCGCGGACCCTCGCGGACGCACTGGCCTCAGTGGCCGGAATCGTGACCACGGATCCCTGGGAAGTCATCGTCGCCGACAACCACTCCACCGACGACACCGAGGCGGTGGTGCGCGCGCTGGCGCGAACCTACCCGGTGCCGCTGCGGTACATCTTCGAGCCCGCCAACGGCAAGTACGCCGCCCTGAACACCGCGATCGCCGCGGCCGAAGGAGACATCATCGCGGCCACCGATGACGACGCGATCGTGGCGCCGGACTGGCTGGATCGAGCCGGAGCGGCGCTGGATCGGCTGGACTGCGACTTCGTGGGCGGCCGTGTCGCGCCGCTCTGGGAGGGGACGCCGCCCGGGTGGCTCGATGTGTCCAAGCCGGTCGTGCAGAAGGTGCTGGCGCTGCTCGATCACGGTCCGGTCCCGCGCGAGTTCGGCGAGAACCTGGGGTGGCCGCTCGGCGTGAACGTCGCCTACAGAAGGCGGGCGTTCGCCAACGTCGGTCTGTTCGACCCGTCGCTCGGCCGGAAGGCGGGCACGCTGCGGAGCCAGGCGCAGCGTGAGTGGCACCTCCGCGCGAGGGCCGCGGGCCATCGCGGGTTCTACATCCCCGAGATGCGGGTCCAGCACCGCGTGGAGGCGGCGCGCCTGCGGAAGAGCTATTTCCGGCGCTGGTACTACTGGCACGGGATCAGCCGCGCCCGCATCTACTACCGCTATGGATTCGATCCGCAGGAACCCGAGCGCCTCCGCTACGATCGGCCGCTGCCGTCGTTCTTTGGCGTCCCGCGCGGGCTGTTCGTGAAGGCGATCGCTTCGCTCAAGAGCTATGTCTGGCGGCGGCTGCGCGGCCGCGGCGTCGATGCGTTCGGCTACGAGATGTGGCTCTGTTTCTTCGCGGGGCTGGCCGTCCAGTGCCATCGCGAAGCGCGCCAGGGATTCCGCGGCATGCAGCCGATCGCGCAGCTGGAGGAGGCCCGCCTCCTGGCGCCGCGCGAGGATCCCGTGGTGGTGCCGCTCAGATCGGAGCGCCGAGCGTCGCCTTGAGCTTGTCGATCGGATCGACGAGCGCGTCGGGCTTCGTGCAGTCGATCCCCACGAGGCCGAACAGCCAGGCCGGCAACTCGACGGTCTGGATGATCAACGGAATCAGGCGCCGCCGGCGATCGCTCATGTCGAGCACCTTGCAGACGATCGCCTCCTCTTCGCAGTGCCCACTCTCCAGATACCGGGCCGACACGATCGCGATCGTGTAGCGGCTCTCGCGGATGCAGCGTTCCATCTCCAGCAGGAAGCTCGCGTTGGCGGCGAAGTCACGCTCGTCGATCGCCACACGGTATCCGCCGGCCTCGAGCGCGTCGAGCACCTGCCGCGCGACCTCGGCATCCGGTCCGCCGTGCCGGTAGCTGATGAAGGCATCGTAGCGAATCACCGCCGGAGCGCGCGCCGCAACGGGCGCGGAACCGGCCGGCACCGACAGCTGACCGGCGGGGATCGCCAGCACTGCGCTGGTCAGCGAGACGATCAGGAGCGGCAGCCAGAGGAAATACGTGCCGGTCATGGCCAAGCGGCACCGCCCAATCGACTGCCGCGTCCAGACCGTGTCCGTGACGCCGGCGGAGTCCCTAAGCAGCTCCTCGATCGGCTGGTCTGGATTGCCGCGCCGGTACGTCTCGCCCAGCGTCGTCAGCTCGGTGCCAATCAGCACCGCGCGTCCGTCGTACTGCAGCGTGCACCGGCGCTGAATCGACGCGCTCGAGTTGAACGCGAGGAGGCCCAGGATCAGAGCGGTCACGGCCGCCGCCACGGCGACGCGGCGGGAGCCGGTACGGCGGCGCGCGAGGAGCGGAATGACGGCGCCCGCGACGATGCCGGCGGAGGCGAGCGACGCGAACGCCGCGCGTGTGCGTGATTCGGTCTGCGCGAGCGCGGCGGGTTGAGCGAGAAGCGCGCCGGCGATCGCCGCGACGGCGATGCTCGCAACGGCGAGGAGCAGCGGCCACCGGCGGCCGAGCCCGGCGAGCGGCGTCGGCATCACTTGCCGGCCGCAGGCACCGGCAGGTCCACGATCAGCTCCTTGCGGCCCTCGCCGACCTTGACCACGGTTCGCTCGCCGACGGCGGCGGTGGCCGGGTTGCGCACCCACATCAGATAGCGGCCCGGCACCAGGAGATCCTCGGTGGGGCTGCTCAACTGCGGGAAGAGATCCGGGCTCGGCGACGGAGACACCTCGAAGATCTTCGGCATGTAGAAGACCTGCCACCGCGACGCTTCGGCGCCTGCCTGCACGGTCCGGACACGCACCAGCACCGAGCCGCCGAGTCTGCCGCCGCTCTGACGGCAATGTTCGAGCTTCGCTTCGAGATCGTCGGCGACCGCCTCGAGCACGGCCTGGAGCGCCTGCGGATCCTTGCCGTCGATCGCGGCGCCGAGCGACGTCGCCTCGATCGCCAGGTTGGCGCGATAGTCGGCCGGCGACTCCGCCGGCCAGTTCCGGGACAGCGTGCGCAGGTCGGTCAGCGCCGCGCGGGCGCGCCGGTGCGCGTCGAGCGCCGGCCCGGCGGCGGGCGCGGATTTCGTGAGGAGCGCGTCGAGGGTGCGAAGCGTGTCGGCGATCGGCGGCACCGCCACCGGCGCGCCGCGCAGAGCCGGCGCGGCAGGCACACGGTCGCGCAAAAAGGCGACCACGTACGGTCGCGTCGACGGGGACTTCTCCGCCCAGGTCACCACGCTCTGCCCCTCCGCATCGCGCGCGAGTCCGTCCGCGCCCCGCGAGAGCAACAACACCATCGTCCCGAGATCGCCGTTGCGCGCGGCGAACATCAGCGGTGTCACGCCGCTGCCGTCGACAATGTTGACCGGCGCTCCGCGCGCGACGAGCTGCCGCGCCGACACCGCCTGGCCGTCGGACACGGCCTGGATCAGTTGTGCGCCCAGGCCTTCCGCGGCTTCGAGCATCGAGACGATGTCGGCCTGGCTGCGGGAGACCGCTGCCCGGCGGGGGGTCAGGCCCTCCCGCGTCGCCAGCGGGTTCGCGCCGCGCGACAGCAGCAACCGGACGGCGTCGACGGCGCCATTCGCGGCGGCCAGGAACAGCGCGGTCGTGCCGTCGGCTGCACGGGTCTGCACGATCGCGCCGCTGTCGAGGAGGTACTTGGCGAGCTCGGCGTTCCCCGTCGCTGCGGCCCACATCAGCGGCGTGTATCCCCGGCGATCGACAGTGTCGACCGGCACGCCGGCCGCGACGAGCTCACGGACACGCCCGGCGTCCGAGACCCTGGCCGCGCTCACGAGGTCCAACCCTCGCGAGACATGCCCCGCCGTCGGCACCTGCGCAAGACTCGCGACGGCAAAGACGAGTGGGAGGATGGGCATGTCACGTATATCGGTAGACAGGCGATAAGGCAGAAGGAGAAGGGACCTTCTGCCTTATCCCTTCTCTAATTGCAGCACGGCCACGCCCGGCCGGTCGGCCAGCCGCTTGGTGATTCGCCACGGGTGGCGCAGCTCGAGCCCGGGGTCGCCCGAGAGACCGACGAGTACCGTCCAGGCCGCGTTGCCGCTGACGCCTGTGTAGGCCCGGATGATCGTCTGGTCGAACCGGGCGTTCACCACCGGGCTACCCGCCCAGGTGGCGTTCATGAACGCCAGCCGATCCTCCGACGGCACGATCCGGCTGCCCTCGACGAACCCGTCCGCACAGGCCTGTTGCACCGGTCCCGGCAGCGCCGCGTTCAGGCCGGCATCCGAATGGAAGACGCCGCCGACTTCGAACACCCGATTCAGGGCGCCCATACAGAAGAAGAAGGCGGGGTCGGACTCGCGCCGTCCCGGATGTGACGCTTCCGCGGCGCCGATCGGCTCGTTGTTGATCACCGGCTTGCGGGTGGTGTCGCCGAGGACCGCGAGCTCGCGCACGCGGCGGACCTGATTCCACTTGTCGCGGCCGCGATCCAGGTGCGCCGTCACGAAGGTGCCGCCGCCCATCTCGACCGACTCGTCGTCTTCTGCCGCCCCCAGCGCGAAGGGCACCGGCGTCTGCCTGCCGATCGACAGCAGCGTCCCGGCGGAATGAATCGGATCGGACTGGGTGCCGTGATACGGCTCGTTCGCGACTTCGAGGATGGCGTTCCCCGCCTGCTCCGCGAGCCTGGCGATCACCTGGAAGTGTGTGGTCGGATCGTAGCCGCCGTCACGCGAGTCGGTGATCGCGGTCACCTCGACGTACAACCCTCGCGCCGCCGCATCCGCGAGCAGCTCCGACAGACGGTTCCTGGCGTGCTCGGCGGTCTGCGCCGCCCAGGTCAGCGCGCCGGCGAACACGCGCACGCCGTTGAATCCGGTCCTCGCCGCCCAGTCGAGGAACAGCCGGCGGTCGTCCGCGGACTTCGTCAGCAGCGAGAGCCCGGACGTGAACACGGGCCGGAACGTGCCTGCGTCGTTGACGAACGCCCGGCCGTCGACGCGCAGCCTGCCCTGAATTGCTCCTGGCTTGAAGATCCGCACCATCGGACGCGATGGCTTGAACGCTTCGGCGGCGCCGGCCTCGGTCGCCACCGCACGGACGACGCCCGGCGCGCCGCTGTCTGCGCTCACGAAGTGGCCGTTCACGGTCTTGATCGCCACCGCGTCGTTCTCGAGCGGCACAATCTGAAATTCCTCCCACGCGCCGGGCGGCGTCGTCCGGTTGGCGACGAGCTCGCGGCCCCCGCCGTCTTCGGCGGTCACGAACCGGCCGTTCGCGTTGGCGCGCAGACGCACCCGGCCGTTTCCAGCGAGCACCACCTCGAACGTCTCCCACGCACCGGCCTGCTGGCGATCGCACACGATGCGCACGTCGGGGGTGTCGCGGTCGGAGCACAGGAACCGGCCCGCGGCGGTCCGCAAGGTGACCGGGCCCGGGATCGGCTGAGGGAGCACCGGCGGCGCCACAGTAGGCGGCCTCGGCGGCGCCTCGGTCGCCGGGCTGACCGTGACCTCCCGGCGCGCGCCCGTCTCCGCCATCCCGTCCGGACCGTCACCGCGCAGGCTGATCTCGTAGCGGCCCGGATCGTCGAAGACGTAGCGATGCTCGCGCTGTGTGCTCGTGACCGGCGGCGCGCTCTGCCAGCCGGCCTCTCCCGCGCGCCGCCAGCGCCACGTGAGCGTGTCGATCACGCCGCTCGTGATCGCGGCGATGGCGACCACGGTGAGGGGCGCCGGACCCGCTGCCGGGCCGAATTGCGTGATGGTGACCGCCGGGGGCGTCGTGGCTGTCGTGGTCATCGGAGGCTCCTCGGGATTCGGGCCTCTAATATCCTCGACCTCCGCGAAAAGCAAGCTCCGTCAGCAGCCGTTTGACAGGGTGCCGATCCCCGTTTAGAGTTCTCAATCCCTCTCCAATCAGGTAACCAGGAAGGAGCCCTGGATGAAGCACGCGCGCGCACTTGCCGCCACGCTAGCCGTCGCGGTTTCCACGACATTCGTCACATATGCCCGTCAGGAGCTGCAGGATCAGGGGGCCGCCGATCAGGCCGACCAGATCGAACAGACTCCGCCGCGATCCGCATCCACAGCCAGCAGCGTCTACCTGGTTCGTCTCCAGGGAGAGCCCGTCGTGCAGTATCGAGGCGGCGATCCGCGGTTCCCCGCGACCAAGCCGGCGCGGGGACAGAAGCTCGATCCGAACGATCCTGCGGTCACCAGTTATGCCGCGTATCTCGATGGCACCCACGACAGCGTGCTGCGCACGGTCGGCGGGGGCCGCAAGCTCTATGACTACCGCTATGCCGTGAACGGCTTCACCGCGGTGCTGACGCCATCGCAGGCCGCGCAGCTCGCGCAGACGCCGGGCGTCGCCTCGGTAGAGGCCGACGTCGCCGCGCCGCTCGATACCGTGACTTCGCCGAAATTCCTCGGCCTCGACGCGCCCGGCGGGTTGTGGGAACAGCTGGGCGGCGTCGGCAGCGCCGGCGAAGACGTGATCATCGGCATGGTCGACGGCGGCGTCTGGCCGGAACATCCGAGCTTTTCCGATCGCACCGCCTCGAACAAGAACGGCGTGCCCGGCAAGCTCAGTTACCAGCAGATTCCGGGATGGCACGGCAAATGTACGCCGGGCGAAGCCTTCAACGCGTCGATGTGCAATCAGAAGCTGATTGGCGCGCAGTACTTCGTCGAGGGCCGGCTCGCCGCCCTGGCGGTGCCCGACTACGAGTACCTCTCGCCGCGTGACT
>Ga0114129_10015250_pt1 | contig 10937 bp, 8 predicted proteins | sample RhiMetdeltSRZDD1_FD_80071 | JGI IMG/M metagenome (GOLD analysis project Ga0114129, IMG submission 80071) | Populus rhizosphere microbial communities from Tennessee, USA - Rhizosphere MetaG P. deltoides SRZDD1 (version 2) (version 2) | ecosystem: Host-associated > Plants > Roots > Rhizosphere >... | reverse complement strand
TGTAATTGCATCGGTTTCGGATCGAAGAACAGTGCGCTAGTGATTCAAAAGATGAATTGATGTTCGACCGATTCAAGCGTCGCAGCTACGAGCTCGAGTACATCGATACGGGGAACTACACGGCTGCCGAGTACTACGACTGTATCGGAGAGCTGCAACTCGTCAATCGGTGGATGGGCGATGCACACACGCTGAAGAGCACGCTCTTCCGCGAGATCGAGCACGAGGATCTGCGACGTTTCTCGGTGCTCGACGTCGGCGCCGGCTCAGGAGAGCTCTTGCGCGTGACGGCGACGTGGGCGCGAGAAACAGGACGCACCGTGCAAGCAGTCGGTCTCGAACTAAACGAACGATCCGCGTTGTCGATCGTCCAAGAGTCGCGCGGCTTTCCGGAGATCACTTCAGTGCGCGGCGACGCGCTGGCGTTGCCATTTGGTGACACGGATTTTGATTACGTGATCTGTTCGCTGTTTACGCACCATTTCGCGGAAGACCAAATAATAAAAATACTTCGTGAGATGAACCGCGTAGCACGCCGGCGGATAATCGTGATCGATCTTCATCGTCACCCGGTTGCTTACTTTCTTTATACGACGCTGGGAAAGTTGGTTTTGAAGAACCGCTTGACTCGTCACGATGGCGCGCTCTCGATACTACGAAGTTTCAAAGCTGAAGAGTTGCTTGCTTTGGCGAAGCGCGCGGGACTGCGCGGTGTGGGAGTCAGCCGCCACTTTCCTTATCGGTTGGTTTTGAATGCTCAAGCCGCATAATAACAAGTTTGACGTGATCGTCGCCGGCGGTGGACCAGCGGGCGCGAGCGCTGCGATTCATCTGGCGCGCGGCGGCGCGAATGTTCTGTTGATCGAACAGAAGAAGTTCCCGCGAGCGAAGCTGTGCGGCGAGTTTGTCTCTCCCGAATGCCAGGCGCACTTCGAAAAGCTTGGTGTCGCGAACGCGATGATCGCTGCCGCACCGGCGTTGCTCGAGGAGACGGTCTTCTACTCGACGAAGGGTCATCATGTCGCAGTGCCGAGTAAGTGGTTTGGCGGACGCGCCGCGTTTGGATTGAGCCGCGCGGTGATGGACGAGGTGCTGCTGCGGCGTGCTCAAGAGCGTGGCGTCACAGTTTTTGAAGACGCGAGCATAACTGAGCCGATACGCGACGGAGAGACTGTCACCGGCGTGCGCGTCAAGACAGATACCGGCCATGACGACTACCGCGCGCCGATAACGATCGACGCGACGGGACGCGCCCGCATTCTTTCACGCAAGCTAATCAAGACGAGAAACAAACGTCCGAGCCTCGTCGCGTTCAAAGCACACTTCCGGAAAACGAAAGTCGCGCCCGGCGCGTGTGAGATCTACTTTTATCCCGGCGGCTACGGCGGGCTCAGCACGATCGAAGCCGGCACGAGCAACCTGTGTTTCATCGTCGCCGCCGAGCATGTAAAGCGTTGTCACTCAGATCCAAACATCGTTTTGCGCGAGGTGGTAATGAGGAACCGGCGCGCTGCCGAGACGTTGGAAACGGCGGAGACGTGTTCAGAGTGGCTGAGCGCATCGTGGGAGCGCTTCGGCCGGCAACGCCCGAGTCCGGCGCCGGGATTGCTAGCGATCGGCGACTCGGCCGCGTTCATCGATCCGTTCACGGGTAGCGGAATGTTGATGGCGTTTGAAAGCGGCGAGCTCGTTGCACAAGCAATTCTTCGTCACAACCGGGACGTTTTCAGCGATTTAGCGGACGATTACACCGCCAGCTATCGCCGAATGTTTGATTCCCGTTTACGAATTTGCGGATTGTTGCGACGGGCTGCGTTCAGTCCACACCTCGCGGAGATTGGCATCGCGATCTGCGGCGCCAGCGAGCGGCTTCGCGGCCGTCTTGCGCGGGCCACGCGCTCCAATGCGAAGTCACATAACTTCTTGCCACAAAAGACTCTTTTGGAGTAAAAAGACTGAGCAGTTTGTCTCTCTGCTGCACCTCCGAAGCATCTCGTCTACGAATGAAACGTAACATTGAGTCTTAAGTGACTGCGCGAGTACCAAGGGCCGCGAAAACTAGTTAAGGAGAATACGACGATGTTTGTATCCTTAAAGTCAGGGCTTGTCCGATTCTTTCAACTCACTACCCTGCTGTTGGTTTCACTCGCAGCAGCGAGCGTGGCCTTCGGACAGGCGCAGTCTAACGCTGCGGATCTGCAAGGCACCGTCAAAGACGCGACCGGCGCCGTTGTCGCAAACGCAACGGTGACCGCCCGCAACCCAGCCACGAACGTTTCGCGCAACGCGACGACCAACGACGAAGGCTTGTACCGGCTAATCAACCTGCCGCCAGGCGACTACGAGGTCACGGTTGAAGCGCCGAATTTTAAAAAGTCATTCTTGCCGAACATCAACGTCACCGTGGGCCAGACAGCTCAACTCGACGTGACGCTCGAGCTCGGAGAGATCACTGAGACAGTCACCATTTCCGACGCGACGTCAGAAATCGTGGAGACTTCCAAGACCGCCGTATCGACGACCATCGACCAGCAGCGGATCAACAATCTGCCGATCAACGAGCGCAACTATCTATCGTTCGCGCTGACGACTTCGACCGTAGGCCGTGACAACGGGCGGCCGATTGGACCAGCGCCAACCACCGGTTTGAACTTCGGCGGACAGCGCGGACGTTCCAATCTCGTTCAGGTAGACGGCGCTGACAACACCGATAACTCCGTCAACGCCTCGCGCTCGACCGTCAGTCAGGAAGCGGTGCAGGAGTTTCAGGTCGTGACGAACTCGTTCGCGCCGGAGTTTGGCCGGTCAGCGGGCGGCGTCGTCAACGTCGTCACGAAGTCAGGTACCAACGATCTTAACGGAAACGTGTTCGGGTTCCTGCGTCACCGCAGTTTTCAGGCGCGCAACGCTTTCGCACCGATCGAGGATCCGCCGTTCACGCGAGCGCAGTACGGGTTCACGATCGGCGGCCCGTTCGATCGCGGCCGCACGTTCTTCTTCTTCGCGTTCGAGCAACGCCGGCGCAACGAGTCGGGTTTTTTTACCAGCAACGTCGCGCAAAATCTGACGGCTTCAGTCACGCTGCCGCCGCTTGCTCCCGGTTTTCCGTCGCAAACACTACGTAATCTCACGCCGCAGCAGGCGGGTTACATTAATAGCCTGCTTGCTCTCGGCGGCTCCGCGCAGCAACTCGGCATCGGTTACGCGTATCTCGCGTCCGGAGGCGGCAGCACTGCGTTGACCGGCTTCAACCCGCTGATCGCGACGGGTACGCCTTTCACTCCGGGCACGGTGGTTGGCAGTCGCTTTTTCCTGAGTGGCGCGCCGATCCCACTGACGACCACGAACAGCCTGGGCCAACCCATCGCCTTCCGTCCGTTGAACAGTCTGCAAACCGTGTTTCCGATTACCGACGACACGACGTTCAACTCGTTCCGGCTGGACCACCTGATCACGCGCGAGCATCAGCTTGCCTTGCGCTTTGGCTACAATCCGAGCGAGATCACGGGCATCCAGGTGGAGTCGCAGAACCAGTCGCTCGGCCAGAACGACTTCTCGCGCACAGGCATTCAAAAGCTGCGCGACTTCTCGGCGGTAGCGACACTTACGTCCACGCTGTCGAATAGCGTCGTCAATGAAGCACGCTTCAACTTCGGCGAACGCCGCGCGACGTTCAAATCGCAGAACGGCGACGCAGTTGCGTTCAACATCTCCGGCACGGCGTTCATCGGCCGCGAGCTGTTCTCGCCGGTGCTGCGCACGGAAACGCGTTACGAATTCACTGACAACCTGAACCTCGTAGCCGGTAACCACAACTTCAAATTCGGCGGCGACATCGCTTTCGTTCGCATTCCGGAAGCGATTTTCGAACTGAACTTCGCCGGTCTTTTCAACTTCGGCGGCCTCGGCGCGTGTACGTTGGTGGCCCAGCTCTGCTCACCCGGTTTGCCTCCGGCGCCGGATTTCACGCCGGTGCAGCAGTATGGTCTCGGTTTCCCGGCCAACTTCATTCAGGGATTCGGCAATCCGATCAGCAGCATCAGCAACAAACCGATCGCTTTCTTCGCGCAGGATTCATGGAAGGTTCGACCTAACCTGACGCTCAATTACGGCGTCCGTTACGACATCGAGCTGACCGAGCAGATCCCGACGCTTCCGCTGAACGATCCGCTGTCGGGCATCTCGCTTACTGCTCAACAGGTTGCCGCCGCGCAAGACGCGATGGGCGTGCAGCAGGGATTTCCGCGTGACAAGAACAACTGGGCGCCGCGATTGGCCGTCGCCTGGGATCCGTGGAGCGATGGGAAGACGGCGGTCCGCGCTGCGTTCGGTCTGTTTTACGACCATCCGCTGCTCGCAATCGCTTTCAACTCCGACATCGCCGACGCCGTCCAACAGCAACAAGGCATCCTGACGCCGGGTAGTCCCGCGATACTTGACGCACAAGGACGACCCGTCCTGCTCAATGCCGTTCAAGTTTTCCAGGGCACTGTGTGTTCGCAAGCCAGTCTCTCTCCGTTGTGCCAGGGCTTCATCGCGGCGAATGGTCTTCCACCAACATTCCAAACACCGGGCGTCGCTGCGGGAGCGCAATATCAATTCGGCCGGCAACGATTCAACGATCAGACGTTCCCGGGATTTGGCCCGGTGCTTCCGTTCACGCTCCACGTGCAGAAGGACTTTGAGTACGCGTACGCGACCCAGGGCAACTTCACCGTCGAGCGCCAACTCACGCAGGACATGACGGTGTCCGGCAGCTACATTTACGTCGGCGCGCGGCACCTGCCGCACCCGCTCGACATCAACGCGCCGCGCACGGAGTTGCAGATTCAAAACTTCGTCCGCTGGGCCGGCCGCAACCCCGTCAGCACTACGGAGGCAGTGGCGTTTAGCATTCCAATATCCGGCGCTCCCTGTCCCGGCGGCGTGCCGCTTCAGTGTTTCACGATGGCGACGCCAGCCGGCGCCACGGCTTTTCCAACAGCGGGCCAGACGTTTGCGATCATCATTCCCGGAATGATTGCAGCGCCGTTCTCAAACCTGGGCAGCCGCGTGATCAACGCCGGAATCGCGAACTTCTTCCGGCCCAGCGCGCCAAACTATTTTCTCGCTCAGGCTCTTTCCGGTGGTCTCGTAACTCCGGCGGTGCTGAACAGCGCCCTTGCCGGTACTCTTCGAACACCCGGAACTGTTTCGCCGTTCGGCTCGATCAACGCGCAAACGTCCGACGGCAATTCCGAGTACAACGCGTTGAACGCGGAGCTGAAGAAGCGCTTCTCGAACAACTTCCAGTTCCTCGCGTCGTACACGTGGTCGCACTCGATCGACGACTCGTCTGACCTACAAACGTTGCTGCTGCCGCAGGACAATCGAAACTTCGGCGCTGTGCTTGCTGATTCGCTTTTCGATCAGCGTCACCGGTTTGTCTTCAGCGCAGTGATTGGATCGCCGAGCAGTTGGAACCAGGGTTCGGGCTTCCATCGTTTCCTGTCGAACTTCACGGTCGCTCCGATCTTCGAGATCTCGTCAGGGCGTCCGTTCAACATCCTGAGCAACCAGGACACGAACAACGACCAGTCGAACCAGACGGACCGTCCCGCGGCGCTCGACAACGGAACGCTGTGCGTGCCCGGCACGATCGGCTGCGTAGGGCTGATCACCAACGGCCAGTTCTCGACCGGAAGCCTGCCGCGTAACTACGGCATCACGCATCGTTACGTATCGCTCGACATGCGCCTGGCGAAGCTGGTCCCAATCGGCGAGCACCTGCGATTGGAACTGATTGCCGAAGGATTCAACCTGTTCAATCGCTTCAACGAAGCGGCTGCGTCGCCGTTTATCGACGACGTTCGCAACTTCAATCTCCGGGCCTCAAACGGCCGCTACTTCAGCCGCCCAACTGCGGCTTTCGACTCGCGGCAGTTCCAATTCGGACTGAAGCTGAACTTCTAAAAAAGCGTGAACGGAAGCAACATCCTGATCGCAGTCGTCTTGCCCGCGCCGTTTCGCCCAAGTACCGAGCCGGCGTCACGTTAATACCTCTTTCTACGGCTCCGCCGCCGGATGTGCGGCGGGGCTTTGCCTCGCCGGACGCTTCAGCAGAAACTTGGGGCTACGCCCCCGGTTCGGCCTCTGGCCCGCCATCTGTTAATCAAGCGCTGTCACGCTCGTCTATCTTCGGGAGACGAAGATGGGCGAGTGTCTGATTGAAACCCGGGGATTGACGCGCCGTTTTGGCGCGCGCGTCGCCGTCAACGATTTGAATCTATCCGTGCCGGCGGCGGGAGTTTACGGGTTTCTCGGGCCAAACGGCGCTGGCAAGACCACCGCGATCAGAATGTTGCTCGGCCTGATCCGGCCCAACGCCGGCGAGGTGCGTTTGTTTGGCGCAAAGGTTGCCGGCAATCGCGCTTCGTTGATGCGGCGAGTCGGCGCGCTGGTCGAATCCCCATCGCTCTATCCCCACCTGACCGGACGAGAAAATCTCGAAGTCACACGGCGTCTACTCGGCGCGCCACGCAATCTGATCGAGCTTGCGCTCGACACAGTCAGGCTGACGCAAGACGCGAATCGCCGTGTGCGCGAGTATTCGCTCGGCATGCGGCAACGTCTCGGTCTGGCGTTAGCGCTACTCAACAAACCCGAGCTCCTGATCCTGGACGAACCGACGAACGGTCTGGATCCCGCCGGCATTCACGAAATGCGTGACTTGATCCGTCGCCTGCCTGACGAGTTTGGTGTCACGGTTTTTCTTTCCAGTCACCTGCTCAGCGAAGTCGAACAGATCGCCGGTCACATAGGAATCATTCACGAAGGCAAGCTGTTGTTTCAGGGTCCGCTCGCGGAGCTGCAAACAAGACAGCAGACTCAACTGATCGTCGGCGTAAAGCAACTCGACGCGGCCAGCGAGTGTCTTGTCAACGCCGGTTGGACCATCGCGCGAACCATTGACGGTATGATCAGTGTTTTAGCAAAGACGCCGGACGATGCGGCGCGCGTCACCAGGCTGCTGGTGGACCAACAGATCGACGTCTTTCACATCGCCCAGGCCCAACCGTCGCTGGAAGACATTTTTCTAACACTAGCCACACGGACATCACGGATAACAGACCATGTCGTTGCTGCGGGCGCTTCACGCTGAGTTACTGAAACTAAAACGCACGCTGGCGTTTCGCGTCATCTTCGTGCTTCCGTTCCTGGTGGCGACGCTGCAATTCTTTATCGCGTGGCGGACGAAAAAGTTCCCTGCCGACTTCAATATCTGGGACTCGCTTCCGTTGAGCTCGATGCAGGTCTGGGCAGTGTTCATGTTGCCGCTGCTGATCACTCTGGAAACGGCGCTGCTCAACGGCATCGAGCACAGCGACCGTCAATGGAAACACCTGTTCGCACTGCCTGTGCCGCGCTACTCCGTCTACTTCGCGAAGGTCATCGTCGCGCAGGCGTTGATCCTCATCAGCACGTTCATTCTGGCGGCGCTGATCGTCCTCGTCGGCATTGCGGCGATCTCGTTACGGCCGGAGTTGGCGAACGCGGGACCGGTTCCATATGGTTGGATCGTGAAGCACGCGACATTCGTTTGGTTGGCGTCGTGGCTGATTATCGCTATCCACACGTGGGTGAGCGTGCGTTGGTCGGGCTTTCCGATCCCGCTGGGCACGGGCATCGCCGGAACGTTCTTCGCGCTGTTTGCGGCGAGTGCCGCGATCGGAAAGTACTATCCCTGGCTACTGCCGATGAACATCTTTCTCGAGGGGCGAGGCACCGCCGCGCTCGTGCTCGGGGTCGCCGGCGGAATCGTTGCCGTTCTAATCGGTTGTTTCGAGTTCGTGCGCCGCGACGTGCTCAATTAACCCCAACCTCACAGGCAAACTCTGCCCGCTCAGCCGCATCCGAAGCTCACGGAACCACGAATTAGAGTGAATCATTAGGTTGAGCTTTCAAACCTATCCTCTCCCGAATACAATCTGACCCATTATGAAGCGATCTACCTTTATTCCACGGTTTTTGAGTGCGATAGCAGCGTTTCTGCTTGCCGTCTCCGCTGTTTCGGCCCAGTCGACCCGGCCAAGGCGCGCCAAGTCGGCGTCAAAGACGACGGCCACTGCCGATAAACCGGCGTCCGATCCCTTGCTGCGTCCTGAGCCCACATCGAAACCGGCGCCGCGGCGTACGGCCTCGAACGATTCGTTGCTGGACGTGCAGCCGGTCAAGCCGGTGGGACCGGCAGTCAGTGCGACCGGAACGGCCGACACGAAGCACGCCTATCTTTTGCTCGAACAGAAACAGTTTGCGGCCGCAGCGAAGGAAGCGAAGGAATTAACGGCGACGTATCCTAACGACCCGGAAGCGTGGAAGATTGCCGGGTTCGCCGAGTTGAACCTGAAACAGTATGCAGAGGCGGCGAAGGATCTCGAGAAGGCGCTCGATTTACAGCGTCAATCGAAGCAGGAGGATCCTAACACCGAGAGCGCGCTGGGTCAGGCCTACTTTCTATCCGAGAAGTACGACAAGGCGCTGCCCTATTTGAACGCGGCTACGATCCGCGGCGCCGACAAGCCTGACGCGGTGATGATCTACTATCGTGGCGTCGCTGAATACAAGACAGGAAAGACAGCACAGGCTGAGAAGAGTTTCAACGAAGTCGTGAAGTTGAATCCGAAAGACTCGTTGTCGCTTTTCTATCTTGCTCAGATCGCGCTCGCAAAGAACGATCTCGACGGCGCGATCGCTTCGTTGAATCGAGCAACTGTTAACGATGCTCGTCTCGCCGGCGCGTGGACCTTGTTGACTTCAGTGTATCTCCGCCGCGCGGCGACGAGCGCGGATCCGGCGAAAGCAGAAGCGGATTACTTGAGCGCCGTTCGCGCCGGTGAAGGACTGATCAAACTCCGCACCGACGCCGAAGCAGTAACGCTGTTCGGCCAGGCGCTGATCGGATCGAAACAGTATGCACGCGCGGCGTCAGCGCTCGAACGCGCGACTGCCGCTCCGGAAGCAACCGGCGTCACGTTCTATCTGCTCGGTGTGGCCCATTCGCGCGCGAACAATTTTCCGAAGGCGATCGCAGCGTTGGAAGCCGCGGCAAAGAAGACGCCGGATGACGTGAACATTTATCGCGAGCTCGGTTACGCGTTTGAAGTGCAGAAGCAGTATGCGAAAGCGCTTGCCGCTTACCAGCGCGGCGCTGCGCTTGCTCCGTCTGATCCCGACTTGAAAGAATCGATCGAGCGCGTCAAGCCGTTTGCCAAATAAATCCGTGTTTTTGGCCGACACTGCCAGAGCATTTGCGACTTACTCCCTCGTGCCCTATCTCGGCATTCTGTTCTGCCCGGGCGCAGTTGTGGTCGGCACAGTAGGCGTCGTCAGATCGTACCGGCCCGGCCAGACAATCGAAGGACGCAACGTTTGTTACGCGAGCACCATCGTCGGCGTCGTCGTGCTCGGGGTTCAACTTTTACTTTGGTGGATTCTGTATCGCGTGCCGTCGTGGGCAGCGGGACTATAAGGGAGAACCAACACATGCGAACCATTCTGAGTTTACTGCTGCTCGGCCTGATGTTGACCGTCGCCATCGCGCAACGCCCGCGCACGATGGAACGTGATCCCGCGGCGTCGAAGATGTCCACGCCTCCAGCGGCACCGAAAACCGTGAAAGCGAAGTATGAAGGCGGCGTGTTCGGTTACACCAAAACGATGGAAGGCACGTTGACGTTCGACGACGAGAACGGTCGTCTCCTCTTCAAAGACAAGAAGCCGCCGAAGGAGATCTCGATACCTTACAACGCCATCACGTCAGCCTTCGCCGATACGCAGAAGCGACAGCCTGCGGCTGCGACAGTCGCCAGCCAGGTGCCGACAATCTTCACGCTGCCGGCACGGTTCATCAAAACGAAGGTCCGCTATCTGACGCTGCAATACAGCGATCCGGATTCGAAGGCGAGCGGCATCACCAGCTTCAAACTCGAGAACAAAGAGCTCCTCGAGTCAGTCCTTTACACCCTGGCGCAAAAGGCCGACATGACCCCGCGCGGCGACGTCTACGTGAAGAAGCGTGAAGATCCGGGCAAGTAATTGGTACAATGCGCGTACCCAATCAGGAGCCCTGAATGACGCAAACCTACGAGACTCTTCTGCTCGAAAGACGTGACCGTGTCGCAATCATAACGATCAATCGTCCCGAAAAACGAAACGCACTAAACATCAAAACTCGCGAAGAAGGCGCGGCGCTGCTCGAAGAACTTCGCAACGACGCTGACGTCGGCGTCGTCGTGTTCACCGGCGCGGGCGACAAAGCTTTTATTGCCGGCGCAGACATCGCCGAGTTTGCAGGACGCACGTCGATCACGCAGCGCGACGTGATGATGGGCCGATCGCTGTTTACGGCGATCGACACGTTTCCGAAACCGGTGATCGCGATGATCAATGGCTTCTGTCTCGGCGGCGGCTGCGAGCTCGCGCTGGCGTGCGACATCCGCATCGCGAGCGAGAACGCTCAGTTCGGTCAACCGGAGATCAATCTCGGCATCATTCCTGGAGGCGGCGGCACGCAACGTCTCACGCGGCTGGTCGGCGAAGGAAAAGCGATGGAGATGATCCTGACGGGCCAGTTTATCGACGCGAAAACGGCGCATGCGATCGGTCTGGTAAATCACGTCGTTCCCGCGGATCAACTCGAAACGAAGACGATGGAGATCGCGCAGCACATCTCGCGCAAGAGCCCAATCGCGTTGCAGCTCGCAAAGGAAGCCGTGAAGATCGCTTCCCGCTCGAACCTCGACGAAGGTTTGCGGCGTGAAGTGGATCTGTTCGCACTCTGTTTCTCGACCGAGGACAAGGACGAAGGCGTGGGTGCATTTCTCGAGAGGCGCGACCCAGTCTTTAAAGGCCGCTAAACCAGATCGCTACGCGGATAAATGAAAACCCTCTTGCTGATC
>Ga0114129_10015249_pt1 | contig 10937 bp, 13 predicted proteins | sample RhiMetdeltSRZDD1_FD_80071 | JGI IMG/M metagenome (GOLD analysis project Ga0114129, IMG submission 80071) | Populus rhizosphere microbial communities from Tennessee, USA - Rhizosphere MetaG P. deltoides SRZDD1 (version 2) (version 2) | ecosystem: Host-associated > Plants > Roots > Rhizosphere >... | reverse complement strand
TACAAGACCGATCCGTGGGGTCGGCTGGAGCGCACGGCGGTGTACGTGGGGACCGTGGTCTTCGGGACGACCGCACAGGCGGAACGCGCCGCGGCCCGGGTGCGCGGGATCCACAGCCGGCTCACCGCGACCGACCCGACGACCGGCGAACGGTTCCGGGTGGATGAGCCGGAGCTGCTGCGCTGGGTACACGTCACCGAGGTGGAGTCGTTCCTCACGACCGCGCGCCGCGCCGGCCTGAAGCTCACCGACGACGAGGCCGACGCGTACCTCGCCGAGCAGCGCCGCGCCGCCGCCCTCCTCGGGCTCGACCCGCAGACCGTGCCGGGATCGGTGGCCGAGGTCGACGCCTACTACGACCGGATGCGGCCCACTCTCGCGATGACAAAGGACGCGGCGGACACGGCGCTCTTCCTCGCCGTACCCCCGCTGCCCTGGAAACTCGGCCTGACCCCGGCACGGCTGGCGCTGGTCGGCGTGGCCGCGACCGCCGTGGGCCTGCTGCCTACGTGGGCGCGGCGACTCTACGGCCTCCCGGGCCTGCCCCCGGCGGCGATGACCGCGGCCCTGACCGCGCGCACGCTGCGGCTCGCGTTGGGCGCCCTCCCCCATCGGCTCTACGAAGGCCCGCTCTACCAGGCCGCGATGGCGCGGGCCGCCGCCTACGCCTCGTCGACCGGGACCGCCGCGTAAGCACCCCTCTCCACCGCCGTCCACGGCTCGCGCACCGGCGCGGCCGCCCCGGCGGGACACACCCGCTTGAAGTCGCACCACGAGCACTGCGGACCGGGCGCGGTCGGGAACAGCGCGTCGGGATTGCCGCCGGCCGCGACGGCGCGCTCGGCGGCGACGATGTCGCGGGCCGTGTCCTCGGCGCGCCGGACGTGCCGCGCGAGGGACTCCTCGGTGTGCTCGTGCGCGGCGACCCCACCGGTCGGGAGGTGGTGCAGCTCGACCCGGCGACCGAGGCGACGGAACACCCGGCTGGCCGCGTACGCGTAGAGAGCCAGCGCCCGCGACCCGCGCGCGTCGTCGGTGGTGAGCCCGGCCCGGCCGGTCTTGTAGTCGACGATCACGACCTCGGGCGTGCCGTCCGCGGCGCGACGGCCGTCGATGCGGTCGACCCGGCCGGAGAGGGCGAGCACCGCGGTCTTGGCGCCGACGACACGCTCGACGCCGAGCGGCTCGGCATCGGCGTCGAGACCGTCCACATAGGACTCGAGCCAGCCGAGCGCACGCCGGAAGACCTCGCGCTGCTGGTCAGGGTCGCGGTATCCCTCGGCGACCCAGGTGCGCTTGAGCAGGCCGGGCAGCGCCCCGGGAACACGGCTGCCGGGCGGCAGGTCGAACCAGTTCTTCAGCGCGGTGTGCACGCTGGCGCCGAGCGAATTGTGCGCCCAGGGTGGCCCCTTCTGCGGCATCGGCCGGTCGACATAGGAGAACCGGTAGCGCCGCGGGCAGTCCTCGAACGCCGTCAACTTGCTCGGCGTGCACGTGAAGAGCCGTTCCGGCATGCCGGGGAAGCCCAGCTGCTCGGCGTCGCCGCGCGGTACAGGTGTTCGAGCCACCCATCGATCCTCCCACCCACCCCCGACAGATTCCGCTACCCCGCGCGGAAGTCGCGGATGAACGCGCCCACCGAATCCGCGATCAGCTGGACCGCGATCGCGGCCAGCAGCAGCCCGGCGATACGGGTCAGCACCTCGATCCCGCTCGGCCGCAACAGCCGTACGATCAGGCCGGAGAAGCGCAGGACGACCCAGACTGCCACGAGTACGGCCACGATGCCGAGCGCGATCGCCAGGTAGTCGGCCAGCCGGTCCGCGCGCTGTACGAACAGCATCGTCGCCACGATCGCCCCCGGCCCGGCGAGCAGCGGTACGCCCAGCGGTACGAGCGCCACGTTCGTCGTCGCCGGCCGGTCCGGATCCGTCTTGCCGGTCAGCAGCTCCAGGGCCACGAGGAGCAGCAGCAACCCACCCGCGCCCTGCAGCGCCGGCAGATCGACGTGCAGGTAGTCGAGCAGGTTCTGGCCGGCGATCGCGAACACGATGATCACCGCGCCCGCCAGCGCCACGGCCTGCAGCCCGGCGCGGTTGCGGTCGCGGGCGGGCATCGTGCCGGTCAACGCGAGGAAGATCGGCACCATCCCCGGCGGATCGGTGATCACCAGCAGGGTCACGAAGACCTCGCCGAACAACAGGGCGTTCACCCGGTCCACGATGCCGTGCGCGGGCCGGTCACGGCGCCCCGGACGGCGCTCACGGTTGCCCGGACGCGACCACCAGCAGGTGGGTGTCGGCGCCGACGCCCGCGACGTCGATGCGCTCCCGGCCGCCGGATCGCCCCGTCCAGAGCTGGTCCAGGCGCAGCCGCTCGAGCTGGCCGGACGCGACACGTACCAGCGTGTCCCGCCCCTCCCAGGCGACCGCGCCGACCGGGGCCGCGCCCACGTCGACCGTGCGCGGGTCGCCGTCGAACACCGTCGACAGGTCCACGAGCGCGCCCCGCGAGCCGACGGCCGCCACCAACCACCGCCCGTTGGGCGACACCCAACCGGCCGCTCCGGCCGCCAGGTCGAGGCCACACACGCTCGCGGTCACCACCAGGTCCGCGGCCCGGATCCGGGCAAGACACCTTTCGCCGGTACGGGAAGCCACGCGCACCTGGCCCACGAGCTCGCCGTCGGGCAGGCTCCCGTACACGCCGAGCACGTCCCCGGCCCACGTCGGGGTGGGCGCGTCCGTACGCCACACGCCCTGACCGCCCGTCGCGTCGGCGAGCCGTACGGCGTCCCCGGCGAACCCGACGGGCTGGACGCCGGGCGGGATCTGCGTACGCACCGGCTCGCCGGCGCGCCCGTCGGTGATCGTCGCGGTCGACAGCTGGGTACCCGTACGCCACGCCACCCGGTGCCCGCCCGGCTCGACGACGACCGCGTCGGCCGGCTCCCCGAGCACCGGGACGAGCTCGCCCGACCGGTCCGTCGACCAGACACCGCCCTCGCCCACGACGAGCCAGCCGTAGGCCGTCGCGTACACCGCCGACGGCGTGCCCGCGGCGTCCAGCTCGACGCGGCTCCCGGTACGGCTCAGCAGCAGCTGCCCGACCACGACGTCGACGGGCAGCGCGGCACCCTGGCCCGGCCGGTACGCGTACCCGACGATCGCGCCGCTCGCGGCGAGCACGGTCGCGAGCATCACGGCGAGCGCACGGCCGCTGCCGGAGACGCGGCCGGCCCGGCGCCCGCGGCGGATCGCGACAGCGGCGGGGTCGGGTGGGTACGCCGGCACGTGCTGCGCCGCCGCCGTCAGGCTGCGACGGACCGCCTGCTCAAGCGAACCCACGCCCACGCCCTTGGGACGCGCCCGACCCGGCCGGAGGTTGTCGCGCTCAGCTACCCGTACGGGTCGGCACGAGCTTCCAGCCCTCCGGCAGCCCGACGGGCAGCGGCACCTGCTCGACCAGGCCGCCGGGCCGGCAGCGTACGAGAGTGTCCCCGTTCCCGGCGACGAGCCCGGTGCTGTCCTCCCAGACGATGGAGGACGCCTCCGGTACGCCGCACACCGCGGCCGGCAGCGGGTTCGAGAACGTGGTGGACAAGTCGTAGAACGAGACGACCGAGCCCACCGGGGTGGCGAGCCAGTGCCCGTCCGGGGAGATCGAGGACGCCGCGCTGAGCCCGAGCCCGCACGCGGACCCGCCGTCGACGCGCAGGCCCTCGCCCGCACCGCGACCGGTGCCCGCCGGCGCGGCGAGCCGGACCAGGCACGCGTTGCCGGTCGTCTCGTCGCGCTCCTGGGCGAGCAGCGCGGAGGCGCCACCGTCGTACACGTCGATCCGCCCGACCGTCCACGTAGGACGGTACGGGGCCGACACCACCCAGTGGTCGACCTGCCGGACGATGCCGTCCTTGTCGCGCAGGGCGAGGACGAGCCGGTCACCCGCGAACGTGACAGGCACCGTACCGACGGCGACGGCGGCCGACGTGACGAGCCGTACGCCGTCCCGGTCGAGCGTGCCGAACCGGATCGTGCTCGGCCCGTCCGGGTACGCCACCCGGGTGCCGTCCGGGCTCACCACCCAGTGACCGGTCAGCGGCAGCGGGACCGAGGTCCCGTCGGCGCGCAGCAGCTGGACGGTCGTGTCCCCACCGACGAGCCACCCGGCCGGTACGCGGTAGAGCCGCGTGGTCGCCACACCCTCCGGAATGGACAGTCGCTCGCCGGACGACGTCCACAGCCGGCCCGCCGCGTACAGGTCGACCTGGGCGGCGATGCCCATCGGCAGCGGCGGGTCGACCTGCTTGGGTACGACGACCATGGCCGGGGCGGTGTGTACGGCCGGCGTGGTGGGCGCGACCGGCGCCGGTTCGTCGAGGCCGGCGAGCCCGTACTCCGCCGGCGCGGACTGGCTGACCCGCCACTGCTGCACGTAGACGAGACCGGTGGTGAACACGATCGCGGCGGCGAGGCCGCCGACGAGGCCGCCGGCGACGCGCCGCCGCTGGGCCGCCCGCGCCCGGCGGATCGCCGCGGTCGCGGCGTCGCCGACGGCGAGCGGGTCCTCGGCCCGCCGGGAGAACACCTTGCGCAGTGCGTCTTCGAGCATCAGCGCCCCTCGACCCGGGTCGCCGGGGTGCTCGACTCGGACGGGTCATGCGCCCGCGGCGCCACCGTGGCGCCATCGCCCAGCGCCGCGCCGAGACCGAGGGCCACGTCCAACCCGGCCGGGGCCGGTGAGACGGGCGCCTCCGCCGGACGCCGGGTGCGGACCGGCCGGCTCCGGACGGGCGTCGTGCCGGGCTCCGTGCGTACCACCGGATCCAGACCGGCCTCGGACAGCCGCAGCCGGAGCGTGCTGAGCGCCCGCGAGCACTGGCTCTTGACCGTGCCGACCGAGACGCCGAGCAGCGCGGCGGTCTGGGCCTCGGACTGGTCCTCGTAGAAGCGCAGCACGAGGACGGCGCGCTGCCGCGCGGGCAGGGTCTGGACGAACTGCCACAGCACGTCGCGCTCGAGCCGAGCGTCGTGGCCGTCGGGCACCGCGCGCTCGGGCAGCACCTCGGTCGGCCGCTCGCCGTGCCAGCGGCGGCGCCACCAGCTCGTGGCCGTGTTCACGAGGACGCGGCGGGCGTACGGCTCGACGGCCTCGATCTCGCCCAGGCGCTTCCACGCGAGGAAGGTCTTGGTCAGTGCCGTCTGCAACAGATCCTCGGCGGTGGCCCAGTCGCCGGCGAGCAGGTACGCCGTCCGCAGCAGCGCCGCCGACCGGGCGGCGACGAACTCCCGGAACTCCACCTCGATCGAGGCCGTGTTGCGCGGAACGGGCACGAGGGCGTCCGGCTCGTCCTTCGGCCGGCCATTCACCCGCGTCGCCTCCCCGTCGACTCCATCAAACGGGATTCAGCGTACCCACACGATCCTGGCTTGCGGGGTCGGCAATTGGGCTAGGTCGCGTCGTCCGACCTGGCTTCCTCGGTCGACCGGCCGAGCCGTGCCTCGACGGCCTGCGGCTCGTACATCTCCTCGACGACGCGCAGGTAGAGCTCGTTCGGGTTGGGCAGGTGCTTGATCTCCCGCAGCGCCTGCTCCTGGCCGGCGGACTCGAGCACGAACGTGCCGTAGTTCAAGGCGCGACCGAGTGGTGACTGTTCGTACTTCATATCCGTGACGCGGAGCAGCGGCATCATTGCCACGCGTCGCGTGATCAGACCGGCGACGACCATGACCCGCTTGTTGGTCAGGATGAAGCGATCGAAATACCAGTCGGCGACCCGCCACGACACCCAGCCCATCACGCCGACCCAGATGAGGATCGCGACCGTGGTCAGGCCTTCCTGGTTCTGCTTCGCGAGGAAGCCGGAGATGTACCCGAGCGCGAACGTCGCCCCGGTGCCGATGAGCAGCTCCGACGACAGGTGGATCCAGTGCCGCTTCCACTCGCCGCGGTACCGCTCGGTCGGGAAGAGGTACCGGGAGACCAGTGCGCTCGGCTCGTCCTCCAACGGCAGCACCCGGCGTGGACCGAGCGGCATGCCGATGTCTTCGTCGCTGAGCCCGATGAGCTCCTCGGCGTCGAACGCGGGCGGATCGAACTGACCGATCCGCGTGCTGCCGGACGTGTACCGATCGTGCGGATCCCGGGACACACGGGGAATCCGCTCGGTGTCCCGCTCACCGTCACTGTCGCGCGATGGACGTGGTTCCTCCGGCGGTCTGCTGGGCGGGTTCGTCATGCCGGTCAGGAGGAGACGAGGCCGGTGAAGAAGTCACCAAACCCTTGTGCGATGTCGACCAGGCCGCCGCCCAATGACTTGAAGACGTTGGCTGCCGCGTCTGGTCGGTACGCCACGAAGAAGATCAGGAACGCGATACCGCCCCAGGTGAGGACCTTCTTGACCATCTCGGGCCATCCCCTCCCCACGGCGCCGGACTGTTGCCGCCGCGGCGATACTCAGAGTATCAGTGGAACTGCGTTTCGGGTGGATCAATACGCCGAAGTTGCTTACCGGCGGCACTGGCGGTGATGTCAGGCTTGCCCGTGCAGGTACGGCGAAGGTGCACCGTACACGAGTTCCGTCGGAACCCAGTCGCACAGGTCGTGCAACACGACGTCCTCAGCCAGAAAATACCCCGCAGCGACGGGCCAACTCACCGCATAGAGCCATAAACCCTTGGCTTCACCCACGTACGCGCTGCGATCATCCCCTACCGCGACCGACCACAGTGGAGTCGGCCGGCCGCCGGCCCGTACCTTCGCGTGCGGCGCGGTCGTCTCCAGTGCCTCGGCGAGATAGGGCCCGGGGTCGAGCCCGGACATGCCGGCGAACCGCGTACCGAGCCCCACTCCCGGCTCCTCCGCGATCAGCACGACGTCGGCGGGTCCGTCACCCAGCGGAACGGGGCCGCTGCAGGCGATCGCCGTCGCGGCCACACCATCCCGCTCGTCACCCGCCCACCCGACGCCGGTCACCGTCCATCCCGGCAACAAAGGCCAAGGGCACCACAGGGGTACGGGACGAGCCGCCTGCCGGGCCCGGTAGGCGACCGTCTCGACCACCCGGGGTGAGACGTGCTCGGCAACGTGCCACGGCTGTATCGGGCCGCACTGGTCGCACCGCCAATCGGGGTGGGTCAGATTGGGCGGCCGGACCGGGCCACCACAGCGCGGACAGCTCGTCGCCACGCTCACGGGGTCTACGGTTCTCCGTCGCCGCCACCGGCGTCAAGCGGGACGGCCCCGTGGGCGCGGATCCACGCGTGCATCGCGATCCCACTGGCCACGCCCGCGTTGATCGAACGGGTCGAGCCGTACTGGGCGATGTGCAGCACCTGATCGCAGGCGTCCCGCGCGGCGACGGACAGCCCCGGCCCCTCCTGTCCGAACAGGAGTACGCATTGCCGCGGCAGGTCGGCGTGTTCGAGCGCGGTCGAGCCGGGCAGGTTGTCGACGCCGATGAGCGGCAGTCCGGCCGCCCGCGCCCAGCCGAGGAAGTCCTCGACCGTCTCGTGGTACCGCAGGTGCTGGTACCGGTCGGTGACCATCGCGCCCCGCCGGTTCCACCGCCGGCGGCCGACGATGTGCACGGCCGCGGCGAGGAACGCGTTGGCCGTACGGACAACTGTCCCGATGTTCAGGTCGTGCTGCCAGTTCTCGATCGCGACATGGAATCCGTGCCGCCGGCGGTCGAGGTCGGCGACAATCGCGTCGAGGTGCCAGTACCGGTACCGGTCGACGACGTTGCGCCGGTCGCCGGTGGCGAGCAGTTCGGGGTCGTACCGCGGGTCGTCCGGCCAGTCACCCGGCCACGGCCCGACGCCGACGCTCTCGTCCACGCCCCCGAAGCTAGCCGAGGGCGGTACCCAGGTCGTCGAGGAAACGCGGCCCGTCGCCGCGGGCCGCGCCGCACACGCGGCCGGCGATCGTCCGCAGCCACTGCGTGTACGCGGCCGCGTCCGCCGGTTCGGCGCGGGCGCGCAGCAGTGCGGCGGCGGTACGGCACGCGGCGAGCACCCCGGGCAGTCCCGCCGCGCGGTCGGTGACGTCGCGCGCGGTGGGTACCTCGTCGTCGCGGTCGGCCTCGGTGTAGATCGCGCTGACGACGGCCCGTACGAGATGGCTGTCGGAGCCGCCCCCGGCGGCGATCGCGTCGAGGCCGGCGATGCCCTCGGCGACCGCACGCCGTGTGCCGCCGGGCTCGGCCGAGGTCGCCGCGATCATCACGCGCGCGGGGAGGTGGGTGAGAAGCTCCCATTCATCGGGAGCGAACGCCAGACGTGTCGCCTGGTCGTGGGTCGGTTGGCTCGGCATGGCGACCTCCTCCAGAGGCCAGCTTCTGAGGTCAGCATATGCCGATAAGTCGGACGTTCTGGTCGGTTGGCGGGGCTCACAGCGTCGTCGGGCAGCCCCAGCCGTCGTACTCGCCGCCGTACCGGTCGACGACCTCACGTACGGCCCAGGTGACCTCGTGCAGCTCCGGCGGGCAGACCCGGTCCCGGCGCACCGCCTCGAGGACGGCGACCCCTCGCGCGCTCGTCCCGACGGTCACCGCGAAGCCGTCGACGCGCAGCTCGGCCGCGGCCGCCTCGGCGGAGCCCGGCGCCGCGAAGTGCGCCACGTGCTCGACGGGCCGCCGCGCGTCCAGGCCGTCGCCCTGCCCGATCAACGCCTTGACGACCATGAGGTCGCCGATCACGTGCTGCTGCCACGGATCGGGTGCGAGCGCGTCGCGCACGTACCGCCAGGCCGGGTCGTCGGCGATGAACACGACCGGGGCGAAGTCGTCGCGCGGCAGCCCGATCGGGCGTGTCGGCGTGGCGGGCAGGTACGCCGTGTACCGGCACGTGCCGGCCGAGAGCATCCGGCCGACGAACACGCCGCCCTCGCGGCGGGCCTCGGCGGAGACCACGTCCTCCAACCGCTGGACGCCCGGCAGGTGCCCGTCGGCCGGCATGCCGTCCTCACGGGCCGCGTAGCGCACCTCGATGTCGAGCCGTACGGGCAGTTCCGGGATCGGGGCCGCCGCGGCCGCGCCGAGGTCGACGAAGTACATGGCCAGCTGGCCGTCCACCTCGCCCGGGTACACCGCCCAGCTCTCGGTCCAGCGCGGCTGGCGCCGGCTGGTCAACCGAGCGAAGAGTCCCATCTGCCCCTCCCTGGGCCGGGGTCACCGAGGCAGTGTGTCAAATCAGGACGGCGCGGGAAAGCTGGGAGTGTCCGGACCCGCGGACTCCCGCTTCGGAACCATCACCCTGCGCCGGAAGACGCAGACCATCGTGCCGTCCTGCTTGTAGCCGCGCGTCTCCACCGTGACCACGCCGCGGTCCGGCTTCGACTGCGACTCCTTCACGTCGAGCACGGTCGTCTCGCCGTAGATCGTGTCGCCGTGGAAGGTCGGCGCCACGTGGCGTAGCGACTCCACTTCCAGGTTCGCGATCGCCTTCCCGCTGATGTCGGGTACGGACATGCCGAGCAGTAGCGAGTAGATGTAGTTGCCGACGACCACGTTGCGGCCGAACTCGGTCGACGTCCCGGCGTAGTGCGCGTCGAGGTGCAGCGGGTGATGGTTCATGGTGAGCAGGCAGAACAGGTGGGCCTCGGACTCCGTGACGGTCTTGCCGGGCCAGTGCCGGTACACCGCGCCGACGTCGAACTCCTCGAAGTAACGCCCGAACTGCATACGACACCCCCGGCATCACCGTCAGTGATTGGGCCACCGCTACACGCCGCTACCGTCATATTGATGCGAAGGGACGGTCCGCTAGCTGACAACCCTGCTAGAACGGCAATGAGCGGCGAGGCCCTCCCCGGCACCCGCCGCCCACGCGCTGTTAAACGATGATTCTGCCGGATGACCCACGGTGAACATAGGACATCGACGGAGACACCCGTCACAGTTACCGAACTGTGAGATTTGACCACCGTACGTGGAACTTGCAGGCACTGGAAGTAACTGACCGTGCACTACCACGATCGGGAGATAGGGTACTCGTCGCGATGGACACCCTCTCCCCTACCGGCCGGCGCCTCCGCGTCGCCATCACGCTGCTGGCCGCCGCGCTGCTGCTGGCCGGCACCGCGTGGGGCTCGGACGACGACTTCCCGTTCGGGCCGTTCCGCATGTACGCCGGCGTCAACGGCCCGAACGAGGACGCTCCGGACCCGCGGGTCGACGGTACCGACACGACGGGCGCGGTCGTCGCGCTAACCGAGCGCAGCAGCGGCCTGCGACGCGCCGAGATCGAGGCGCACCAAGCGGAGTACGAGGCCGACCCGGCGCTGCTGGCTCCGGTGGCGGAGGCGTACCGGACGCGCAATCCGGGTACGCCCAAGCTCGTCGAGGTACGCCTCGTCGTGCGCTGGCACGAGATCCGGTCGAGCCGGCCGACGGGCCGGTACCGCGACGAGACGGTCGCGACGTGGCGGGCACCGTGAGCGCCCGGCTCGTCGCGTGGCTGACCGAGGCCGTACCACGGGGGCGGGTGGCCGCCTTCCGTACGGTCGTCTACCTCTTCGTCGCCCTCGACCTCGTCGTGTTCACGCCGTGGGTCCGGCCGCACGGCGACCTGTCGACCGACCTGTACCACCCACTGCTGATCGGCCGGATCCTGCCGCTGCCGGCTCCCACGAAGCCGCTCGTCGAGATCGTCTTCTGGCTACTGCTCGTGCTCTCGCTCGCGGCCGCGTCCGGCCGGGCGCCCCGCGCGCTCGGCTGGACGGTCTTCGCGCTGTACTTCGAGTGGATGGTCATCGCGATGAGCTACGGGAAGGTGGACCACGACCGGTTCGCGTTCCTCGTCGCGCTCGCGGTACTGCCGACGGCCGGCCGCGCCCGGCACGGCGATCCCACGCCCACCCAGCGCGGTGGCTGGGCGCTGCGGGTCACGCAGATCGCGGTGGTCGCCACGTACTTCCTCGCCTCGTGGGCGAAGCTG
>Ga0114129_10015247_pt1 | contig 10938 bp, 6 predicted proteins | sample RhiMetdeltSRZDD1_FD_80071 | JGI IMG/M metagenome (GOLD analysis project Ga0114129, IMG submission 80071) | Populus rhizosphere microbial communities from Tennessee, USA - Rhizosphere MetaG P. deltoides SRZDD1 (version 2) (version 2) | ecosystem: Host-associated > Plants > Roots > Rhizosphere >... | reverse complement strand
TTCCATCCAGCGCATGAACGGCCTGAACGAGAAGGCGGCAAGCAGCTGGAGCCGTTTCGAGCGGCCCCTTGCAAATAAAGCGGTCCAGCCGGGAGAGGACGCTGAAGAAGACGCGCCGCGAGCTGAAGTCGGTTTCGAAGTGTTCGAGATCGGCGTCCGTCAATTGCCGTTCGCCGGGCGAGGTTGCATCGTGCAAAGGCAACAGACGCAGAAACCAGCCTAGGAAACGGTTGCGGATTACCGGCTCTGCAAAGATCGCGCGGCCGCCGGGGCGAAGGATCGAAGCCAATTCTCCAGGTGTGGAGGACAAATGATCAGGAATGTGGTGGAGGATGGCGATCCCAACGACAATATCGAACGCGCCGGCGCTGAATGGCAATTCTTCCGCTGCCGAAACCAGCACGTGAACCCGGCTCGCCACGCCATTGGCGGCAGCCATCGCCCGCTGCAAGCGAATCGCGTGTTCGGAGAGATCGAAGGCGAAGACTTCGGCACCTTTCAGCGCCAGAAGTACTGTCGAGTTGTCGGCTCCGCAGCCGTAATACAGGACGCGCTTCCCACGCAGATCCCCCAGCTCATGATAGACGTGCTCCAGGTGAAACTGCGCGCGCTTCCTGGGATGCAGGTAACGTCTTCGAATGGCTTCTGGAACGACCAGGTCTTGTCCTCGCTTTAATTCGTAATGCGCTTCATGCCATTCCTTCTCCGCCTCACGGATCGCTTTTTCCATAGTCTGAACAGGAGTTGCACGTGTTCTGCCAACAGCGCGTTTCTCAATTTCAACCCAGTTGTCAGGCCAAGCAAGCTCCCCTCCTTATCGAAGGAGGGGAGCTTTGGTCGACCCGGCGACGCGCTCACACCTCCGTAGCTGTGGCCACTTCATACTTCCGAGTGGAATTGAAACGCCAGTCGCGAGTATTGAGGCCTCAATCAAAGCGCGAATGCTTGCCCCGAACGCGGCGTTAGAATGAATGAAAGAGCTGAAAATGAACCTCGTAGCGAAAAGGGGGCAACATCGCCGGAAGCATTCTGCTGATCGAAGACGAGGTGGATATCCGTGTCATTCTCAAAGATGCGCTCGAATGGGAAGGATACCGCGTTTACACAGCTTCAAACGGTAAGGAAGGAATGGAAGTCCTTCCCGAAATACCCGCCCCATGCTTGATCCTCCTCGACCTCATGATGCCAGTAATGAGCGGTTGGGAGTTTGCCGACGCCTTGGAGACTGATCGCGTCTACGCCGACATTCCCATTGTGACTTTAAGTGCGTTTTCCGATCCGATGAGAACGATTCGCGCAAAAGGCTCCATCGAGAAACCGGTCGATTTGGATCTTTTGCTAGCTTTAGTCAGGCAATGCTGCGGCCCTGGAGACATTCAACGATGATAGGGCTCATTCAGAAACTCTTGCTCGATCTCGTAGAGGAAAGGGCCGGCCCGGAAGCCGTAGCCGATGTCAAAAGGTCGGCCGGTGTGCCATTGGACCGAATATTTCGACTTGGTGAAGTGTATTCGGACGTGGAGTGGCAGAACCTTCTTTCTGCCACTTGTCAGGTATTGCGTGCGAATGAAGAGCAAGTGATGGAGCTTTATGCGGACGTATTTGGACGGGACGCGCTGACGCGATTTTCCAAGTGGTTCGAGATGTCGGCCGATTCTCGAGAGTTCCTCGAAAGGCAAATCACCATACATAACGTTTTCGCCAGCGGAGTACTTGATCCGAATTCACGCAAAGCTGTCGTCGATAAGTTCCGTATTGAGACCTTCGGCGACAAGATTGTGACTCACTATCGCTCTCCAAATAGGCTGTGCAGCCTCTATAAGGCATTAGCCCGCTGGATGTTCAATCACTACGGGGATGAAGCGTCGATTGAAGAGAGCAAATGTATGCACAGAGGTGACGACGAATGCGAGATTCACGTCATCTGGAAATTAAGAAAGCGAAAGAGCTAAGCAAACAAAGCGATTACTACACTCGAGGGGAGATGACCCTCAGAGCTGGGATCGACGACATCGCCAGCCAGCTGGGAATTACCGTGGACGGCAATTTCGATTTCACGGTTCGGGCTTCAATGGCGGACGAGACATTGGATAAGCTCGCCATGCTCATCAATTTCGTCATTGAAGCGGCCAGGCGTGCACTGTCTGAGTTGAAGGACAGAAATGCCAGATTGGCCGAGCTCGACCATATGAAATCCATTTTCCTTGCGAACATCAGCCACGAGCTTAGGACCCCGCTCGCGCTGATTTTGGGCCCCACTGAAAAATGGTTGAATTCAAGGGATCTTTCTGAAGAGCAGTCTCGAGATCTTGATGTGGTGATGCGCAACGCTCGGTCCTTGCTAAAGACAGTCAATGACCTGCTCGACGTTTCGAAGTTGGAAGCCGGCAAACTTACCCCTGAATACGCGCGCGTGGATCTGTCGGAGATCGTGCGACGGACGTGCTCGCTTTTCGAAGGCATTGCGAGAGACAGAAACGTGGATTACTCGGTTGAAGTCCCTCATGCTCTCATTGCCGAAATCGATGCCGAGATGATTCAGAGGGTATTGCTTAATCTTTTATCAAACGCTTTCAAGTTCGGCGCTGCCGGAGGAGTCGTCTTATGCGTGCTGGAAAGCGACGGGAATAACGCAGTTCTGCAGGTCCAGGACAAAGGTCCCGGGATTCCGATGGAGATGCGCGAGCGGATCTTCGAGCGCTTTATGCAAGTTGAAGGTGAAGTAACGCGCAAGCACGGGGGCACTGGGCTGGGACTCGCCATCGTTAAGGAATTTGTGGAACTCCATCACGGGTCGATCCATGAGACCACCCCGGTTGGGGGTGGAGCGCTCTTCCTTGTGACTGTGCCGCTGAACGCTGCACGGGATGTCTCTGTAGGAAGAGCATTGCATGAGTTTATTCCGACGGCGGCCTCATCTTCGGTGCTGCAAGAGCTCAGGGTGCCGAAATCTCCTATTGAGGAGGTTCCCGCGGATCACGTCAAGCGAGGCACGATCCTGGTGGTCGAAGACAACCCGGAGATGAATCAATTTATCGTCGATGTATTGCGCGGCGAATACAACGTGATCTCTGCACTCGATGGGCGGGAAGGTTTTGAGAAGACGCTGAAGCATAAACCTGATTTGATTTTGAGCGACATCATGATGCCGGAAGTCGGCGGCGAGGAAATGGTTGCAGAAATCCGGCGCAGACCTGAATTGAGTGGGATAGGCATCATTCTACTGACCGCAAAAGCGGACGATGAGGTCAGGATTAGACTCTTGCAAGCCGGAGCTCAGGATTTCGTGACGAAGCCGTTTCTGCGAGAAGAAGTGAAAGCTCGAGTCCAAAATATTATGAGCTCGAAGCGAACGCGTGACCTCTTGAGAAGGGAATTACAGAGTTCTCAGGAAGACTTGGAGGAACTGGCCCAAGAAGTCAGTTTAAGAAGGCACGAGTTGGAAAAATCAATTGAGGAAGCCCGCGCTTCACGAGATGAGGTGCAGAGGCTGCTGCAGCTGCGCGACGAATTTATCTCTATAGCAGGGCATGAATTGAAAACCCCGCTGACCCCGCTTTGTCTTCAACGCCAGATGATTCACAGGATCATGCAATGCAGGGATCTTCCGGAGAGCGTCAAGGAGCAAAAGCTGGAAGCCTATCTGGATATGTCCAAGCGCCAAATCGATGCTCTTACGAAGCTTGTCGAAACACTATTGGATGTATCTCAAATCCGGTTGGGACGCTTTTCTGTCAAACCAGAGACCAATGTGGACCTCTTCAATCTTGTACAGGAAGTCGTGGAGCGCCATCGGCCGCAATGGGAAGTGTCGCAGTCTCCAGTGAACGTTGTGCTCTTGGGAGAACCCCCCAAAGGGCAATGGGATAGGCTGAGAATGGAGCAGGTGATTTCTAACCTGCTGACCAACGCTATAAAATACGGCAGGGGAAAACCGATCGAACTGACGGTTTCAAGCAGCATGTCCAGAGCGAAGATTTCAATTCGAGACGGCGGGCCCGGGATTTCCAAAGCCGACCAGGCGAGAATCTTCAACCGCTTTGAACGCGTAGGCTCGCTCGATCGCTTTGGCGGCCTCGGCCTCGGTCTATACATCACCAGACAAATCGTCGCGGCACATGCCGGCACAATCGGAATCGAAAGCGAGGTCGGTAACGGCGCCACCTTTATTGTCGAGTTGCCTTTAGAGCCATTCCCTGTCATGGCTGTCGCTGCTGAATGATTCGCTAGTTGCCGTGTGGGCGACCCACCGACGGACCATTCTCACCAACATACACTCCTCCAGATTCCACTAGTGGACTTCATCATCACACCTGCAGCCAATTCGTTTTTGTCGAACTTTAGACTGATGGGAGCCCGTTCTAATCACAATAGTTGGCATTTTGCTTGCGAAGATCATCGTGTTAGCCCGGATACGAAAGGTGTTGGAAACCAGGTTTCCGGACTCCTGCCGTGGAGGAATCTTCGCATATATGTGTGGAATCGCGGGTTTGTTCAGTCTGCACGGGAAGCCGGTATCGGAGAATGAAGTCCAGTCGATGTGCGATGCAATGGCGCATCGCGGCCCAGACGATGAAGGGTATTTCGCGGCGCCCGAGATTGTGCTCGGAATGCGTCGGCTCAGCATCATTGACATTGATGGTGGCCACCAGCCAGTGCACAACGAAGATAAATCCGTATGGGTCGTCTTCAACGGTGAAATCTATAACTTCAAAATGCTGCGCAGCCTCCTGGAGCGACATGGCCATCGCTTCTCGACGGATACCGATACCGAAGTCATCGTTCATTTGTACGAGCAATACGGCGAGTCCTGTGTCGACAGGATGCGTGGAATGTTCGCATTCGCTGTTTGGGACGATCGGCGGAAAACCCTTCTTCTCGCGCGCGACCGGCTCGGAATCAAGCCCCTCTTTTACACCATGGTCGACGGGCGCCTCGCATTCGGTTCGGAGTTGAAAGTCCTGCTTCAATTACCTGAACTCGAGCGCCGGCTCAACTGGAGCTCGGTAAATCATCTCTTTAGCGCAATGTGCACGCCGGCGTCGGAGAGTATCATCGAAGGCGTTCACAAACTGAGGCCAGGTCACATCCTGACGGCATCCGCGCGCAACGGCGTTCAAATTCGTCAGTACTGGGACGTCGAATTTGACCCGGATTACGGCAAGACCGAACAGTATTTCATCGAGCGTCTGCGCGATTTGCTGGAAGAGTCCGTCCGGTTGCGACTTATAGCGGACGTTCCGGTAGGAGCGTTTCTGAGTGGAGGAATCGACTCCAGTTCGGTAGTTGCGACGATGGCGCGCCTTAGCTCGGGGCCAGTGAAGACATTCTCGATTGGTTTTACCGATGACGATTACGACGAGCTGAAATATGCGCGCCAAGTGGCGCGGGCGTTCGGCACTGAACATCACGAATTGGTCCTCGATCCGAATGTGTTGAATGTCATCGATGATCTCGCCTGGTCTCTCGATGAGCCGTTCGGCGACTCGTCCGCAATCCCGACGTACATGGTTTCGAAGCTGGCGGCTGAACACGTGACCGTCGTCTTGTCCGGCGACGGCGGCGATGAGTTGTTTGCCGGCTATGATCGTTATCTCAAAGAGCGAAAGGAGCGCAGACTTGCGGCTATTCCTGCTCCGGTCCGGCACGCGGTGGGTTTTGCCGGATCACTGATGCCGGAGGGAATGAAAGGCCGCAATTTTTTGCGGCATCTCGCCTTCGACGGAGCGGATCGCTACCTTGACGCAAACATCCTCTTCCGTGAGTTTGAGAAGGCATCGTTGTTCGAACCAGACGCATACAAAGAAATCCGACAGGAAGACCCACGCAGCTTGTGGCGCCTCTTTCTCGGAAGCAGCAAGATGCACTGGCTCTCATCGTTGCAGTACATGGACATCAAGGGCTACTTGCCGAACGATATTTTGACGAAAGTTGATCGGATGAGTATGGCGCATTCGATCGAAGCGCGGGTGCCGCTTCTAGATCACAAGCTCGTGGAGTTTGCGGCAACGATTCCGCCGGAACTGAAACTGAAAAGAAAAACCACCAAATACATCTTCAAAAAAGCGATGGAAGGGGTTTTGCCTCGCGAGATCTTATATCGGCCGAAGCGCGGATTCGCTATTCCCCTTGGGCGCTGGTTCCGCGGGCAATTGAGCTCCTATGTGCGGGATTTGCTGCTGTCGCGAACCAGCCTTGATCGAGGGCTCTTTAGAAAGTCCTACCTCGAGCGATTGATCGAAATGAACGATCGAGGCAGGTCATTGGATCTGCAGCTCTGGACCCTCATAACGTTCGAGCTATGGTGCCGGAGATTCGTGGATGAAAGTGCTTTTTGTCGGTCCGTACCCTCCACCCCACGGGGGAATTTCCGTGCACGTGTGGAGCGCGCACACGCGCATGAAGCGGGCGGGACAGCAGTCGAGTGTGCTTAACAGCGATCCTCGCGCGCCCGAGAGCGACCGATATATCAAGATCTCAGGCGGGATGGATCTCATCCGACAGCTGGTCCGGCACGTCGGGAACGACTGGATGCTGAATGTCCACGAAAGCGGACATAACCCGACGAGTTGGGCCATCGCTGCTGTCTGTGGTGTCGCTGCCCAGTTTGGTCCTGGAGCGACGCTCATGCTGCATTCCGGTATGGCGCCCGGCTACATTCGCAACGCGCCGAAGAAAATGAGGCACGTCATTCGACTTGCGTGCGCGCTATATCGACAGATCATCTGCGTCAACGATGAAATCGCATCGGCCGTAAGGGATTTGGGAATACCGAAGGAGCAGATCCAGATAACGCCAGCCTTCCTGCCGGTCGAAATGCCGAAAATCGTGTTGCCGCCGGAGATCGAAAGTTGGATGCAGCAGCATTCGCCGGTGATGACATCGACCATGTTTTTCCGTGCCGAGTACGGATTCGAAGTGCTTCTGGACGCAGTAAGCCGATTGCGAGACATGTATCCACAAATCGGATGTTTGGTTATGGGAACCGGAGAAGGGCGCGAGCAAGCGGCGGAGCTGGTCGCAAAACGCGGATTGAGTGACCGGATCTTTCTCGCCGGTGATCTCGACCACGAATTATGCCTGGCGCTGATGTCGCGGTCGGCGGTTTTTGTCCGTCCTACGTTTCGAGACGGCGACTCGATTTCCGTTCGTGAAGCCGTATCGCTGGGTGTCCAGGTCGTCGCAAGCAATGTGGGCACAAGGCCGGGTGGCGTCTTGCTGTTTGAGCCGGGCGATGTGAAGGGTTTAGTAGCGAGAATCAAGGAAGTATGTAGATGACGGGCGCGAACAGGGCATATTCCCCTCCTCTTGAGGAGGAGTCGCCGCTCACAAGCCAGGTTTCGGTTCGACCGACCACTCCGTCTGCGGCGCCAAGGTGGCTTCGCCGAAATTTTCTTGATGCCGCAGCCACCCTCCTCACGAGGAGCGAATAAAAAGAACGAAACGACATATGAACGTCAGCAGACTGAGACAAATGAGCACCGCCGAAGTCGCGCATCGGATCCGCGAGCAATTCCGGCGTCACGCCGACAGAGTGCGGTTTCGCGCACAGCCTCAAGTGGATGACGATCCTGAACTCGAGGGGTTGATCGAACGCAATGCATCTTCGCTGAAGAGCTATTTACGAAACGGACCAGCATGCCGTTTCTACACGTCAACTCAGGATCGCGAACGCACGGCCAGCTTCATCGAACATCGATATCCCGAATGGCTTGAACGGACGATCGCAAAAGCCGACCTTCTGTGTGAACACCGTGTGACGCTTTTCGGTCGCGATGTTTATCTTGGCGACGATATTGATTGGCATCAGGATCCGATCACCGGTTTCGAGTGGCAACGCCGGCATTGGACAGAATACGACCTCGTCAATGTGTCTCTCGCCGATGCGAAGATCGTTCATGAACTTAATCGGCACCAGCATCTGCCGCGTCTGGCGAAAGCGTTTTTCCTGACAGGTGACGAACGCTACGCCGGCGAAGCGGTCGTACAAATCGAGAGTTGGATCGAGCAGAACCCGAAATCGTATGGAGTGAATTGGCAATCAAGTCTGGAGATCGCCATTCGATCCATTTCCTGGATGTGGACGATTTTTCTACTTCTCGAATCCGAATCTTTGGAGGAAGAGAAACTCCGCCGCATATGCCGTTCACTCTTCGCGCAACTGGATCACGTGTACCGCTATCCATCTGTTTACACCAGCCCCAACACGCATCTCATCGGAGAGGCGGTATCCCTATTCATCGCAGGCGTCCTGTTCCCAGAAATCCCCCGGGCCGAAGGTTGGCGCGTGTTTGGTGAGCGCACGTTGATCGATTCGGCGCCGCGGCAGGTGTTGAATGACGGCGTCTATGGGGAGCTCTCATCCTATTATCATTGCTACGCGACTGATTTTTATCTTCATGCGTTGGTTTTGGCGCGAGCGAACGGCATCTCATTTCCGGATTGGCTCTGGGACGCGTTGTCGCGGATGCTCGAGTTCGTCATGCACATCACGCGTCCCGACGGCACTATTCCCCTTTTCGGCGACGATGACGGGGGCCGAGTATTGGCTCTGGACTCCGAGAATTATATTTCCTACCGCGACGGCCTCTGCTCCGGTTGCGTTCTATTTGGCAGGCCCGATTTCAAGCATCAGTCAGAGTCGTTCTGTGAAGAGACATTCTGGCTGCTGGGCGACGAGGTTTCGCACACATTTGATTCGATCGAAACCGAGCGTCCGGCGGCACTGCATCGCGCATTCGAAGATGCGGGGTATTTCGTCCAGCGTTCGGGTTGGGGCGCCAATGATACTCACATCACCTTCGACTGCGGTGGCTTGGGTTTTGGCAGTGGCGGTCACAGTCATGCGGACGCGCTCTCGTTCACCGTTTTCAGCGGCGGCCACGAGTTCCTAATCGATCCTGGAACTTCGGTTTACAACGGTGCCCCCGGATGGCGTCGCTTTTTCCGCTCGACTGCCGCACATAACACCGTCGTTGTTGACGATAGAGGCCAGTCTGAACCCGGCGCTTCGTTTCGATGGAAGACGAGAACGTCCGGTTACGTTCGGCAGCAGTTCGCGCTTCCGGACATCGACTACATCGACGGCGCGCTGGAATTTCGGGACGGAGGCAAATCTTGGGCTTCGATTCTCCCTCTATCACGTAGCGGGGGAATTATGCATCGACGGCGGCTCGTGTACATCCGACCGAACTATTGGATTTTGCTTGATAACTTGGACGGCAGGGGCGAGCACGACTTCGATTTTCTCTACCATTTTGCCCCGAACGCGCAGCTGACCGTCGTGTCGGACGAAAGGCACGGCGAGATCGATTGCCGCGTCGGGATTGACCGTGCCGGACTGCAAATGTGCATGTACGCATCGGAAGCCATTCGAGCCGAAGCGATATGCGGCCAGCGCAGACCTCTTCAGGGATGGGCGTCCCGCATTTACGGCGAACATCACGCAAGTCCGGTTTTGAAAGCATCTGTTCACGGCAATGGCCCTGTCTCGATGATGTCCTTTCTATGCCCAGGCAATGAGCCGCTACGGTCGCGCCGTTTCAAATCGAATACCGCTCGTGCAATTGCAGCCGCAATACGAGATGAGGACTATGACGACATCGCAGTCATGGCGGCGGAGGATGGAGACCTGCGTCTGATCGACTACGTCATGCGTGGCGAGTTCTTTTGGATGCGGTTGGAGCAGGGTAACATCCGGCAATTACTAGCGGTGAACGCTCGGTTTTTCAGTTGTGCGGGCCAGATCGTATTCGAGAGTGAGCAGGTTATTCCCTACGTGCATGTCTACTTCTGGGACAACGGCATCCTTATCGAGCGCGGAGAGCAGGAAGGGAGAGTTTATGTGCGGGATTTGCGGGATAGTCAATTTCAACGGAACTGATCCGGTCGATCGTGGACTTCTTGAGCGCATGACGTCGGCTCAAGCCCACCGCGGGCCTGACGATTACGGATATTTCGTTGAGAACAACGTCGGTCTCGGACATCGCCGATTGAGCATCATCGATCTCAGCGGCGGCAAGCAGCCGATCTTCAACGAAGACGGTTCAGTTGTCGTGGTGTTCAATGGTGAGATCTATAACTATGGCGACCTCACCGCCGGTTTAATTGCGAAAGGGCATCATTTCGCAACGCGTTCGGACACCGAAACCATCGTTCATTCGTACGAGGAATACGGCGACGCCTGTATGCGCGATTTCCGCGGCATGTTTGCCTTCGCCGTTTGGGATCGTCGGCGTAAGCACTTGTTACTGGTGAGGGATCGTCTCGGAATCAAACCGTTGTACTACTTCGCCGGGAAAGACTTTTTCGTTTTTGCGTCTGAGATCAAGTCGTTGTTGCACCATCCCGGTGTACCCCGGGAAGTAGATCATCAAGCGCTGGATTTGTATCTTGCGCTGCGATATGTGCCGGGTCCGCGGACAATGTTCAAGAACATCTTTAAGCTGCAGCCGGCCCATTGGATGAGCGTCGATGAGACTGGAATCAAGATGGGAAGCTATTGGGACCTTCAATACAACAGCGTTCCAGACCCCCGCAGGGATGCTATGGAAGAATTCCGACACCTCCTTGAAGAGAGTGTGAGATTGAGGTTGATTGCCGAAGTGCCGCTTGGTGTTTTCCTGAGCGGAGGTCTGGACTCCAGTGCCATGCTCGCTCTAATGAGCAGAATCACTGGCGGAGAGCGCGTCAAGACATTCAGCGTGGGATATGAGGCGAGCGGGCCTGCCAAAGCCGAGATTAATGAAGCAAACGAGTTTTCATTTGCACGCGCGGCAGCAGCGCACTTCGGCGCGGATCACCATGAATTCCGCATGACATCCGACGATTTTCGAAATGCCATTCCAACAATGGTTTCTCATCTTGACGAGCCGATGGCGGATCCGACTTGTATTCCTCTCTATTTCATCTCGAAACTTGCCCGGAATTACATTACGG
>Ga0114129_10015246_pt1 | contig 10938 bp, 9 predicted proteins | sample RhiMetdeltSRZDD1_FD_80071 | JGI IMG/M metagenome (GOLD analysis project Ga0114129, IMG submission 80071) | Populus rhizosphere microbial communities from Tennessee, USA - Rhizosphere MetaG P. deltoides SRZDD1 (version 2) (version 2) | ecosystem: Host-associated > Plants > Roots > Rhizosphere >... | reverse complement strand
CCATGCGAAGGCTGTCGCGCCGGCTCAAGGGCCGCGGCAAGTCGCTGGCCTTCGTGCCCACCATGGGCGGCCTGCACGCCGGCCACCTCTCGCTCGTGCGCCTGGCGGTGCGCGAGGCCGACCACGTGTGCGTGAGCGTGTTCGTGAACCCGCTCCAGTTCGGCCCCAGCGAGGACCTCTCGCGCTACCCGCGCGACCTCAAGCGCGACCTGTCGCTGCTCGAGGAGGAGGGCGTCGACGCCGTCTACGTGCCCACGCCCGAGGCCATGTATCCCGACGGCTTCGCCGCCCGCGTCACGGTCACCGGCCTGGACGGCGTGCTCGAGGGCGCGAGCCGGCCCGGACACTTCGCCGGCGTGTGCACCGTGGTGCTCAAGCTCGTCCACGCCGTCGAGCCCGACGTCCTGTGGCTGGGCCAGAAGGACGCCCAGCAGTGCGTGGTGCTCGAGCGCATGCTGCGCGACCTCGACCTTCCGGTGCGCGTACGCCGCGGCCCCACGGTGCGCGAGAAGGACGGGCTCGCGCTCTCGTCGCGCAACGTCTATCTGACGCCGGCCGAGCGCGCGCAGGCGCCCGTGCTCTACCAGGCGCTCACGCGCGCGCGCGACGCCGCCAAGGCGGGGGAGCGCGATCCGGTGGCGCTGCGCGAGCGCATCGTGCGCCACGTGGTCTCGGCCCCGCTGGCGCGCCTCGACTACGTCGAGGTGGTGTCGCCGCACACGCTGGCCCGCGTCGACCGGGTCGAGGGCGACGTGCTGCTCGTCATCGCCTGCCGCTTCGGCGCCGCAAGGCTCATCGACAACCTGCCGTTTCGCGTGCCGGCGGGGGGGCGATGAGCCCCGCACCCGGCCTGGCCGCCGTCGTTCTCGCCGCCGGCGAGGGCAAGCGCATGCGCTCGGACCTGGCCAAGGTCATGCACGAGATGGCGGGCAAGCCGCTCCTCGGGCACGTCCTCGATCGCCTGGTCGACCTCGACATCGGCCGCGTCGTGGTCGTGGTCGGCCACCGGCGCGAGGCGGTGATCGCCTACTGCGAGTCGCGCGGCGTGAGCTGGGCGGTGCAGGAGCAGCAGCTCGGCACCGGCCACGCCTTCCGCCAGGCGGTGCCGGCGCTCGGCAGCTTCCGCGGCACCGTGCTCGTCCTGTGCGGCGACACGCCGCTGCTCACCGCGGGGACGCTGCGCGATCTCCTCGACGTACACCAGAAGCGGGGTGCCTCGGGCACCGTGCTCTCCGCCGACCTGCCCGATCCCTCGGGCTACGGCCGCGTCGTGCGCGACGCCGACGGCGACATCGCGCGCATCGTCGAGGAGAGGGACGCCACGCCCGAGGAGCGCGCGCTCCACGAGATCAACACCGCGATCTACGCCTTCGAGCACCCGGAGATCACCGAGGTCCTGGGAGAAATCCGGTCCGACAACCGGCAGGGAGAGTACTATCTGACCGACGTGGTCTCCCTGCTGCGTGACCGCGGCCGCCGCGTGGCGGTGCTCAAGACGCCGGACGCTCGCGAGGCGCTGGGCGTGAACACCGCCGATCAGCTGCAGGAGGCGGAGACGGCCTACGCCTCCCTACGCGCCGAGGGGAGACTCTAGCGCGATGCGCCGCATGTTCGCCGGCTGGCGGATGGCCTACGTGAAGCGCGCGGGAACGGGCAAGAGCAAGGGCTGCCTGTTCTGCCGCCTGCGCCGGCCGGGCGACGACGTCGCCCGCCTCGTGCTGGCGCGCCGGCCGCGCGCGTTTCTCATGCTCAACTCGTTTCCGTACAATTCCGGCCACCTGATGGTGGCGGTGAGCCGCCACGCCGGCAGCCTGTCGGCGCTCACCGCGGCCGAGCGCCGCGACGTCTGGGAGCTGTGCGCGACGGCCGAGCGGCTGCTCGAGCGCGTGTACCGCCCGGACGGCCTCAACGTCGGCATCAACCTGGGCCGCGTCGCCGGCGCCGGGGTCGACGGCCACCTGCACGTGCACCTGGTGCCGCGCTGGAGCGGCGACACCAACTTCATGGTGACGGTGGGCGAGACCAAGGTGCTGCCCGAGGACCTCGGGGACAGCTATCGCCGGCTGGCCGCGGGGCTTGGACGGGCCCGCAAGAGGGGCGCGCCACGGGCGCGCCGAAAGGCCTAGAATGGCGCAGGCGCGGCGCCCGCGCCGGGCGCCGCCGCGCGGCGAGCGTCCGTCCCGCGGGCTGGGCATCGCCATCGGGCTCACGGCGATCGCGGTCGGCGCCCTCGGGCTGTCGGCTCTCTGGAGCCGCAGCGCGCGTGCGCCGGAGCCCCTGGCCGTCGAGAGCGGCACGGGCGCCGGGGCCGCGCCGGTCGTCGAGAGCGCGCCGTCGTCGGGCATCCGTGTCGAGGTGCTGAACGGCAGTGGGCAGGAAGGCATGGGAAGCAAGGTGGCGGATCGTCTGCGCGACGCCGGCTTCCAGGTGATCAGCGTGCGCAACGCCGATCGCTTCGACTATCCGCGCACCCTCGTGGCCGCGCGAGGCAACGATATCGGACGCGCGCGCGCCGTGGCACGGCGGCTCGCGGGATCGCAGGTCATCCGCCAGCGTTCCACGGTCGACTGGGACGTCACGGTGGTCATCGGGAGAGATCAGGCGCGAGTCCTCGCCCGGCCATAGGGCCCGGGCGGCATCGCGCGCAACGGAGGAGGAGCCATGCCCCAGCTCGGAATGGGCGAGCTGATCATCATCTTCTTGGTCGTGTTGCTGCTGTTCGGCGCCAACCAGATCCCCAAGGTGGCCAAGGGGCTGGGTCAGGGCCTGCGCGAGTTCAAGCGCGCGGCGCGGGATCTCACGGAAGACGAGAAGCCCGCGAGCTCGACCAAGCCCGCGGGCTCCGAGGAGCCGCCGAAGCCGGTTTCCTAGTCTCTCCTACTGCGCCTCGAGCACGTCGCCGCGCTTGTCGACCACCTGCGAGCGGTCGCGCAGCCACTCGAGCCAGGCGGAGAAGGTGCGGTTCTGTCGCTCGTTGAGCAGGCTCTGCGAGACCGTGGCCTTGAGCGAGTCGTAGCGCGCCGCCGCGCTCATGTCGGCGGCGTCCTTGCGCACCAGGAGAATCGCGCTCGGGGCCTCCACCGGGCCGCCGGTCTGGCCGATGGGCAGGCCGAACGCCACGCCCACCGCCCTGGCGCTGCCGGCGAGCTGGCTCGCCGGCGCCAGGCGTGAGAACGGCTGCGTCTTCTCGACCGCCGTCGCGCCCTCGGCCTTCACCGCCGCCTCGAACGGCTTGCCGGCGCGGATCTGCGCCAGCGCCCGCACCGCCGCGGCCTGCGGCGCCTTGAGCCGCTCCTCGAGCTCCATCTGCCCGCGCACCCCGGCGCGCACCTCCTCGTACTGGCGCGGGCCGGCGGGATCGTGCTCCTTCACCTGCACGACGACGAGCGCCGGGCCGGTGTCGTAGGTGGGGGAGAGCGAGCCCTTCTTCGCCACCAGGGCGAACTGTTGGGCCTGCGGCAGGTCCATGAGCTGCGGCACCATCATGTTCTGGGCGAACCAGCCGGTCTCCTGGGCGGCGATCCCCATGGCGGCGGCGGCGGGACCGAGCCCCTTCTTGGCCGCGGCCTCGCGCAGCTTGTGGATCTTCTCGGCGTCCTGGGCCCGCGCGTCCTCGGACGGCTGGATGGTGAGCACGATCTGGCTCGCGGCGAACGTGGGATCGGCGCCGCCCTGCCGGCGCGCCACCTTGAGGATGTAGACGCGATTGCCGGTGACCACCGGATCGAGCACCGCCGAGTCGGCCACCGCCGTGACCTTGGCCTTCATGTCGGCCGACACCTGCGACAGCTTGATGTCCTGGCCGAGATCGCCGCCGCGCGCCGCCGACGGATCGTCGGACTGGTCGCGGGCGATCTGGGCGAAGTCGGCGCCGGCGCGGATCTGGCGCACCAGATCCTTGGCGCGCTCCTCGGTCGCCTTCTGCTCCTCGGGCCGGATCGACTTCGGCAGGCGCACCACCACCGCCTGCGAGCGCGGCGGCCCGGCGAAGCGCCCGATGTGCTGCTGGTACCAGGCGCGCATGGCGGCGTCGGTGAAGCCCGAGGTGTCGATCGCCCCCCCGGACGGATTCCAGCGCGCCACGGTCACGATCGCAGTCTCGTACTGGTTCTGGAAGGCGCGGCGCAGCTCCGGCTCGCTGAACTTCACCGTCGACAGCAGGTTGGCCTCGAGCTTCTGCCCGGGGATCATGCGCCGCATGGTCTCCTCGAGCGGCGACCAGTTGACGCTCGGATCGCCCAGGGCCTGCTGGTACTTGCGGAGATCGAACTGGCCGTTGGTCTGGAAGGCGGCCTCGCTGCGCACCCATGGCGGCGGGGCGTTGCGCACCGCGAACAGGACCTCGTCGTCGGTCACCTTGTAGCCCTGCTTCTCCGCCTCCTGAAGGATGACCGCCTCGGTGACCAGCTGGGTCCACGCCTGCTCTTTCATGATGTTGGCGTCGCGGCCGGCCGGCTCGCGGTTGTACTCGGAGCGGTAGTTGGCCTGGAGCTGGGTCAGCGTGCGCTGGTAGTCGGCGAAGGAGATGGGCTCGCCGTTGACCGTGCCCAGGGCGGAGGTGGCGGTGGCCTTCTGCCCGCCGCCCAGGTTGGGCGCCACCGAGAAGCCGATGACGAAGGTCACGGCGGTGCCGAAGATGATGAGCCACCAGATACCCGCCGTGCGGCGGCCGCCCCGCAGGAATCTCAGCATGTGCGCGTGCCTCTGGGTCGAACGAGAGGATCCAAGGAGGTGATCAACACGTCTAGGAGGGGAGCCTAGCATCGCCCCTCGCGCCCGAACAAGGCCGCGGGACGCACATCGGAATTGACCCGCTCGCCAGATCGAGTAGGGTGGACGGCGTGGACGCTGAACCACTGACCGGCCGCGCGCGGCGCGGCTGACCCCGGAGCCGCTGCCCTCCATGGCCCCCAAGACCGCCGGCGAAGAATCGACCGCCGCTGAAATCGCTCCGCCGGTGCCGGCTCTGGTGCTGGACGCACTCGAGCAGGCGGTGCTGGCGCTCGATCGCGAGCGCAAGATCCTCTACGCCAACCGCCGCTGCGAGGAGCTGCTGGGCACGCCGCCCGAGGAGCTCGTGGGCCTGCCGGCCACGCGCGTGTTCCCCGGGCTCGAGGCCAAGTGGCTGCGCGGCGAGTCGCGCCAGTCGCGCGAGTTCCGCATCGAGACCGAGGGCCGCGCCGCCACGCTCAAGGTCGAGGCCTTCCCGCTGCGCGGCGACAACGGCGGCGTGACCGGCCACGTGCTGGTGGCCGACGCGGTGGCCGAGACGCAGGAAGGAGAGTTCCAGAAGAAGATCGACCGTCTGGTGTCCCTGGGCGAGCTGTCGGCCTATGTGGCCCACGAGATCCGCAACCCGCTCACCGGCATCCGCACCACGGTGCAGTTCGTGTCGTCGCGGCTCAAGCCGTCGGACAGCCGGCGCGAGGACCTCGACGACGTGATCAAGGAGCTGGACCGGATCGAGCAGATCATCACCGGGCTCTTGCTGTTCGCGCGCCCGCAGTCCGGACGCCCGGTGCTCTCCGACCTGGCGGCCATCGCCGACAAGACGCTCGACAACCTGGAGCTGCATCTGGAGTCGGCGGGGGTGAAAGCGGAGAAGGACTACGCCGACGACCTGCCCAAGGTGTGGGTGGATCCCGACCTCGTCCAGCAGGTGTTCCTGAACCTGTGCCTGAACGCCATCCAGGCCATGCCCGAGGGCGGCACGCTCACGGTGTCGACGTCGGCGCGCCGGCCGCGCACGCGCAAGCAGTACGTCGACGTCTCCTTCTCGGACACCGGGCCGGGCATCGCCAAGGAGAACATGGAGAAGATCTTCGATCCCTTCTTCACCACGCGCTCGATGGGCACCGGGCTCGGGCTGCCGATCTCGCTCGAGATCGTGCGCGACCACGGCGGCGTCATCACCGCCCGCAACAATTCGTCGGGCGGCGCCACCTTCCGCGTCTCCTTCCCGCTCCCGGTCGGCGAGCCGGAGGAGAAGTAGTTGAAGGCCACCGTCGTCGTCATCGACGACGAGCTGCTCATCCGCAAGTCGCTCACCAAGGTGCTCAAGGCGCGGGGCTACCGCGTCGAGAGCGCAGCCACCGGCGCCACCGGGCTCGGCCTGGTGCGCGAGCTGCGGCCGCCTGTGGCCATCCTCGACATGCGCCTGCCCGACTCGGACGGCCTCACCATCCTGCGCGGCGTGCGCGAGGCCTCGCCCGACACCCAGGTCGTGGTCATCACCGCCTACGGCGACGTCGAGTCGGCGGTCGAGGCGATGAAGCTCGGGGCCTCGGATTTCGTGCGCAAGCCCTACGAGATGGAGGACATCGTGCTCGCCGTGCAGGCGGCCGAGCAGTCGTTCGCCCGCGAGACCGAGCTCGACGCCTTCCGCCGCGGCCAGCAGGACCACTTCGGCGCCGGCGAGATCCTGGGCGAGAGCCCGGCCATGCGCGAGGTGCGGCAGGTGATCGGCAAGGTGGCGGCCTCCGAGGCCACCACGGTCCTGATCGAGGGCGAGTCGGGCACCGGCAAGGAGCTGGTCGCCCGGGCCATCCACGACCAGAGCGATCGCCGCGACTTCCCGCTCGTCGAGGTCAACTGCTCGCAGTTCCAGGAGTCGCTGCTCAACAACGAGCTGTTCGGCCACGAGCGCGGCGCCTTCACCGACGCGCGCGAGGTCAAGAAGGGCCTGGTCGAGGTGTGCGAGAACGGGACGCTGTTCCTCGACGAGGTGGGGGAGATGCCGCTCGGCACCCAGGCCATGCTGCTGCGCTTCATCGACTCGCGGCAGTACAAGCGGGTGGGTGGCACGCAGACGCTGCAGGCCAACCTGCGGCTCGTCACCGCCACCAACAAGCGCCTCGAGGACGAGGTGGAGAAGGGGCGCTTCCGCGAGGATCTCTTCTACCGGCTCCAGGTGGTGAGCATCCACCTGCCGCCGCTGCGCGAGCGCGGCGACGACGTCCTCCTCCTGGCGCGCCAGTTCCTGCGCGAGATGAACGTCAAGTTCAAGAAGAGCTTCCACGATCTCTCCGAGGAGACGGCCCAGCTCCTCCAGCGCTACACGTGGCCGGGCAACGTGCGGCAGCTGCGCAACATTCTGGAGCGCGCCGTGCTGCTCGAGGACGGCGACCTGCTCCTGCCCGAGCACCTGCCGCCGGAGATCGCCGGCGAGCGCACGGCGACGCGCGCGCGCAGCGAGCCCGCGGGCTATCAGACGCTGGCGCAGATCGAGGAGCAGCACATCCGCGACGTGCTGCGCATGACCGAGGGCAACAAGTCGCGCGCGGCGAGGATTCTCGGCATCGCGCGGCCGACGCTCATCGAGAAGATCAAGCGCATGGAGATCCAGGATGTAAGAGAAGGCGACATGTCACGAAACCGAACGACCGTCGTAAGTGATTGATTTGGCTGTGTTTCTTCACTGAACTTCGGCCCACTGTAGTGTTTCCGAACAGCTAATCCTCGATTTCCCCATCCGAAAATCGTCGCGGCGCGCATCGGATGCCCAGCGCCTACCCGCCCGAAATTGTATGCGACGTTCCCCCAATGACTTGCATCTGTAAGATTTTGGACGCCCCAGTTAAGTCGCTGCTGGCACGCAAGCTGCATTACGAGAATCGCCGATGAAAGGGAGGCGTGGTGTCAGAGCGCGTGCTGATCGTAGAGGACGAGGCGTTGCTACGTCGCACGCTGGCGAGCGCCTTCCGAGATGCCGGATGGGAAGCGATCGGCGCGGGCTCCGCGGAAGAGGCGGAGGAATTCCTCTTTCCTGAAGTCGGCGTCGACCTGTTGGTGCTCGACAACCGGCTGCCGAGGGCCGACGGAGTGAGCCTCCTGCGGAGGCTTCGTCAGGGTTCTTCCGGTTGTCCGGTGATCCTCATGACGGCCTTCGACAAACCGGAGACCCGGAAGGCCGCCGACGAGTGGGCGAACGGCTACGTGGTCAAGCCGTTCGACCTGTCGAGGATGATCGGAGAAGTGCGGCGGCTGCTCGGAAACGGGCCGTTTCGCCGTGAAAACATGAGTCCGCGGCCTTGCGAGGCCGTCGATCCGGTCCACGAAAGCCCGAGGAGGTGATCGGAGAATGGCCATGAAGCGCAAGTCCGCGAAGAAGTCGGCGAAGAAGTCGACCAAGAAGAAGGCGGCGTCGAAGAAGAAGAAGTAACTTCGCGCAGCTGGACCTGGCACGTCCGCATGGGGATTGGCAGGCGGGAGAAATTCCGCTTGCCAGTCCCCGACTCATCATGCGAAAAACGCGGGGCGCAAGGTGCGCTTGCCCCCTGAAACCTGTAACGCCCCCGACAGCGGGGGGAGGTGACACGAACTCGATTCCGCGCGAACTCCAGTTTAGCCGTCGCGATGAGGCCTGTGCCCAGGCGATCTAGGAAGGCTAGTGCGGGACGCCCGGAGGAGGACTGACCAATGTTGGGCTTCGGTCCCCATCTGGTGATGGACGCACGCGGTTGCGCGTCGCGACGACTCGACGATCTCTCGGCCCTCTACCGGCTCTTGGATTCGTTCCCGGCCAAGATCGGCATGACGAAGATCATGCCGCCCTACGTGTTCGCGCACGGAGAGGCGGGAACGGCGGAATACGGCCTCTCCGGTTTCGTTCTCATCGCGGAGAGCCACATCTCGATCCACACCTTCCCGGGCACCGGCCAGGTGAAGGTGGACATCTTCTCGTGCGAGCAATTCGACGTCGAGGAGGCGATTCGCCTCCTGCGCGAGCACTTCCGGTTCAAGCAGTGCACGCATCGGGTCCTGCAGCGGGGGATGGAGTTTCCTCGCCGGATCGATCTGTCGCGCGAAGTCGTGGAGGCGGACCGCCGGCGCAGTCGCCGGACAGCCCCGGTCCCGGCGTCACACGCCCGCGCGTCCAACCTGGCGATGGCCCGTCGCGCCGGATAGAGGTCCCTGGCGGACGGATCCCCCTTGGGGTCGCCGGTCACCCGGCGACCCCGTTTTTGTCCCCCACGCATGCTAGGCTGACTTCGTAGGCCTTCAACCGCCTCTCCTTCCATCCACAGGACCGCCCACGTGGCCCGAGCCAGCGCCCCGAGCCTGCCGCGGACGCGCGACGTCGTCGCCGTCCGAGGGGCCCGGCAGCACAATCTGAAGAACATCGATGTCGAGCTCGTGCGCGGGGCGTTCAACGTCATCACCGGCGTGAGCGGCTCGGGCAAGTCGTCGCTCGCCTTCGACACGCTCTACGCCGAGGGCCAGCGGCGCTACGTCGAGTCGGTCTCGACCTACGCCAAGCAGTTCCTCGAGCGCATGCCGCGGCCGGACGTGGACGCGGTCACCGGGCTCTCGCCGGCGGTGGCGATTCGCCAGGCGAACCAGGCCAAGAGCGCCCGCTCCACCGTGGGCACGGCCACCGAGATCCACGACTACCTGCGCCTCCTGTTCGCCCGCCTGGGTGTGTTCGTGTGCCCGGACTGCGGTCTCCCGGTGACGGCGGACTCGCCGAGCGGCCTCGGGCTCGAAGCCGAGCGCGTGTGGGCGGAGGGCGAGGAGGTGGCGGTGCTGGCGCCGGTGACGGTGCCCCCGCGGCTGCCGTGGAAGACGGTGCGCGAGGGGCTCGAGGCCAACGGCTTCCTGCGCGTGTGGGACGCGAGCGGCCCGGTCGAGCTGGCGTCGCTCACGCGGGCGCCGTCCCGGGCCGACGAGCTGCTCGTGGTCGCCGACCGCTTCCGCTGGGCCCCCGGGCGCGCGTCGCGCCTCGAGGAGGCGGCACGGCTCGCCTTCTCGCGCGGCGAGGGGCGGCTCGTGCTGGCGCGCGGCGGGCGGCTCGAGCCGCGCAGCGAGCGCACCGTCTGCCCGCGCGACGGGCGCGCCTTCCCGGCGCTCGCGCCGACGCTCTTCTCGTTCAATTCGCCTTACGGCGTCTGCCCCGAGTGCCGCGGCTTCGGCGACGTGCTGCGCTTCGACGTGGGCCGCATCGTGCCCGACCCCGAGAGGACGCTGGCCGGCGGGGCCATCGATCCGTGGGCCGGCTCGTGGCGGCGCCACTTCGCCGGGCGCCTGCGCGAGCTGTCCAAGCGCACCGGCATCCCGCTCGACGTGCCGTGGCGCAAGCTCTCGCGCGCCCAGCAGGAGATCGTCCTCCACGGCACCGAGGGCTTCCGCGGCGCGATTCCCTTCCTCGAGCGCCTGCAGCGCAAGTCGTATCGCGCCGGCAACCGCTTCCTCATCAAGCGCTATCAGGTGCCGGTGCGCTGCGAGCAGTGCGACGGCGCCCGCATCCGCGCCGAGGCGCGCTGGGTGCAGGTGGCCGGCACGACCTTGCCCGAGGTCACGCGGCGCACGGTGAGCCAGGCCCGGGCCTGGGTCGAGAGTCTCGCCGCCTCGCTCGAGGGCGAGCGGGCGCAGCTCGCGGCCTCGATCCTGGGCGAGCTGGTGTCGCGCTTCGCCTATCTCGAGCGCGTCGATCTCGGTTACCTCACGCTCGACCGCCTGGCGCGCACCCTGTCGGGCGGGGAGGCGCAGCGCATCGAGCTGGCCAACGCGCTCGGGGCGCGGCTCGTGGACACGCTCTACGTCCTTGACGAGCCGACCGTGGGGCTCCACCCGCGCGATGCCGAGCGGCTGGTGCGCGTGCTCGAGGACCTGGCGCGCCGCGGCAACACGCTGGTCGTGGTCGAGCACGATCCCCTGGTGATCCGGCGCTCCGCCTGGCTCGTCGACCTCGGTCCCGGCGCCGGCGAGCGCGGCGGCGAGTTGCTCCACGCCGGCCCGCCATCGGCCATCGGCGACTCGCCCACCGGGCGCTACCTGCGCGGCGAGCTGGCCGTGACGCGCCCGCGCCTGCGCCAGGCGCCGAGCCGCTGGCTCACGGTGCGCGGGGCGCGCGGCCACAACCTGCGCGGCGTCGACGCGCGCTTCCCGCTCGGGCGCCTGACCTGTGTCACCGGCGTGAGCGGCTCGGGCAAGTCGACT
>Ga0114129_10015242_pt1 | contig 10940 bp, 11 predicted proteins | sample RhiMetdeltSRZDD1_FD_80071 | JGI IMG/M metagenome (GOLD analysis project Ga0114129, IMG submission 80071) | Populus rhizosphere microbial communities from Tennessee, USA - Rhizosphere MetaG P. deltoides SRZDD1 (version 2) (version 2) | ecosystem: Host-associated > Plants > Roots > Rhizosphere >... | reverse complement strand
GTCGCCTGCGTGTGGAAGTGCAGCAGATCGAAGGGGCGTTGCCGCTCGGCCGCCGTCACGCGGCGCGCCGCCAGCAGCGCGGCATTCATCTCCTGACGCCACCGGGCGAGATCGATGTTCGCCATCGGCCCGCTCGCCGGCGCCAGGCGCGCGCACAGGAGCCGCCGCGCGATCCGGTCGCCGATCGTCAGGTCATCGCTCAAGCTGACGTGCGACGCCTCGACGGACGGGATCAGCGCGGCGGTGTCCTTCAGGAGCGTCGCGACCGCGCGGTGGCCGAGGATGCCCGAGTTGACGAACAGCACCCGCGTCGGCGACGGCGTCATCACACGCGCTCCGTCAGCGTCCACAACAGGTGCGGCCATCGTCCCAGATCGTCGCCATCGGCGAGCGGCGCGATCATCCGCGAGATGTCGGCGCGCGACGACGCGGCGGCGCGATGCGCGGCGCGCGAGTGATCGATCCGCCACGGAACGTATCCGTGCCGCCGCAGCTCGGCGATGACGGCGGCCGGCGACGTCCCGAGATCGCGCAGATGATACGGATGGAGCTCCATGCTGATGTTGTCGATTCGACGGCTCGACAACCGCCGCGTCAATCCCGCGATCGCCTTCGCCTCACCGCCCTCGATGTCGATCTTCAGCAGATCGACGCGATCGATCCGCTCGCGATCGAGCACGTCGTCGAGCGCTTCGGCGTCGATCTCGAGATGACGTCCGCGCTCGGCGAGCGTCGTCGTCTGCGCCACGCCGAAGTTTCCGGTGTCGTGCGCCTGCGATTCGTACTCCTGGAATCTGAGGCGGCCCGGCGCGTCGCTCGCGGCGATGTTGCGGACCGTGACCGAGGCGATGCGGTTCTTGGCGAGGTTCGCGTGCAGCGCCCGGCAGGCGCGCGGATCGGCGTCGATGCTCAGCACGCGTCCGCGCGCACCGACCAGATGCGCGCCAACCAGCGTGAAGTAGCCCCAGTTGGCGCCGACGTCGACGAACGTCATGCCAGGGCGAAGCACGTGCCGCAGCAGCGCCGTCTCCTGCGGCTCGTACCGTCCGGTCAGACAGACCTCCCGCATGAGGCCGTCACGCAGGTCGCACGCGTAGGTGAGCGAGCCGAGATCGGACGGAAGCTGCATCCAGAACGGATCGATCCGCCGCCTGCCGATCCAGTTCATCGCGCGGTAGCGCCCGGCCGGCAGCCTGCGAATGACGGTCGACGCCGCGCGAACCCACATCGGCGCCGCGCTCATCGCGGGCTCAGCCACGCGGCCTCCGGCCGATCACCATCAGGTTGTCGGAGAACGCGCGCGGAAACATGCGGGCCAGCGCCGGCGGATAGTGCAGCGCGCCGAACGGCACACGGCCGCGATGGCTGTATGCCACGTCGATGTCGTCGAGACCGGCGGCGGCCGCGATGCGTTCCAGATCGGATTCGAGCAGCGCGGTGCGATGCGCGGGATACTGAGAATCCTGGAATGCGGAGAACCGTTGCTTGACGATCAGCGTCAGCAGGCTCAGGACGCTGAGTTGATTTGGCGTCGTGACGACGACCCATCCGCCGGGTTTCGCAAGGCGCGTCAGCGAGCGAACGAACGCCCATGGATTCTCGAGATGCTCGATTGTTTCGACCGCCGTCACGACGTCGGCCGCGCCGTCGGCGATCGGCCAATCGGATGAATCCAGATCGAGCTGATGAAATTCCGTGTCGGCGGGCAGCGCGTCGTATCGCACGGCATCGAGTCCGCAGTACTGATCGAAACGCGCGCCTGTGGCGCGCCATAGCGCGCCGCCACCGCAGCCGACGTCGACGAGCCGTCCACGCGCGCCGCGCGCCGCGAGGGCATCGGCGACCATGCGATAGATGGCCTCGTTGCTCGAGCCGAGGCTGGCGCGCGCACGTTCTTCGAGCGCAGCGCGCGCGCCATCGTGCGATCTGCGATCGGCGATTGGCGATCGCAATTCACCCGATCGCCGATCGCCCGATACAACCGTCACGCGCGAACCGGAAGCGCCGGCATGCTGACGAGCGCCGTGTGCAGACGCTGAATCTGCGTCGCAGGATCGCTGACGGCGCGGGCACGACCGCGCGCGTGGCCACCGAGCCGGGTGCGCAACATGGTGTCGGTGAGCAGCGTGTGGATCGCCCCGCTCAACGCCGGCGGATCCTGCGGAGGGACGAGCAGGCCGCAGCTTTCGTCGACGATCTCGAGCGCGCCGCCGATGGCGCTCGTCACGACCGGCAGCCCGGCGGCGAGCGCCTCGACGAATGCGATACCGAACGGCTCAGGGCTCGTGTTCGGCTGACAGTGCACGTCGGCGGACGCCAGGAGCCGCGGCACGTCCGCGCGCTGACCAATGAAGCGAATCCGATCGGCGATCCCCAGCTCGCGAACGCGCGTCCGCAGCGATTCGAGATACGCGGCCTCGTGCGGACGCTGCGCGCCGCCAATCTGCCAGCAGATCCAGTCGCCGTGATCGCGGAGGCGCGCCAGAGCTTCGAGCAACACGGCGTGTCCCTTCCACGATTCCATGCGGCTCGCCTGGATGACGACCACGGCATCCGGCGCGGTGTCGAGCTCCGCGCGCGCGGCGCGGCGTTCGGCCGGCGACATCATCATCGTCGCCGCGTCAACCGGAGGATAGACGACCGTGAGCGGCACGCGGCTGTGAATCGCCCCGACGGTCGCCGACGTGAACCGGCTGTTGCAAATCGCGAGATCCGGCGGCGTGCGCCGCGCCCAGCGCTCCGTCCAATGCTTGCCGTCGAGCACGTCATGCGCCCACACAACGAGCGGCACGCCGGCGCGCCGCACGACGCCGCCGAAGATCGCGTGCGACCACGACGCATGGCAGATCACGCGATCGAACCGCCCCGACGCGAGCAATGCGGCGAGTGCCTTGCGCGCGCGGTGGACCGTCTGCGGCCGGCTCGCTCGGACTTCGCCGAGCCGATGCACGCGCGCACCCGCCGCCTCGAGCTCGCCGCTCAATCGCCCTTCGAAGCAGAGCGCGAACTCGGACGCGAGATCGGCCGCCGACAGCGGCGCCCGCGCGATCGCCAGCAGCATCGCTTCGATGCCGCCGAACAGGTTGCCGCTGTAAACGTGGAGGACCCTCACGAGTTTCGCTCGGCTAAAGCCTCGCGCTCCATCTGCTCGCGCCGCTCGGCTAAAGCCTCGCGCTCCATGCTGTTGGGCGACGCGCTCATCCGGTAGAAGGAGCGCGAGGCTTTAGCCGAGGGTCGGACGGCCGATTCATACACAGCGATCAGTTCGCCCGCGAGACGACGCTGATCGAATCGACGTTCCGCGGTCGCGCGCGCTGCTACGCCGAGCCGTTCGCGCAGCACCGCATCCGTCGTCAGCGTCTTGATCTGCGAGCTCAGCTCCGCAACGTTTCCAGGCGTGTGCGCCAGCGCGTCGACGCCGGGCGACACGAGCTCCGCCGCGCCGCCCGCGCGGCTGACGATGACCGCGCGGCCGCACGCCATCGCCTCGGCGATGACGAGACCGAACGGCTCGGGCGAGGTGCTCGCATGGACGACGATGTCGAGCGCGCGCAGCGCCGTATCGGATCGCGGAATGAATCCCGTGAACGCCACGCGCGCCGCAATCCCAAGCGACGCAGCGAGACGACGGAGCTCGTCGCTCGAGTGCTGACTGCGGTCGGTGTCGTAGACGGCGTCGCCGATGACGTATGCGCGAATCGGCAACTCCCCCGGAAGCTGCGCGATCGCGTTCAGGAATACATCGTGGCCCTTCCAACGCGCGAACGTGCCCAGCAGTCCCACGCGTACCGTCCCCGCCGGCGCCGGCGACAAGCCCGCGAGCCGATCGAGATCTGCGCGATCACCGTTGGGCGAGAATCGATCGAGATCGACCGCGTTGAGGATCGGCACGATCCTGACGTCACCGCCCAACGCGTCGCTCGCATCGGCGGCGACGCTCTGCGAGTTCGCGACGAGGACCGCGCAGCGCGACGCATGCCAGCGCATCAGCCTCGCCGTCAGCGGCCGCGAGCCGAGATAGTCGTGGAGGTGCCACACGAGCGGCACCGAACGGGTCGCCCACGGCGCGAGCAGGTGCATCTTCAAACCGTTCGTGTGGATGACGTCGGGACGAAACGATTCAATCTCGCGTCGAAGCTGACCGACGTGCGGCGGCACCGTCGACATGGCGCGGACGAGTTGCGCGAGAAGCCGAATGTACCCGCCGTCGGATCGAGCGCCGTGCTCGCCCAGTCTGGCGATCGCCGCCGGAAACGGGAGGACGCTCGTCGTGACGCCAATTGCGTCGACAGCGCCTCTCACCGGACCATCGCCGGCGAGCACGACGCGGAGCGGCCACGATGCTCGCGCGCGGCGTAGGCTCGACAGGATAGCGAGCAGGCTCGTCTCCGCGCCGCCCAACTGGCCCGTGGGATTGAGATACATCACCCGCATAGGACAGGCATCAGGCAGGGCTGAGGGTTCGTAGCGTGTCTAGAACAGTCGTGAGCCGACTTTGATCTCGTCGTTCGGCTGGACTTTGTCGTCCATCTTGGCGGAGACCTCGACGATCTTGCCGTTGACGGTGCGGATGAACGTCAGTCGACGATCGGAACCGCGCTCGGTGAGACCGCCGGCGAGAATCAGCGCCTGCGCCACCGTCGTCCCGGTGTCGAGGACGTAGTTCCCCGGATTCTTCACCTGTCCGCTAATCCAGAACCGCTTCGCCGTCGGCACGTTGATGAGGTCGCCGTCTTGGAGCGTCACGTCGAGGCCCGCGCGCCCGAGCTCCAGATCCTTTCGGTTGACCGTGATCTCTCTCGCCGGTTCGCCGGCTTTCGGCGAGTGCACTACGATCACTTCGTTCGCCGCCGCGCTCGTGGGCGATCCCGCGAGCGCGAGCGCTTCGAGCAGACTCATCGTCAATCCGGTGAGCTGTACCTTGCCTGGCGATCGCACTTCGCCGACCACGAGCACGCTGCGCGCTTTGTACTGGTCGACGTCGATGAGCACCTGAGGATTCTGCAGATACCCGTCTTTGAGCACCGACGTGATCTTCGATTGAAGCTCCGCGACCGTCGATCCCGCCGCGGTCTGTCGTCCCACGTAGGGCATCGTGATGGTGCCATCGGTGTCGACGCGGTACTTCGACGTGAGATCGGGCTCACCGACGACGGTGATCGAGAGTGTGTCAGTGGGTCCGATCACGTAGCGCTCCAGCGCAATCGCCGGCTGCTGCGCGGGCGGCGCCTGCGTACCGTCTGGCTTCGGGATCACGAAGTCAGGCGTTCGCGGCGCCTGCACCGGCGGCGGCTGCGGTTTGGCCGGCGGCTGTTGACTCTGTCCTCCTGGGCCAAGTGAAAGCGCGAGGAGTAAGGCAATGAAGTTCATCACGTTCGTGCTCCTGTCAGCCTTCCGCCGATTCCGACAGCCTTGCGAGCGGAATGCCGAGCTGACGGGCCTTCCTGTACAAGTTGGGGCGTTGAATGCCGAGGGTCTGCGCCGCGTCGGCCATCCGCCAATCGTGATGCTGCAACACCGCAGCGATGTAGTCACGCTCGAAACGCAGGCGCGCTTCGCGAAGATTTCCAGCGGGGACGAACGGCGCCGGCGCGCGGTGGAGTTGCAGCGAGGGCAACACGTGCTCGACGTGGATGATCTCTTCCCGCGTTTCGGCGATCACACGCTCGATCACGCCACGAAGCTCGTCGAGGTTTCCCGGCCACGTCAGCGCGGCGAGCAGCGCGAACGCCGCCTGGGTGAAGGTGCGCGGCGCCATCTCTCGCGCGGCGCAGACATCTTCGACGATTCGCAGCGCGAGCGCCGGCACGTCTTCCGCGCGCTCACGCAGCGGCGGCACGTCGATGCGGATCGCCGACAGCCGGCGATACAAGTCAGCGCGGAACCGATGCGCGTGCACGTCGCCGTCGATTCCCGGCGATGCGCTCGCCACCAATCGAAACGCCGTCGGGACGGGCGCACGATCGATCCGCACTTCGCCGTCGCGCGCGATGCGGGCCAGGCGCGCCTGCGGCCCCGCCGGGAGCTCGGTGACGTCCTGCAGATACAGCACGCCGCCGCGCGCGGCGGCGATGCGGCTGTCGCTCGACACCGATTCGAGATCGGTTGGGCCGTCCTCGGCCGTCGCGCCGAACAACAGGCGATCGAGGTGGGCCGCATCGCCCGCGGCGCATTCCACGATCACGTAGGGCGCATCCGAATGCCGGCTGCGTGCGTGCAATTCGCGCGCGACCGATTCGACGGCGGTGCCCGCTTCGCCCGTCAGAAGGATGCTGCCGTCGAGCGCCGAGGCGCGCCGCACGAGCTCCTGCACGCGCGTGATCGCGGCCGAACGGCCGACGAGCTCGAGCGCGCCGGGCGCGCGCGTGAACCGTGCTGCATGAGCACCGAGGGTCACTGGGTCTGCCATGTCTGGTTCTCTTTTGGTTGGGGTTCGGAGGGAAGTCGGCCTGCTGAGCGCCGATACAGCTCCGCCCCGTCACTTACAGGCCACTGACGAGGCTTTGAGTGACTGAGTATGACTTTATCGACCGTCGTGTGTCAACAGCGATACGAATTACGATCGCCGTAGATACGAACTCGCCGAGCTTTGTATCGGTGCGGCGGCGTTGTATCGATACGGATTGGGTTCGTGTATCTGGAAGGAAACTTCGTGCCGGTGGCAGCAACCTCAGTCGTGGCGCGGCGGCTCACCGGGTGTGGAAGGGGGAGCCGGCTGATTCCAGGGGCGCTGAGGAAGGGGTGGTTCGTACGGATCGATGAGGCTGTTGATGAAGAACGCGACGCCGATCAGCACGAGAAATCCGCCGACGCCGATCGCGACCGACTCCTCACCCGACGTGAACGCGATCAGCACCATCAGGCCGAATCCGATGCCCATCAGCGTGACGCCGGCGCGGCGGTGACGGCCGCTGCTGTTGCGCCGGTAGGCGCGATATTCACGCGCTTCCAGGCGCCTCATCGCGTGATCGAACCCGCGCGGGTCGACCTCCGGGGCGGGCACGAGTCCGCGCTCGATCATCGCGATGCGTTCCCTGATCTCGAGCTCGCGCACGCGCGAGTGCGCGAGCGTCTTGACGATCACGTAGATGAATGCGCCGATGATGGCCGTGATCGGGACGAGAAACGGGCTGATGATCATGTCCTCCAACGGTCCTCCTGCCAACTCGTTCCTGATTAGACTGGAACGTGTTGTGAATTGTTTCAGCTGAAACAATTTCCGGATCGACGTGTTCTAATATTTCGGCGCATGCAGGTCGTGAACGAGCGCGAGCTCGTGGAGCGCTGCCGTTCCGGCGACGAACGTGCCTTTCAGGAGCTGATCGATCGCTACAAGGATCTGGTGTTCGCATTGATTGCCCGCACCGTTCAGGATCGATCGCGCGCCGAGGATCTCGCGCAGGAGGTGTTCCTGCGGATTCATCGCGGTCTGCCCTACTTTCGCGGCGAGGCGCGGCTCTCCACGTGGATCTACCGGATCGTCGCGAACGTCTGCATGCAGGAGCAGACGCGGCCGCACGCGCCCGGCGCGAGCGTCTCGCTCGACGACGAGCGCACGAGCGCGCGCGTGACGCCGTCGGCTGCGGATCGGCAGTTCGGCGATCTCGAGCTGCGCGATCGTCTGGAGAAAGCCATCGCGCGGTTGCCGGCGAATTACCGTCTGCTGATCGCGGCGCACTATCTGGACGGCGTGCAGTACGAAGACCTCGCCGAGGCGCTGCAACTACCGCTCGGCACGGTGAAGACGCAGCTCTATCGCGCGAAGCAGCAGCTGCGCCGATTGCTGGAGACGGAGTTGAAATGAGATCCAGCGCCGCCGCGTATGCACCGAAGGTGCTCGCGGCCATTGAAGGTTACGCGCGAGCGCCACAGCGCGAGCGCGTCAGACGCGGGGGTGGGGCCCCACGCGAGTAAAACATGTTTTGCGATGAAGCGCTCGACGCGATCGAGCCGATTGCCGCCGGCGAGCTGACGCCCGACGGCCGCATTGCCGATCATCTCGCCACCTGTCCGAACTGCGCCGCGGCGCTCGAGGACGCGCGGCGCCTCGAGCGGATGCTGCAGGCGCGGCCAACTCCGCGACCGGCCCCGAACTTCACGTCCCGCACGTTGAACCGCGTTCGCCGCGCGCGCTGGCGCACCGAGCAGGTGCTCGACGTCGGCTTCAACGTCGCGATCATCGCGATCGTCGTCGCCGTCGTCGGCGGAATCTGGATGCTCTTGCATCGCAGCGGTCTCGCAGCCGTCAGCAGTGACGCCGTCGATCTGTTCGGCAGCGGGATGATGACGCTGGTGCGCCGCGTGGCGCCGTCGGTGCCGATCTACGCCGGCGCGATGGCCGTGCTCGCCACGGCGCTCGGACTCTGGTGGTGGGCGGAACGAGACGTCACCCTGTGATTGCGGATTGAGGATTGCGGATTGCGGATTTATTGAAGATTGGGGATTTGTGGATTGCGGATTGATTGGCGATTGAATCCGCGAATCCACAATAAATCCGCAATCCGCAATCCTCAATCCGCAATACGGTTACACACCAGAGAGCCACACGAGCTGAAGGCACCGCGGACACGCGTACGCCATTCGCAGATCGCCGACGAACGAGACGAATCCGCCGCGCCCGTGATTCTCGCAGGACGGACAAATCGCCGCGGCTTCGGCCTCGATCGTCGCGACACGCAGCAAGCGGCCAGTCGTGGGGCACGGAATGGTCGCCGGACTCGACGCATGGCGCGACACCCGTGGGTCCCCGTCTTGGCCGGTGTGCCACCGAAACAACCCGTGATAGAGATCCAGCCGATCGAAGGAGTCGGACTCCGGCGTGGGCATTGAGCGCGCGGATGCTACCATACGGTCGAGGTCGTCGCAACGCAGGAGAGAGTGCCCCGAATCCACGTGTTACGCTGTGACGTTCGAGACGCGCGAAAGTGGCGGAACTGGCAGACGCGCCGGACTTAGGATCCGGTAGCCGAAAGGCTATGGGGGTTCGAGTCCCCCCTTTCGCATACCCCTCCCATGAAAACCGAGTTCGCTGACGTCAACGAAACCCGCAAGAACGTGCGCGTCGAGATCCCCAGCGACGTGGTCGACGCGGAGATCGAGCGGATCGCGCGCGACTTCTCGAAGAAGGCGCGCATTCCCGGCTTCCGTCCCGGCAAGGCGCCGGCGCGCGTCATCAAGCAGCGATTCAAAGATCAAATCCTGCACGACGTCGCGCACGATCTCATTCCGCGCGCGATGGACGAAGCGTTTCGCGAGCGCGGTGTCGAGCCGGTGGACACGCCCGACGTTCGTGACGTCATCATCGAGGAAGGCCAGCCGCTGACCTTCACGGCGTCGTTCGATACGGTGCCGCCGTTCGATCCCGGCGACCTCACGACGATCTCGCTGCAGCGGCCGGCGGTCGCGATAGACGAGGCGGCGGTCAACGGCGCGCTGCAGCGGCTGCGCGACCGCGCCGCGCGCCACGAGCCGGTGGAGGGTCGTGGTGTCGAGCAGGGCGACACGGTGATGCTGGACCTCGAGCGCAAGGATCCCGACGGCGCCACCGACACGCACAACGATGTGCCGGTCGAGCTCGGCGCCAAGGCGAACCCGCCCGGATTCGACGAGCAGCTGCTCGGACTGGACGTCGGCGCCACGAAAACATTCACCATTCAGTACCCATCGGATTACGCGATCGCGGAGCTTGCGGGGACCGAAGTCTCGTACACCGTCACGGTGAGGAGCGTGAAGCGCCGGGTCGTGCCCGAGCTCGACGACGAATTCGCAAAGGACGTGGGCGTTGAATCGCTCGAGGCGCTGAAGGCGCGCGTCCGCGAGGACCTCGAGCACGAGGCGCGGCATGCCGCGGACCGCGAGGTGCGCAATGCGCTGATGAAACAGCTCGCGGCGCGGCTCCCCTTCGAAGTGCCTCAGTCGCTCGTCGCGCGCGAGCTCGATCGCCGGCTGGAAGAATTCGCGCGGCGGCTCATCGACCAGAACATCGATCCGCGTCAGGCGGGAGTCGATTGGAATGCTTTTCGCGAGAGCCAGCGCGAGGTCGCGCGTGAAGCCGTGGCGTCGGCGCTGGTGCTCGACGAGCTGACGCGCCGCGAGCACATCGACGTGACCGATGACGAGGTGGAGCGCGAGGTCAGCCGCTATGCCGAACGCAGCGGCCGCACGCCGGCATCGGTTCGTGCGACGCTCGAAAAAGAAGGAGGCCTGTCGCGCGTGTATGCGGGATTGCGGCGGGAGAAGTCGATTGACTTCGCGATGTCGCGTGCTACAATCGCAGGAAATTCGTAAGACCCCGCACCGCGATTTCCCCAACCAATCAGCGACGACTCAACACTATGTCATCCGATTCGCGTGCCCAACTCGTGCCCATGGTGGTCGAGCAGACCAACCGCGGCGAACGCGCGTACGACATCTTCTCGCGGCTGCTCAAGGACAGCATCATCTTCATCGGCACACCGATCGACGATGGGATCGCCAACCTCGTCATCGCGCAGATGCTCTTTCTCGAAGCGGAAGATCCCGACAAGGACATCATGCTCTACATCAACAGTCCGGGCGGGTCGATTACGGCCGGGCTGGCCATCTACGACACGATGCAGTTCATCAAGCCCGATGTGCAGACGACGTGCATCGGTCAGGCGGCGTCGATGGCGGCGGTCCTGCTCGCGGCCGGGGCGAAAGGAAAGCGCTTCTCGCTTCCAAATTCACGAATCGTCATTCACCAGCCGCTGATGTCTGGATTGGCGGGCCAAGCGACCGATATTGATATTGCAGCCCGCGAGATTCTCCGCATGCGCGAGCGAATCAATGCCATTTTGGTGCACCACACGGGTCAGGTCGAAAAGCGTATTCAAGAGGACACTGAGCGCGACTACATCATGACGGCGGATCAGGGCAAGGAATACGGTATTATTGACGATGTCATCCGCAAAAGAGCCTAG
>Ga0114129_10015241_pt1 | contig 10941 bp, 8 predicted proteins | sample RhiMetdeltSRZDD1_FD_80071 | JGI IMG/M metagenome (GOLD analysis project Ga0114129, IMG submission 80071) | Populus rhizosphere microbial communities from Tennessee, USA - Rhizosphere MetaG P. deltoides SRZDD1 (version 2) (version 2) | ecosystem: Host-associated > Plants > Roots > Rhizosphere >... | reverse complement strand
TGCCGACCGTTCCGCGAAGGTACGGGCGCTCGCTCACTTCGTCGCGGATCGAATACCCCGGCGCGCCTTCTCCATCGCCGCGGGGGTCGCCGTCCTGCACCACGAAGTCGGGCACGACGCGATGCACGCTGAGGCCATCGAAATAACCCTTCCGCGCGAGCGCGACGAAGTTCTCGACGGTGAGCGGCGCGTCCAGCACCGCGAGCTCGATTTGAATCGTGCCTCGATCGGTCTCGATGTACGCCTGCGTGGACACCGTCGGCGTCGTCAAACGCAGCGCGACGTAGACAGCGGGAGGGAGCGTCGTCGGCGCCGGCCGGATCTGCATGGCGGTCTCTGCCGCCGAAGCGGGATCCAGCTGCGCCATCAGGCGCGCGGCGCGAACGCGCACCGCCCAGTCCCTGTCGGTGAACGCCGTTTTCAAGACGGGCACTGCGGCTGCCGGACCGTATGCGGCGAGTGCCGCGAGAGCGGCGGCGCGCGCATTGTAGTTGGGGTCGCGCTGGCCGAACGCATAGGCCTCGGCGAGTGCGGACGGGCCATTGGGCGGCTTCAACATCCCAAGGCCGGTCGCCGCGGCGGCGCGCACGATCGGATCGTCGACCTTCAGCCGCTCGATCAGGACAGCGGCGGCGTTGGGCGCCTTGAGCTTCACCAGCGATGCAAGCACCGAAGGAATCACACGTTGATCGGTATCGCCCAGCATCGATTCGAGCCTCGGCAGCGCGACGTCCGACGTCAGCGACCCGAGCACGGTAGCCAGCGCGGCCCGCACGCTCCAGTGCGGATCGGGATCCAGTCCGGACAGGATTGTGACAAAGCTCTCCGGATCGGTCGCGGACAGCGCGCGCAGCGCCGCCGCTCGAACCGGCGGGCTCGCATCGCTCAGCAGATCAAGCAGCGAGTCGTGCAGTTCAGGCGGCGTCGCGAGCGCCGCGCGGATGCCGCCGAGCGCGCCGATCGATTCGAGCCGGACCAGCGGATCGGCGCTTGCGTCGTGAATGAAGCGCAGCAGCGGCTCCGCGGCGGCCGGATCGCCGATGCGGCCGAGTGCGCGAATGGTTTCAATGAGCACCGATCGTTCGCCGCTAGACAGGAGCGGCATCAGTACCGGCAGCGCCGCCGGATCGCGGAGGGCCGCCAGTCCCTTGACGGCAGACGCGCGCGTGTAGGGATGCGCATCCTTGGCGAGCGCCAGCAGCGCCGGCAGGGCCCGCTTGTCCTCGAGCCGCTGGAGCGCGAAGGCCACGGGCCACCAGCTGACGCGCGGCTGCGCATTTTGGTCGAGCACGGCGGCGGCAAGCTGCGGGTACGCCTTCAGACGGACGAGGGCGTACAGCGCGAGGCGGCACGCCGCCGCCGGTGTGTCACGACGCACATCGTCTTCGTCACCGGGCAGCTGCGTCAGCGCGCCGGACTGGACGGCCTGCGTGACCACGCGTCCGATGGCGTCGGCTGCCGAGGCATCGCCGAGCAGGCCGAGCGCTTCGGCCGCAGTGCCCTGTACGAGCGGTGATGCGTCGGCAAGCGCCGCGATCAGCGGATCGCGCGCGCGCGCGTCGCCGAGCAAACCGAGCGCGAACGCGGCCATCTGCCGCACTTCAGGATCGCGATCGGCCAGCAGGCCAAGGAGCGGCGGCACGCCCTCTGCGAGGCCGACGCGACCGACGGCCAGGGCGGCGCGCCGGCGTATGCGCGCCTCGTCGTCCGAAAGCAGACGGATCACATCGGGCGGAGGTGGCGGTGGCGCGACTACGGGCGCCTGTCCTCGAACAGCGACCGGCGGGGCGGGCGTGATGGCGGGCGCAGTGTCGTGCAGCACGCGCTGATCCTCGAGCCGGAGGATCCAGGCCATCTTTTCTTCGAAGCTGGGACCTGCTGGCTTCACCGGCGTCGTGGCCGGTGGCACGCTGGCACACGCTGACGCCAGTCCGAAGACCAGCAGGACTGCGAGACGCTTCATCACACCTGAGCCTTCGGACCGGAGGCCCCTTTCAGGCTACCCACTTCAGACGTCACTTCAGACTTCAGACTTCCAACTTCAGACTTCGTCAGTGTGCACTGACGAAGCGTGGCGCGCTCGATCCGATCCTCACGGATCGACACCCCGAGTCCCGGTTTCTGCGGTACGGCAATCGTGCCGTCCGCTGCGACCTCGATCGGCGGATCGATGAGATCGGGATCGAAATAGCGTTTGCTGGCTGCGATGTCGCCAGGCAGGGAGAAGTTCGGCAGCGTGGACAGATGGATGTTCGCGGCACGGCCGATTCCGGACTCGAGCATGCCGCCATGCCACACCGGGATGCCATGCGCCGCACAGAGATCGTGGAGTCGGATCGACTCCGCAAATCCTCCGACCCGTCCCGGCTTGATGTTGATGATGCGGCAGGCCCCGGCCGCAATCGCCTCACGCGCGATGTTCACCGATTTGATCGACTCGTCGAGACACACCGCCGTTGTCAGCCGCCGCTGCAGCACGGCGTGGTCGCCGATGTCGTCGTAGTCCAGCGGCTGCTCGATCATCATCAGGTCGTACCGATCGAGCTTCGCCAGATGATCCGCGTCGTCACAGGAATAAGCCGCGTTCGCGTCGACCATCAGCGGAACGGTGCCCCAACGGGCGCGGACGGCTTCGACCGCATCCAGATCCCAGCCGGGTTTGATCTTGATTTTGATGCGGCGATAGCCGGCGTCGATCGCGCGCGCGACCTTGTCGACGAGATCCGCCAGCGAATCCTGAATGCCGATCGACACGCCGGAGGCGATGCGATCGCGCGCGCCGCCGAGCACGCGGGACAGCGGATCGCCGATCTGCCGCGCATACAGATCCCAGGCGGCCATCTCCACCGCCGCCTTCGCCATGTGGTGTCCGCGGATCGCCTTGAGCGCCGCGAACACGTCGCGCGGATGCGAGAACTCGACATGGAGCACGCGCGGCGCGATGAACGACTCGATGATGTGCCACGCGGTGTCGTTCGTCTCGCTGCTGTAGTACGGATCCTGTTCGGCGACGCATTCGCCGAAGCCTGACACCCCGCCGCCGTCGAGTCGCACGAGAATGAAATGTTTGTCGTGGATGCGTCCGAAGCTGGTCTCGAAGAAGTGGACGAGCGGGAGCTTCAGCAGACGCAGCTCCAGACGTTCGATCCTCACGGCGCGATGATATCATCGGGCCCTTGCAGTTCCGCTACATCGCGATCGAAGGCCCGATCGGAGCGGGCAAGACCGCACTCGCCGAGCGGCTTGGCACACGGCTCGACGCGACCGTCGTGCTGGAAGAAACCGAAAATCCGTTCCTCGCCGATTTCTACGCCGACCGTCCGGGTGCCGCGCTGCAGGCGCAGCTCTTCTACCTGCTCAACCGTCATCGACAGCAGCTGACCATGCGGCAGGCGGACTTGTTCAGCCAGACCACGATTTCCGACTACGTGTTCGACAAGGACAAGATCTTCGCGTACTTGAACCTCGACGACAACGAGCTGTTCATCTATCAGCGCCTCTACGAGCTGCTCGCCCGCGATGTGCCGCCTCCGGATCTCGTCGTGTACTTGCAGGCCCCGACCGACGTGCTGCTGCGCCGCGTCCACAGTCGCCGCATGGACGCGGAAGCGGTGGCGTTTCAGCCGGACGACGACTATCTGCGCGAGCTCAACGAGGCGTACCATCATTTCTTCTTTCACTACAATGTGACGCCGCTGCTGGTGGTGGAAACCTCGCAGTTCGATTCCGATGCGAGCGACGAGGCGCTGGACGATCTCATCAAGCAGATCCGCGCGATGGGACCGGGGACGCGGTACTACGTACCGAGGACCAAGTAGAGGCTCGGGGCTGGGGGCTAGGGGCTAGCCGTTCGGGAACTGGGGACTGGGAACCGGGGACCGGGACTTGAAGGTAAGCTGAGAGCTGATGGCCTGGTTCAAGAAAACCAAAAAGCCGATTGCCGCAAAGGCCAAGGAGAAGACGAGCCGCGTCCCCGAAGGCCTGTGGGTGAAATGTCCGGACTGCGCGCAGGCGATTTACAACAAGGACCTGGCGACCAACCAGCACGTCTGCCCCAAGTGCGGGCACCACTTTCGGATCGGCGCCGCCGAACGGCTGCGCACGCTGTTCGACGGCGAGTGGATGGAATACGACAAGGACCTCACGTCCACCGATCCGCTGGCCTTCACCGACACCAAGCCGTACAAAGCGCGCCTGAAGGCGAGCGCCGCCGCGACGGGCCTGAAGGACGCCGTGATCACCGCATCGGGCGCCATCGACGGCATCGACGCGATCGTCGCGTCGATGGAGTACGAGTTCATCGGCGGCAGCATGGGCGTGGTCGTTGGAGAAAAGATCACGCGGGCGATCGAGCGGGCCGCCGACGGCAAGCTGCCGCTCGTCATCGTCTGCTGCTCCGGCGGCGCGCGCATGATGGAGGGGGCGCTGTCGCTGATGCAGATGGCCAAGATCTGCGGCGCTCTGGCACGGCTGGATCGGGAAGGTCTGCCCTACGTGGCCGTGCTCACCGATCCCACGACGGGCGGCGTGACGGCCAGCTTCGCGATGCTCGGCGACCTGAACATCGCGGAGCCCAAGGCGCTCATCGGCTTCGCCGGCCCGCGCGTGATCGAGCAGACGATCCGCCAGAAGCTGCCCGAGGGGTTTCAGCGGAGCGAGTTCCTGCTCGAGAAAGGGATGATCGATCTGGTGATCGATCGCCGAGAGATGAAGACGGTCATCGTGAACGCGCTCATGTTCATGGGCGCGAAGCGGAAGCCCCTGGCCACTGTCGCTCCACCCGTCGTCACAACAAGCGAGCCGCCCCTCGTGCCGACGATCGCGCCTAGTACCTAGTACTCCGTAGCTAGTACCTAGTCCCTATTGAATCCGCTTACTTACCTCTTCAGCCTCGAGCAGTTCGGGATCAAGTTCGGCCTCGACAACATCTCCGCGCTGACCGCCAGCCTCGGCCATCCTGAGCACGCGTTCGAGTCCGTGCACATCGCAGGGACGAACGGCAAGGGTTCGGTGACGGCCATGGTCGATGCCGCACTGCGCGCCGCCGGGCATCGATCCGCACGCTACACCTCTCCGCACCTGATCGACCTGACCGAGCGATTCGTCATCGACGGAAGCCCGGTCAGCCAGCAGGCGCTCGCTGATGTCGTGGCGGATATTCAGCGCACAGTGGATGCGCTCCGAGACGCGGGCATCCTGGCGGCGCCGCCGACCTTCTTCGAAGTGACGACGGCCGCGGCGTTCGAGCTGTTCCGGCGCGCTGGCGTCGCGGTGGCGGTCATCGAAGTGGGGCTTGGCGGACGACTCGATGCAACCAACGTCCTCCAACCGGTGGCAACGGCCATCACGTCAATCGCGATCGACCACGAGCGATACCTGGGATCGACGATCGAAGAGATCGCGTTCGAGAAGGCCGGCATCATCAAGTCCGGCGTGCCGGTCGTGATCGGCCCGTTGCCCTCCGCCGCCAGAGCCGTGGTCGAGCGTGTCGCCCGGGAGCGCGGCGCCGACGTCGTGCGGACGTCGCCCGACGACGTTCGAGCCTTCACGGTCGGTCTGGCCGGGACCCATCAGATCGACAACGCAGCGGTTGCGGTCGCACTGCTGGAAATCCTGGACCGGCGCGGCATCGCCGTGTCTCGCGACGCTGTCGCGCGCGGCCTCCAGCAGCCCAACTGGCCCGGACGTCTCGAACGTCGATTCCTCGCCGGTGGTCGAGAAGTGCTGCTCGACGCCGCGCACAATCCGGCCGGCGCGATCGCGCTTGCGTCTTATCTCACGGCGGAGGGTGGACCGCTCCGTCCGCTGGTCTTTGCCGTCATGCGAGACAAGGACGCTGCCGGAATGTTCGGCTCGCTGTTGCCCGCGGTGAGCCACCTCGTCCTGACTCGCGCCACGAGCCCGCGATCGGCGGATCCGTCCGCGCTCGAAGCGCAGGCACACGCCCTCTCCAGTCTTCCGGTGACGATCGCGCCGTCTGCAGCTGAGGCATTGCGTATTGCCTGGCGCTTTTCACCGCGGATCGTCGTCGCAGGATCGATCTTCCTCCTGGGCGACGTCATGAAGGAGCTCGAACGCTCGTGATACCCTTCGAACACGACCTGAAATGAGCGCGCTGCGGACGATCGTGCACGCCGGTGTCCTGCTGACTCTTGCGGCAGGTGCGCGCGCGCAGCCGCCGGCGCAGCCACAGTCGCAGCCGCCGGTCGTCGACACCACGAAGAGCGACAGTCGCGAAGGCACCAACCAGCAGAAAGACTGGCACTTCCTGGGTCACGTCGAGCTCGACCAGAAGGACACCAAGATCTATGCCGATGACGCGTGGTACTACCAGGAGGGCAACAAGTTCGTCGCCACGGGCAACGTCGTGTTTGCGCAGGCCGACAATCGGATCTCAGCCGAACGGATTGAGTTCAATACCGAAACGCGTCTCGGCACGTTCTTCAACGCGTACGGCATCTCGACCGTCAAGCCACAGCGCCAGCAGGTTCGCGCCGGCGGCGTCGCGCCGCCGCCCATGGCTGGTCAGGAGACGGTGGTCTACTTCTTCGGAGAGACGATCGAGAAGCTCGGTCCCAAGAAATACAAGATCACGAACGGCGGCTTCTCGACCTGCGTGCAGCCAACGCCGCGTTGGGACCTGGTGGCCGACACCGTCACCCTCAACGTCGACCATTACACGTTTCTGAAGCAGGCCGTGCTGCGGGTGAAGGGCGTGCCGATGTTCTATCTGCCGGTGCTGTACTACCCCACCAAGAAGGAGGACCGGGCCACCGGGATTCTTCTCCCGAGCTACGGCTCGTCGACGCTCCGTGGTCAGTCGATTCACAACGCCTTCTTCTGGGCGATCAATCGCAGCCAGGACGCGACCTTTCTCCACGATTGGTATTCGAACACCGGTCAGGGCGTCGGGACCGAGTACCGCTACAACTTCGGAGGCGGCGACGACGGCAATTTCAAGGCGTACGTGCTCAACGATCACGACACCACGGTCGTCGACGCCAACGGTGCCAATAGGGCGTTTCCCGGTTCGCGCAGCTTCGAGCTCCGCGGGGGCGCCAATCAGCTTCTGCCGGGACATCTGCGCGCGAGAGCCAACGTCAACTATTTTTCCAGCATTGCCACGTCGCAGACGCTCAACACCAACATCTACGACCTCTCGCGCAACCAGCGTGACTTCGGCGGCAACGTCGTCGGCGCGTTCGGAACCTATTCGGTGAACGCCACCGTCGATCACCGCGAGTACTTCTTCAACGGCACGAGCTCCGCGCTCTCGGGGAACTGGCCGCGCATCAGTGTGACGCGCAACGAACGGCCGCTGCTCGGCACGCCGCTGTATTTCTCCGCCGGCACCGAGTACGTCTACCTGCTGCGAAGCAGCAGAACGGACGACGTGGAAACCGACTCGAGGAGCCTGAACCGCATCGATTTCAACCCGCAGGTCCGGTATCCGTTCAAGAAGTGGCAGTGGTTCACGGTCAACACCACCGCCGGCTGGCGCGACACGTTCTACTCGCGCAGTCTGTCGGCGAAAGTGAATCCCACCGACGCGCAGACCGTGACGGACGAAGCGCTCAATCGGCGCATCTTCAGCCTCCAGGCGAACATCCTGGGGCCGCTGTTCAGCCGCATCTGGGACACGCCGACCAACGGCTACGCCGAGAAGTTCAAACATTCGATCGAGCCGTTTCTCAACATCAACAGGACGTCGTCCGTCGACAATTTCGATCGTGTGGTCAACCTGGACGGCATCGACTCGATCGTCGGCGGGACGAGCTACACGTATGGCATCAACAACCGGTTCTACGCCAAGCGCAAGGCGGCGGCAGGAGCGCTGGCACAGGCTCGCGAAATCGTGAGCGTCGAGCTGACGCAGACGTACAACACCAATCAGCTCGCCACGTTGTACGATCGCCAGTATCAGTCGAACAGTGTGCCAGGGGCCGTCGACGCCGTGCCTACTCACTTCTCGCCGGTCGCGCTCAGCGTCCGCGCGATGCCAACCAACGAGATCACCGGTAACATGCGCGCGGAGTTCGACGCCCGGTATCACTCGCTGAGAACGATTTCGGCCAGCGGCAGCTATTCGTGGATGAACAACGTCCAGGCCACGGCGACCTGGAGCAAGCGCGGGTTGATCCCACAGCTTCAGGGATTCAACGATCCGCGCTACCTGGATCAGGCCATCAATACGCAGACGTCTTTTCACACGACGAACAATCGGGTCGGCGGCATCTACTCGTTCAACTACGACATCCTGCACAAAGCGCTTCTGCAGCAGCGGCTGTCGGGCTTCTACAACGCGCAGTGCTGCGGCATCGCCTTCGAGTACCAAACCGTCAATTTCGGCGGGCTGAGCAACGCGCCGATCACGTCGGACCATCGCTTCTTCATGTCGTTCACGCTCGCCGGCCTGGGGAATTTCTCGCCGTTCAACGGGGCGCTCGGCGGCGTGCCCCGGTAGCGCGCATTCATGCGGGCCACCATCCTCGTCACGGGCGCCGGTGGCTTTGCCGGCAGCCACCTCCTGGATCTGCTCGCGCGCGACGACGCCGCGATCGTGGCGTGGCATCGCCCCAAGAGTGCGCCGCCCACGGCGGGGCCTGCGGTGCGGTGGGAAGCGGTCGATCTGCTCGATCGAAGCGCCGTGCGACACGCGATCGCGCGCACCCGGCCGTCCGCGGTGTACCACTGCGCCGCAGCCGCGCACGTGGGCAAGGCGTGGGACAGTGGCGAATCGACGCTGGCCGTCAACGTCCGCGGCACGCATCACCTGTGCGAGGCGCTCCGGTGCGAGGACCTGCGTGTCCCGTTCTTCATCCCCAGCTCCGCGATGGTCTACCGGCCGTCGTCCGAGGCCATGACCGAGGACGATCCGCTGGTGCCTCCAAACCCGTACGGTTTGAGCAAGCTGGCGCAGGAGCTTCTGGCGCTCCGGTCGATGTCCGACGGCATCGACGTGCGTGTGGCACGCGCGTTCAACCACATCGGGCCCCGCCAGGATGCGTTTTTTGCGGCCCCCGGTTTCGCCCGACGCATCGCCGACATCGAGCGCGGGCGCTGGGCGCCGGAGATCTCGGTGGGCAACCTCGATGCGCAGCGCGACCTCACCGACGTCCGCGATACCGTTCGCGCGTACCGGCTGATTCTGGAGCGAGGCGTTCGCGGCCGGCCGTACAACGTGTGCTCGGGCCGCGCGGTGACGATCCGGCACCTGCTCGATCTCCTGATCGAGCGAGCGCGCTGCCCGGTGACGGTCAAGGTCGATCCCGCACGCTATCGTCCGAACGACAATCCGATTCTGCTCGGCGATCCAACGAGACTGCGCGACGAGCTCGGGTGGAAGGCAGAAATCCCGCTCGAGCAGACGGTCGACGACCTGCTCGAGCACTGGCGCCGAAACCCGTCCTGATCGAGCAGCGCGGAACGCATAAGGATTGTAGAAGGGAGGAGCAACCGCCGAAACATCGAGTATCGTAGCCGCTACGCTGGAGGGATCATGATTCGCAAGACGTTCACCGCGCTTCTCGTCGCACTCGTCGCCTCGTTTGCCCTGAGCTCCCCTGCCGACGCCGCGTCGAAGAAAACACATCACGCCCGCGCGAAACATTCGAGCCGCGCTACTGGCACCACGCAGACCAAACCCAAGACTACGATCAAGAAGAAGGGGACGCGGAAAAAGTCGTCAACCAAGGCGTCCGCCACCACCAAGAAGTCCGTCAAGCGGTCGCAGAAGCGCAAGCCGACGACCAAACCGCACTAGGGCCACTCTCACCCGTCGGCATTTTCAGACGGGTCCTTGGGCTTGACAGGTCGGCGAAACAAAAGCGAAGATACGCTGTTTCGCCAGAGATCAGGCCCATGCGCTCCTTCCCGCTCCTCTTCGACCTCGGGACCCGCAAACCCACCACTCGCGACATCGCCAACGCCGTGAAGGTGGGTGGAAGCGACGCGCTCACGGAAGCGGAACGCCGTGCCGACCAGGCCCGATATCAGGAAGTGACGTGCCGTTCGGCGCTGAATCGAGTGAAGGGGATGCCGTTCGACTGGACACTGAATCCCTACCGCGGCTGCACCCACGGTTGCCATTACTGCTTCGCCCGCCGGTACCACGTGCAGTTCGAGATGAACGCCGACGACGACTTCGCATTCATGATCCTCGTGAAGCACAACATCGCGGCCGTCTTGGCCCGCGAAGTCGATCGCCCGGCGTGGACCCGCGACCTGGTGGCCGTCGGCACGGCGACGGATCCCTACCAGCCGATTGAGGGGCACTACAAGCTGACGCGCCAATGCATTCAGATCCTCGCGCGCGGCCGCACCCCCATGAGCATCGTCACCAAGGGCCCGATGGTCGTGCGAGATGTCGACGTGCTGCAGGAGCATGCGCGCGCCGCGCGCAGCACCGTCTGCATGAGCGTACCCTCAGTCGACGAAGAGGCCTGGCGGAGGCTCGAGCCCGGAACCGCGCATCCGCTTCAACGCCTGCGGGCGGTGCGCGCGCTCGCGGATGCGGGGATCAATGCCGGCGTCCTGATGGCGCCGATTGTTCCCGGCTTCACCTCGTCGAAGAGCAAGCTGGAACGGACGATCAAGACGATCGCCGACCACGGCGCCCGGTTCGTTGGCTGCAACGTGATGCACCTGCAGGATGGCACGCGCACGCATTTCATGAGCTTCCTGGCGCGCGACTTTCCGTCGATGGTGCCGCGGTTCGAGAAGTTGTACGCGAAGAAGTACGCGCCGGAGGCGTATCGCAAAGAAGTGCAGGGATTGGTACGCGCGCTACAGGAACGTTACGGTTTGAACAAGAGAACGGCACCGGACGACGGACCGCCAGTAAACGCTTCCGAGGAGGCCGAGCAGGTTGGTTTTGCCTGGTAGGACTCTCGTAGTCCCCAGTCCCCGTTAAGCGACGTCCCCGTACGCGAGCGTCGCGTC
>Ga0114129_10015240_pt1 | contig 10941 bp, 5 predicted proteins | sample RhiMetdeltSRZDD1_FD_80071 | JGI IMG/M metagenome (GOLD analysis project Ga0114129, IMG submission 80071) | Populus rhizosphere microbial communities from Tennessee, USA - Rhizosphere MetaG P. deltoides SRZDD1 (version 2) (version 2) | ecosystem: Host-associated > Plants > Roots > Rhizosphere >... | reverse complement strand
GTTTTGTTGTTGACAACCTTACATCTCAGTCGTATCATCGGGTCGTCTCTAATGTCCGTGCAGCGAGGTCGGCGAGACTTCGCATCTGATTTCACCTCACCGACAGTAGGTCACAAAAGCTAAAGGGCAGCGCTTGGTCGTTCTTCTGAAACCGCAGCCCTTCAGTTGATGAAGTCACCTCAGTTAACACAGGCAAGGTTCAACCTTGCTTGAGGAGGTCCCTCATGCACCGTCAATCCTCTCCCCTTCTTTCGTTTTCTCGTTTCACAGTTCGGCAAGCCCGCAAGCTCGTTGCCAAGCGCATCCCGAGAAAGCTTATCTGCGTCCTGATCGTCCTCGGCCTGCCCATCTGGCCAGGCGGGTTCTCGCTTCCGCGACTGAAGCCGAGAGCATCTACTGCAGTTGACTTCGCTGGCGTTCCGCTCGGTTATCTTCCACTGCTTGTAAGATCAATTTTATGGCTCACCGGCAACTCTCAAGGGCCAGACAAAATTGCTGATCGTTTGGCGCAGGTTCGCACGATCCAGATTTCGCCTTCAAGATTCGTTACGTACTCAGGCGAGTCGCTGACATTTTCAGCAGTCGGAAAAAACTTCGCGAACTAAACTATCGAAGGCTTAGTCTTCAAGTGGGAATCCACAGACCCGGCGAAGGTTCTTATTGACGAGGCGGGGGGCGCTAGTTTCATTGGTGCTGGACTGACGGTTATCACTTGCCGAGCGGGCACAGCGGTCGCTATTGCCCGAGTGCTGGTCCGGTCTGGCCAGCGACCGAGGCAAACGGATGAGGAATGGGGAGCTGATCAAGATAGCTTGCTTGGCGAGGGCCGACCGACGCCCGATGACGGCGGTATGGATATGGTGGGTTCAGTGTTGTCTTCCACGCTCGATAAGCTCGCGCCTACCGTTTACGCGCAGGGCGGCGGGTACTCGGGCACTGATTTCGGGTTTGATGAGTTGTGGAGTGAGCCGCGCAACTTCGCCGGATCACCTCGGAATCGGGCAACCGAGCCAACTGGTCTTGGCTCTGTTCTTCCTGAAGGCAGCAACTCGAACTTCGCCGTGCCGCTGGTAACGATGGGAGGTCGCGGGCTCGGCGCAGGGCTTACCCTTTTCTACAACAGCCGGGTGTGGTCCCAGCATGGCAACGCAGTCACATTCAGTCCGGTCGGTGGCTTTCCGTTCGCGGGCTTTTCCCTTGGGTTCGGGCGCATTCTGACGTACGGGCCTTCATCGAATACGAAGTTAGTACTCGTCGACCCCGATGGAACGGTTCACTATCTGGGCTCGGGAAACGCCTATACAACAGGCACCTATCAGACCTCGGACGGCACGCACATCACCTACGTCGGCAGCGCGGCTTATGGCGGCTCTCTCTACTACAACGATGGCACGAAGGTAACCTACTATCTCTACAACAATCGTCTGTTGCCGATGCAGGTGCAAGATTCCAACGGCAACTACACTCAAATCGCCTACAGGTATGGAGTCGCATCGCCGCTTGCGATCGATTTTGTCACCGACACACAAGGCAGACAGATTCACTTCAACTACAACGGAGCGGGAAACTTGATCTCGATTACGGCGCCTGGCTATGGAGGGACGGCAGAGAATCCTGTAACGCGAACCGTGGCGCAGTTCGACTATCAAAGCCGCACGCTGAGCTACAGCTTCAGCGGGCTGACCGTTGAGAATGCGCCGACTGGAGCCGTGAACGTGCTGCGGCACGTCCGGTTTCCGGGAACTTCAACCGGATTACTCTACAGCTATTCGGACTACGGGATGATCTACAACGTCTCGAATCGCAGGCAGATGACGATCGACGGAAACGGAGTTATCAGCGACGGGGTCGAAAGCGCAAGCGTAGCGTTAAACTATCCGACGTCGGGATCGACTGTGTTGAGCGGCGCACCTGCGTTTACCCAGCGCACCGAGAGCGGCACAAACAGTCCGACCAGCGTTTACACTTACTCGAGCACAGAAGACATCGTGGCCCTGACAAAGACCTTCACTGTGACCCGGCCGGACTCTTCGACTCTGAACCTCACTCGCTCGACCAACGCTGCATCGGCAGCAAATGGCTTGCTGGTTCAATCGGAGATCAAGAACAGCAGCGGCGGTTCGATGTCCAAGTCGGTCACCGCTTATGCGAATGACCCCGGTGGGTCGGTGCAGCCGCAATCGGTGATCAGCTATGACGATGCAAACGCGCCAGCCAAGATTGATTTCAATTATGATGCTTATGGCAATGTGACAAACAAGCGTGAATACGGCTTTCAGATCGCCGGAGCCTGGCAGGTGCGAAGGCGGACAAACTACACTTACTTGACGGCCGTCAATTACATCAATAATTACCTCAGAAGTTTGGTCACCGAAGCAAAGGTCTATGACGCGTTGGAAAATACGAACGATGCCGATGATTTGGTGATCGCGAAGACTTCATATGTTTATGACGATTACGCAGTGACCGGTGGCATGAATGACTACGGATGCTGCGGGGGCGGGTGTCTCTGTCCTGACTCGCCGGGTCACAACAACTCCTACAACTCTAGCTACACGGTGCGTGGCAATATCACGGGTACTACCCAATGGATAGACATCGCTGGGAATACCACGCTGCCGACAAGGTTGAAGCAATACGATATGTTCGGGAATGTCTTGAGCGAGATGGTCTCGTGCTGCAATCAGAAAGTTTTCACATACGTGGAGAACGATTACTGGGCGAATCCGCCAACGGTAACCGACGGTTACCCGCAGAGCTTACATCTGACGGGAAGCACGACTTATGATTTCAACACGGGGCTGCCGATGTACACATCGTACGCGAATCTAGGAACAACAGGGTTCTATTACGACGCAGCATTGAGGCTGATCAGGAAAACCTCCCCGACACAAGAGAGCGACACAGCAAGTTACGATGATGCGGCGATGACGGCCTCGTTTACCAGGGCCGGGTTGGGAACAATGACGAATACTTCTGATGGATTCGCGCGAGTGATTCAAACTGTCGATCCAAGCAACGGGCAGGTGAACACGAGTTACGACGCGATGGGAAGAGTGGCGAGCCGAACGAATCCGTTCACTGCCGGCGGCACTCCTGGACCAGCGACGACTCTGCAGTACGACGTGCTTGGGCGAGCGACGAGCTCGACGCTTCCGGGGGGCAACACGGTTCAGAACACCTACAGTGGGGCGATGGTGACGATGACCGATCAAGTCAATCGCAAAATCAAACGGGAAACGGACGGTCTTGGAAGACTTGTCAAAGTTACTGAGCAAGACTCAAACGGTGCGCTGACCCAGGAGACCAATTACAGTCACAACCTGCTGGACAAGCTGACGCTGGTAAATCAAGGAAACCAGATGCGCGCATTCAAATACGATGCGCTTGGAAGATTGCTGTTTGAACGGATTCCTGAACAGACGGCAACGATCAACGACGGCAGCGGAACATACTGGACGATGAAGTATACCTTTACCGATTTCAACGCGGTCGCCACTCGGACCGATGCCAGAGGAGTAATCACCAACTACGGCTACGACGCAATGAACCGTCGGATTTCAACCAGCTACAACACGGCATTTGCAGGGGGGGTGGCAGCAACGCCGAGCGTTGGATTGAGCTACGATTTCGACAACTTGAGCCCCACAAATGGGCTGCCGTTGACGGTAACAGTGACAGATCCGCAGACCGAGACGGTGGTTTATCGGGAGAGCTACGGCTACAACGACACTTACAAACGGCTCAGTTCAATCACGCGGGAAATTGAGGCTCGAAGCTACACGACAAGCTATCAATATGGAGCAGGAGACCTGCGCTCGCAAATCACCTATCCGACTGGGCGAGTGGTGAACATCAACCGAGACAGCGTCGGGCGAGTCATCTCGCTGACCGATGCGTCTTCTGCCTCGTACTTGAGCGGCGTGGGTTACGACGCGGCGGGCCAGGTGACGGGAGTGACTCTCGGGAACGGGGTAGCGGAGAGTTATGGGTATGATGCGAATCGAATGCAGTTAATAACGTACAACGCGACAGCGCCGGGAGGAGCCTTGGGCGGACTGATGCAGTTGAGCTACGTGTATCAGGCAACGGCAGGGCAAAGCGGGGCAGGAACGACCGCCGGAAACGCGGGTCAGTTGACGAGCATGTTCGGGACAATCGCGGGCATTCCGGAGGGAGCGAGCTATAGTTACGATGTGATTGGGAGGCTGGCGACATCGTACACTGGAACAAATAATCAGAGCGCGTATCGCAGGTATGGATACGACCGCTGGGGCAACCGGGCGGGAGTGTGGGACGCGGTGAGTGGGGGTAATCAGATTCAGTCAGTGACGCTTGAGCAGTCAGGGGGAGCGCCGACAAATCGAATCACGCGTGTGACCAACAACGGCTCGACCGTGAACTATTCGTATGACGCGGCGGGAAATGTCACAAGTGATGGAGTCCACAGCTATCAATACGATGCGGAGAATCGAGTCGTGAACGCGGACGGAGGAGCTACTGCGCGGTACGCCTATGATCATCACAACCGAAGATACAAGAAGACGGTAGGAAGCGCGGTGACGCACTACGTATGGGAAGGCTCGCAGGTGATAGCAGAGTACGATGCAAACACCAGTTGGGTGATTGCGCAGTATGTTTATTACGGCAGCCGGATGATCGGAAGGGTAACTGGCGCCTCAACTCAATACTTCTTGAGCGACCGCCTGAGCACGAGGCTGGTCCTTGACGGAAGCGGCAACGTGATAGGCCGTCAAGGTCACTTGCCATTTGGGGAGGACTTCGGCGCAAGCGGTACCCAGGAGAAGCATCATTTAACAGGTTATGAGAGGGACGCTGAAACAGGACTCGATCATGCGATCAACAGAGGACTTTCGTTCGTGACGGGACGATTCCAATCAGCCGATCCATATCGACCGAGCGGACATCTAATAGACCCGCGGAGTTGGAACAGGTATAGCTACACGCGAAACAATCCAATCAACAGGGTCGATCGTTTTGGATTGCAGGATGGTGATCCCGAGCCATTCGAGTGCACCAACTGCACGATAGATGTTAATGGAAACAGCGGAGGAGACCACATTGACTACGGCAGAGGGGATATCAATCTGGACCTGATTTCGCCTCCTGCGGGCGGCGGGCAAAGCCGTTGGGAAGTCTTTTGGAATGAGTTGACTCCATGCGAACGGCGAGTAGCTGTTTTGGGGTACCCCCTCGCTAATTGGGCCGTAGAAGAGACCCGGCATATCGCTGACGATGTCGGACAGGCTCTTGGCGGAGGCGATGATAACTATGCAAATGCGGTGAGACATTGTGTCTGGAGCTGCTTAATGACTATTAAAATAAGTCTTGGTGCGGCAACGGCGTGGGGCAACGCGCACGAGTGTGATGGACAGAGTAATCCTTTGACTGATAATGCAGATCCGAGGATAGCAGCGAGTTCACGAATGGATCTCCACAATAACGATGTAGGAAGAACAATCGGCTACAATTTAGGCCATAGTGGCTCTGACAAAGAATGCATCAAGCAATGCAAAGCCTCGAATGATCTTCAACGGGCACCGAAGCCTTAGAGCCTTGCTACCGTCGGGGTTCAAGACACGATTTCTTGCCGAATTGAAAGAGGAGAACAACCGTGATAGGGACAAATCTAGGCAACATTACTAACGTTAAACTGGGAATTCCTTTTTCGCCTCGTGGAAGCGTCCTAGGGTTTTCTGCTCTTTTGCTGGCACCCTTAGCTGCCTGCCTTATCTTTACCTCATGCATTCAACGCCCTGCAGAATTTCAATCCAAACTTCCTGTCCTCTCTTCGAGTAATTCCAATTCAACTGCATCTGTTTATCTCCAAGAGTTCAGTCAGGCCGACATACCCTACAATTTACCCATCGAAGCCATGGCTTCGAAGAATGCTAAATGGAAAGTCTTCTTTAAGCGTGAAAATAGCGACGAAGACGTTGGCGGGTTTTATAGTTTGAGAATACTAGATACGGATTCTGGGAACGAGCGAATTCTCTTCACTCTATGGGATGCGGACGTTGGGTCCGGGTATGCGGTAAGGGTCAGATGGTCCAGCGACAATAAGGCGGTCCAATTAAAGGGACGCACACGAGGGTTTTCCTACTCGGATCGAGAACCTGCTGAATTTGACTATGTCTACCTCGTTGAAAGTGACCAGTTGCTTTCAATACCAGTATCCGAAGTGGGCTAGGCGAAATGTCAGTCATTCTGGAAGAGCATTCTGGACTGGACTCAGTCCTCCCGATTACCGTTGGAATAAGAAGAAATGGAGGAACACTCTTCGAATCAGTCAGAAGGCTGAGTCGCGGCTCTGGGGCTCGAAGGGTTTTCACACCAATCGTTCTCGTTCTTGTTTTAATCCCTCCGGCATCCGCTAGCGCCGACGGTATAGATATCGTGTGGTTGATTACGCGAGTTGGTGGACCGCGCCTTCATCCCGCTGTTGAAGTGGTGATTGTAGTTGGCCTGATGACTGTCAACTATCTGCTGAACCTTGTTGTCCTTGGCATGCCGGCTGCGCGCTTCTTGCAAATCAAACTACGCGCCCTCGCAAAGGATCTCGCTGCATTCACACTACTTGCGCAAGTCGCCGACCGAGCGAGTGCGGTCGGCGGATTCCTCCTGGGTTCTTCCATCATCGGACTCGCGGACATCAGAGGTGAGGAAGAGGTGCTAGCCAGCATTCGTCTTGGCATCTACTTGAACTTCATCCTATCAGGGCTGGCCGTGGGCTTGCTTGCGCTTTGGTATCTGAGGCGACGGTGGGGAGTCGAACGACGCCGTGCAAGGTCCATCGCAGTGTGGACCGCTGTTCTCACGAATCCTGCGTGGGCGATGATGATCCAATGGTTCATCACAAGGCGGTCGGCATTCTAATGATTGGTGGCCAGTGACGGAATCGAACCGCAGATGACGCAGACCCGAAGTGTTCGCTACTTGAGTCGTTGCCTCTTTAGCCTTATCAGAGAAGCTTTCAGGGCATCGCGCTGTGACGACGCGGAAGGATTCCTGTCGCGACTATCGCAGGCACCTGGTAAGCGTCGCGCCCGCGATGACGCAGGACGCCTGCTGAATTCCTCGACGACCATTAACAGTTTATCAACCGTCACGTCAGCTCACGGCGACACGGTTATTCTGATCTGTGAAGATGTCGCAGTACTTGGAGTGGCATCTGTTACTCTCACCAAAAACGAGAAAAGCCCCGTCGCGGTTGGCTTGCCCGATATCACTCCCGTGGTTGCGTTCAAAGTCAATCCGGGAGGCAGCGCCCCGCTTCCAGCAACCAACGCCCACGTATAAGGTGTTCTGCCGCCCGTCGCCGCGAGCTGGTATGAGTAATCGACGTTTAATCTGGCTCCGGGCAGATCGCCAGCGCTGGTGACTACGAGCGGCGCCGGATCGATAATGATCCGCAGCGTTCCTGAAGTGGCCGAAACCGGTTGCGAATCTGTTAACCGCACCGCGAAGGAGAAGGAGCCGTACTGAGTCGGCGTGCCTGAGATCACTCCCGAGCTCGAGTTCAAGGTGAGTCCCGGCGTGAGCGTCCCGTCTAGCGCCCAGGCATAAGGTGTAGCTCCCCCCAGCCCTTGAAGGGTGAAGGAATAAAGCACGTTCACGGTTCCCCTCGTCAGGTCGCCGGTTGTAGCGACGCTCAACGGGCCAGGAGTAATCGTGATCCGCATCAACTGCGAAATGACCGTCGATGGTGTTGCATCGCTCAGTTGCACCGTAAACGTGAAGGTTCCTACCAGTGTTGGCGCTCCTGAAATGAGCCCGCTCGTACTGAGCGAGAGCCCCGGCGGAAGGGCGGAACGCAGACTCCAGGTGCGAGGAGGACGACCGCCGGTGAACAACAGTTGATAAGAATAGTCAACTCCGGTACGGCCAAAGTCCAAGTCACCACTGGTCAGGATTCGAAGCGGGTCAACATCGGATATGATGACCATCGTGAAACTGGCGATGGCGCTAACGGCGTTTGAATCGGTCACTCGCACGGTGAATGGGAAGCTTCCAAACACCAAAGGTGTTCCCGAGATCAGCCCGGACGCGTTTAGTGAAAGGCCCGAAGGAAGCGACCCCGAAAGCAAACTCCATACGTAGGGCAGCCTCCCGTTAATAGCGCTGAACTGCAAGCTGTAAGCGTCTCCCTTTTTCCCTGAAGGCACGTTTGGAGTGACTATGGAAAATACCTGGTTCTGGAAAATAACGGTACGAGTGCCGATCACGGTCGCATTACCGGCGGCGTCCAGCAATCGAATCGCCAGCGTGTGCTCGCCATTGGAAAACTTGGTTGTATCAAACACAAAACTGAAGCCGGAATGGCCGGCGTTGGGGAAGGTGCCCCACACCACTGCTATATCCGGACGATTCAGGCCATAGATCGCTTCGCCCACTTTCTGGGCGTCGACGAGCACCTCTAACTTGGCGACACCAACGTTATCGAGCGCCCAGCCGCTGCCGCTCGCGGAGTTGTTCAGGGTGGCGCGGAAGTCCGGGGTCTCGAGCACACCAAACGGCGCCAGCTTATCAGCGGGTTTGACAGTGATGGCCAGCGTGCGAGTAACGGACTGAGCCGCTGAATCGGTTACACGGACTACGAAAACACTGGTCCCCGGCGAAACGGGCGTGCCCGAGATGATTCCGCCGGCGGAGAGATTCAGTCCGGCTCCGAGATTTCCGCTTGCGATGCTCCAGCTATAAGGCGCCACGCCGCCCGTCGCCTGAAGTGTCTGCGAATAAGGCCGCTCCGCTGTGGTTTCGGGCAGCGACACCGTCTGGATCACAAGCGGCGGCGGCGGCTGGCCCACGATTAAGAACAGCGACCTGGTGCTTGAAGTACCGAGTGAGTCCTTCACTCGCACTACGAATGAAGTCGCACCAACCGTCGACGGACGGCCTGAGATCGCGCCGGCACTGCTCATCACCAGCCCGTCGGGCAATGCACCGGTTTCTATGATCCAAGTGTAAGGCCCGAGGCCTCCCGACGCCTCAAGCCCGGCGCTGTACTGCAGCCCCTGCAAGGCCTGGGGCAGGGACTCGGTCTTTATTGATAGGGGCGGCGGCGGTGGACCAACGTCGAGCACAAGCGGCTTCCTTGCCTGCTTCTCGGCGGCGTCGGTTACTATCACCGTGAAGTTGGATATGCCCTGAGCCGTAGGAGTGCCCGACAGTAATCCGTCTTCAGAGAGGGTGATGCCGTCCGGCAACGTTCCGAATTTCACCTTCTTCTTTTTAACCCAATGATAAGGTGCGCTGCCGGCGGCCGCCTTGAGTTCATACCGATAGGGCACGCCCACGGCTGCGAGTGGGAGAGCGCTCGGGCTCAAGATGCTCAATTCAGGCGGAGGATCGATGTCGATCGACATGCTCGCGACGATCGACTGGCCACTTTGATCGGCGACACGGACATCGAATTGAACCTCGCCGGGTGCGGTGGGAGCGCCTGATATGACACCCGCTTCCGAGAGATGAAGTCCAGTGGGAAGTGTTCCCGTCTTCATCTCCCAATGATATGGAGCGCTTCCTCCGGAAGCCGTTAGCGTCTGTGAATAATCCTCGCCGACTACTCCGTCCGGAAGGGATTTCGTTTCTATCGTCAACCCAACCGAAGGGTTGATCGTGATTGAAAGAGTTGCGGTGACACTTGCGCCCACGGCATCGGTAAGCTTGAGAACAAAGCTGGTGGTTCCAGGCCGGTCCGGCGTGCCCGAGATTATGCCGCTCTGATTCAGAGTGAGCCCATCGGGAAGATTCCCCGATGCAAGCGACCAGGTGTATGGAGTCTGGCCACCCGATGCGCCGATATTCTGGCTGTAGATCACACCGACCGAACCTCGAGGGAGATCGCCGGTGGTAATCGTGAGTGGCGCCGCCGACTTGACTATGAGCGTGAGCGCCTTGGTAGCGAAGCTGGCGCCGGCGTCGGTGACCTTAGCGACGAAGTTGAATGTACCCGCGGTCGAGGGTGTGCCTGAGATAGTGCCGCTCTGCGAGAGGGCAAGACCTGGAGGCAGCGACCCGCTCTCAATCAGCCAGGAGAACTCGGGCCTGCCCCCGACGGCCGTCAAGGTGCGGCTGTAGGCTACGCCAACGGTTGCCGCCGACAGGTCCGTTGTCCCGATCGTCAGTTGCGGCAAGGTGGAAGGCGTGATCACCGAAGCTTCGTTGGAGTAGCCAGACGTCCCGGTGCCGTTGAACGCGCGCGCCCGGTAGGCGTAAGCGGTATTGGGCAACACGCTGGCGTCCGTGTAGCGGATCGTATTGGCCGCGACCACTCCGATCTGGGTGAACTCTGCGCTCGTGCCTCCGCGCCGCTCGATCTGAAATCCGTCCTCGACCGTCGAGGTATCTTGCCAAACAAGGTTAACCTCCGCGGGCGACGACGCGCTTGCGACCAGACCGGAAGGCGCCGATGGCGCGGGCTTCGGCACAGCTAGAGTCCATCCAATCTGCGCTACGGTAAATGGACACAGCGCGGCCTCATTGAGCCGCATCATGCATTGGGTAGAGGCGCGAGTGCATGAGAGGTCCTGACAGTTCCCATTAAGCGCCTCCGGTCTGACTTCGGGCGTACATGTGCAGCTACAGGTCTGATATCCCGGTTGGAAGTATTCGTCGCAAGCATAGAAAACGTGACCGGTCTCGTGGCTGACTATGCGTGAGAGCGACCAGCCGAAACTGCGGAACAGCGAATTGATATGCGGACCTCCAATGTATGCCCACGACGCACGCCCGTCGGTAAAAGACGTTCGAGCTGGCGGCGGGTTGTAGGCGATGAACATTGAATAGGCCCAGTTAGCGCGGTTCTGATCTCTAATCACGCGATCGAACGCGGCGACGCGCTCGAAAACATCGCCGGACGTCGCCCCCACATTGTTCATGATCCGGGTTATCCAGAGGAAAGCATCGCTTCCAGGATGC
>Ga0114129_10015239_pt1 | contig 10941 bp, 10 predicted proteins | sample RhiMetdeltSRZDD1_FD_80071 | JGI IMG/M metagenome (GOLD analysis project Ga0114129, IMG submission 80071) | Populus rhizosphere microbial communities from Tennessee, USA - Rhizosphere MetaG P. deltoides SRZDD1 (version 2) (version 2) | ecosystem: Host-associated > Plants > Roots > Rhizosphere >... | reverse complement strand
TCAATGATGGACCGCCGAGGCCGGTCCCCTTCCTGGAATTCGCCACCTCCGCGTGCGAGAATGCGCCGTCGGGGATCTCGAGTGCGACCAGGGCGGCGGATCTGGAGGCGGGCGGGCCAATGGAACGGATGAACGCGAGCTCGAGCCTACGCATCGGCTTGGCGGCCGCGCGGAATGCGCCGTCCGTCGAAGAGCGGCTCCAGACGGTCGACCGATTCCTGGAGGAGGCTGCGGCGCAGGGCGTGGCCATCGTCTGCTTCCCGGAAACCTACATCCCCGGATTGCGGGGCGGGGACTTCCCCGTGCCGCCCCCCGACCAGCTCCGCCAGCAGGCGGCCCTCGAGAGGATCCGCGCCGCGGCCCAGCGGCACGGCGTGGCCGTCGTCATGGGAATGGAGTGGGAGTCCCCCGCCGGGCTGCACAACGTGGCGTTCGTCGTCTCACGTGACGGCGCGATCCAGGGCTGTCAGGCGAAGAACCAGATCCCGGTCGAGGAAGAGCCGTTCTACGTGCCCGATGGACGGCGGCGGCTGTTCGAGGTCGACGGCGTCCCGTTCGGCATCACCATCTGCCATGAGGGATGGCGCTACCCCGAGGGCGTACGCTGGGCGGCCGTCCGCGGGGCGCGTCTGGTCTTTCACCCGCAGCTCACCGGGAGCGACCGCACCGGCCCGACGATCGATCGCTGGGGTGACCCGAGCGCACCCTACTACGAAAAGGCGATGGTGGCGCGCAGCGTCGAGAACACCATCTACTTCGCCAGTGTCAACTACGCGATGCGCTACCAGGACTCTGCGACCAGCCTGCTCGGTCCGGACGGGGACTGTCTGGCCTATGTTCCCTATGGCAAGGAGCAGCTCCTGGTGCACGACCTCGATCTGTCCCGGGCGACGGGGTTCTGCGCGCGGCGGTTCAACCCGGCCTTCTATCCGCCCGCCTGAGCGCGCGTCAGGTAGTGTCTCTGTTGGAACCGCCTCCACCGGAGGTCCGCCCGCTCGCAGGAAAACGCCTGCATGACGGTCCTCCGGCTACAAGGCAGGTTCCGCAGCAATACCGGGATAGACCGCGTAGCGGCAAATGTTGCCCCGCTCCTTACACCGCCGGGATCATGCAGCCGGCGATCACGTATTCGCTCCCATGAATCGAGGCGGCCCGGTCGGCCGTGGCGTCCGAGACGGGTCAGGTTTCACTCGTGGCGATCGGAGGGCCTGGGCATCCCTCGTTTCGGTGTCAGGGCGCCGGTCGCGGAGGAGGACGACCCCGTTGCCGAAGCTCCGGGTCTCGGCGAGCTGGAGATTGATCTTCGTGTCTGATGCGCGGAACAGAGGCTTGCCCTGTCCAATGACGACTGGGTGGACATAGAGCCGATACTCGTCGAGCAGCGGGAAGCTCAATCGGAGAGGGTTAGGCGATGGGGAAGGCGACACATGGCGACTCGCGGCATATCGCACTGACGACGTACCGGCGTCACGGGCGCCCCGTGACGACGCCGGTCTGGCTGGACCGGCGTCTGGTCGGGCCGCCAGACGAGAGACCTCATGTCGATCTCGAGTCCCCCAAACGACTATAGGATGACAACCCCAGCTATTAGGAGGAACCGATGAAGTACAATACCTCGATGAGAAGAAGTGGGAAGCCCTGTCCGAAGCCGAGCGGAACGCCCTGATGGACGAGTGCTTCGCCTACGACGACGTGCTTCGCAAGGGCGGTCACTTTGTCGGGGGGGAGGCGCTCCAAAGCCACCGGAACGCCACCACGCTGAGATACCGGAAGGGCACGGTGTCCGTCACCGACGGTCCTTTCGCCGAGACGAAAGAACAGCTGGGTGGAATCTTGATCCTCGAGGCTACGGACCTCGGCCACGCCGTCGAGTTGATGTCCAAGCACCCCGGCGTGAAGGTCGGCCCCTTCGAGATCCGTCCGGCCGAGGACCTGACCGTGCTCATCCGTGAGAGCCATGAGCGGCGGCGTTCCGCGGTGAGGTCAATCTGAACACACGAAAAGCGGGCGCCACAGTATACTCATGATTGGCGTGAAGGCCACCTGGAACCCGGAAGTCGTGGCACACCTGCAGGCGGCGAAGCGTGCTGGGACACACGCGACGTCTCGCGGAATCTCCAATTTGCCGCGTGGCCGATGGCTGGCGGCCTGCCTGGTCGGTCTGGCGGCCATGAGCTCGACGCCCGCCCTGGCGCAGTCCATCCCCGCCGGGACTCTCGACTGGACGCTCGCGATCGGCGGGGGGGCGAGCCTGGACATCCCGGACAGGGCCGGCGAGACCGTGACGAGCGTCCACGTCCTGCCTCACCTGGGCTACTTTCTCACGGGCGAGGTCGGCGAGGGCCTCGTGCGGGGCAACCTGGAGCTCATCGCCGAGCCAACGCTGCTCTATCTCGACGCGTCCAATTCAGCCACCGTCGTCGGGCTGTCCGTGCTCCCCCGATGGGTGTTCGCCGCCACGCCGCGCGTCCGTCCCTATCTCGAGGCGGGCGCTGGCGTGCTGGGTGGGCAGATCGATCTGCGCCAGACGAATTGCGACCTGAACTTCATGCTCGAAGGCGGGGGCGGCGCGCTGATCTTCCTGTCCGAGCAGGTGGCCTTGACGCTCGGGGTGCGAGTTCACCATGTGTCCAACCTGGATCGCTGCCGCAACAATGAGGGACTGAACTCCATCATCGGGATCGTGGGGATCAGCTACTTCGCCCGGTGAGTCCGTAGAGGGACGCGGCGACGAGCCCGTGCTGAGCGCCCGCGCGAAGTGCGATCGACGCCCCGGACTTCCTGCCCGGTTGAGGCCCGAGCCCTGCTCTCGTCGCTCGCCAGACCGGCCATAGAGAAACGGCGCAGGAGCTGAGGCCCCTGCGCCGTCAAATGACGTCTAGCCGACCGCGACTACCAGCTGGACGTCTTGCGCGGGCCGCCGCCCGAGCCCGGCGACTTCGCGACGTTCACCATCAGCTTCCGACCCTCGAACGACTGGTCGTTCAGCTTCGTGATGGCCGCCTGGGCCTCGACCTCGCTGGACATCTCCACGAAGCCGAACCCGCGAGAGTCTCCCGAGACCCGGTCCGTGATGACCGTGGCCGACTCCACCGTCCCGCACTGCGCAAAGAGCTGCCGCAGGCTCTCGGAGGTGGTCGAGTAGGCCATTCCGCCAACGTATAACTTGGACGCCATGGGGCGCCTCCTTTTGCCCCCGACCGCGTCGGGGGTCACTCAGATCATCCGCATGTGATGCGCGCCCCGAAGATGCGGACGAACCGACGGAGGCGAGGCCAGTCTCTCAGAGAGGGGAAGTCCGGCAGAGCACCCTGCGAAGCCGGGAGACCACAACGGTCCCATCGACCCGCACGTGGAGTATACCATGATCGCCCTGTCCGCCGCGGGTATCTTGCCTCACACGGTGCGCCTCGGACTGGCGCTCGCGAGTGCCACCCTCCTCGTCGCCGCCTCCCGGACCCCGACCAGGGCTGGCCCGCCGGGATCGCGCTGTGATGATCGCGCGTGAGTGGTCCGCGGCGTTTGCCGGCGACCCCGCTTGACACGCTTCCGGCCCCGGTGCTACCGCTACTGTCTAGACAACTAGACTGATGGCCACGGGCACAATGGTCCTGATGGAGTCGCGGCTCGGAGGGCGGGTCCCCCGCTACCTCCAGATCGCGGACGCGCTCCGGCGCCGGCTGGCGGGCGGTGCCGCAGGCCGGGCCGCGCGGCTCCCGTCGGAGTTCGCCCTCGCGACCGAGTTCCGCGTGAGCCGGGAGACGCTCCGCGAGGCGCTGGCCCTGCTGCGCGACGAGGGGCTGATCTACTCGCTCGTCGGCCGGGGGACATTCGCCAGTCCCGGTCACCGGCAGGTCGGAGTGCGCATCACCCAGCCGATCAACGAGCCGTACGTGGGGGGACGCCCCAGCGTCCTGAAGGTCATCGAGCAGGGTCTGGTGGAGGCTCCGGCCGAGGTGAGCCGGGCGCTCGGGGTGCCGGCGCGGAGCCAGGTGTTCTGCTACCGCTCCCTCCGGACGATCCGGGGGCGCGCATTCCGCTACGGTCGTGTCTACCTGCCCCGGGAGATCGCCGCACGGCTCGACCTCAGCCGGCCGCCGGAGCTCACCGTCTCGGAGCGGGTCGAGCGGGAGGCGGGCATCCGGCTGATCCGCGCCCAGCAGGTCGTGGTCGCCGCGGCGGCGCCGGCGGAGGTGGCGCGGCGCTTCGGCCTGCCGACGGGCAGCCCGGTGCTGATGTTCCGGCGGGTCTACTTCCAGGACACGGGGCGCCCCGCGGAGTTCGTGCTGGAGTACCAGAACTCGGCCCGGTTCCCGTACGAGGAGACGCTCGTCCGCACGAATCGCTGACGCCAGGGGCGGGGACGCGCCCGGCGCCGGGCCGGCGAGGTCGCCGACGAGGTCGCCAACAGGTCGCCAACAGGTGGATGGAGGGTCGCGCAGACGACGGCTCGAGCCGAGCGGTCGGACTGCCAGGGCAGGTGGGCTCAGGGCTGCACGATAGGAGGCTCCCATGACGCGACGGTTCTCACGACTGGTGCTCGGGGTGACGATCGGCCTGGCATGCGCGGTGCTCTCGGTCACCGCGGCGAGCGCTCAGGAGCCGCGCCGAGGCGGCACGCTGACGGTGATCACCCCGTCGGATGTCTCGACCTTCGATCCGCACCCGGCGGTCGGGTTCTCGGTCCGGGTGTTCGCGAACATCTACGAGCCGCTCTTCCGGAAGGACGAGAAGGGCGTGCTCCAGGGGCACCTGGCCCAGTCGTGGCGCTTCCTCGACCCGACGAAGCTCCAGGTCACGCTCCGGAAGGGCGTGAAGTTCCACAGCGGGAACGAGCTGACCGCCGAGGACGTGAAGTTCACGTACGAGCGGCAGCTGAACCCCGCCGACCTGGCGCGGGACGCGGCGGTCATCAAGATGCTCAAGACGCCGATCCAGGTCGTGGACCGCTACACGCTGGTCCTCGAGACGCGCGAGCCGAACGCGGCCCTGGTCGACACCCTCGCCCAGTCGCTGGCGACCTTGATCCCGGACTCCGCCGAGATCAAGAAATGGGGGAAGGACTACGGGCTCCATCCGTCCGGGACCGGACCGTTCAAGTTCGTCGAGTGGGTGCGCGGCCAGCACGTGAAGCTCGCCCGGAACGCCGACTACTGGAACGGCCCGCCCTACCTCGACTTCCTGGTGTTCAAGGTGGTCCCCGAGGAGGCGACCCGGGTGCTGGCGCTCGAGAGCGGGGAGGCCGACGTGCTCTTCGAGACCCCGCCGAGCGCGATCGCAACGCTCCGCAAGAACCCGAAGCTTCGCGTGAACCGGGTGCCGACCTACCGGGACGTCGACGTGCACTGGAACGCCCGGAAGGCGCCGACGGACGATGCGCGCCTCCGCCGCGCCCTGTCGCAGGCCATCGACGTGAAGAGCATCGTCGAGGAGGTCATCACGGCGGACATCGGCCAGGTGGCCACCGGGCTCTTGAACCCGAGCGTGTTCGGCGCCTGTGACGTCGGCTTTCCCGTCTACAACCTGGCCCGGTCCAAGCAGGGGCTCGCGGAGCTCGGCTACCGACCGGGCAAGGACGGCATCCTGGAGAAGGACGGCCGCCCGCTGTCGCTGACGCTGGTGGTGAACCCGCAGCGCGATCCCCGGAACGGCGAGGTGGCCGAGGCGATCCAGGCGCAGCTCCGGGCGGTCGGGGTCGACATGAAGGTGAACGCCAACGAGTTCGCGACCTACATGAAGATCCTGCAGAGCCCCGAGGGCGACTACAACATGATCTTCCACGGGTACGGCGTGGCCACCGCCGACGCTGACCTGAAGGCCACCTTCTTCCTGAGCACGAACCTCCCGCCGGCCGGCCAGAACAGTCCCCGGTTCTCGAGCCCGGAGCTGGACGGCGTGATCCTGGCGGCCCAGCGCGAGTCCAGCAAGGACAAGCGCCGGGAGCTCTACTGCAAGATGGGCCAGATCTACCGGGACCAGGCGCTCGGCCTGCCGCTCTACGCGTCGTTCCGGAACACGAGCGTCCAGTCCCACGTGAACGGCATGGTGCTGCACCCGGACGAGTGGTACACGCAGACGTACACGCGCGTCTGGCTCGGCCCGAAGCCGTAGGGGGGGATCGGGATGGGCGCCCGGGGCGCCACCGGCGGGCTGGCCGGCTACGTCGTCAAGCGGCTGCTGGGAATGCTCCTGCTCCTGGCGGGCATCACGTTCATCGTCTTTGGCCTGATGTACTTCGCCCCGGGCGACGTGACGGTCATGATCGCGGCGAGCAGCCCCTCGCCGGAGCAGCTGGCCGCCATCCGGCAGGAGTTCGGCCTGGACCAGCCGCCCTGGGTCCAGTACGGCAGGTTTCTCCGACGGGTCGCGCAGGGCGACCTGGGCGACTCGTGGATCGACCGGCGGCCGGTGATGCCTCAGGTCCTGGACGCCTTCGCCTACACGCTGCGCCTCGCCGCGGCGGCCCTGGCGCTGTCGGTGACGCTGGGAACAGCCGGCGGGATCGTGGCCGCCGTCCGGCACCGCTCGGTGGCCGACGAGTCGATCCTGACGGTGACGGTCCTGGGGATCTCGGTCCCGGTGTTCGTCACGGGCCTCCTGCTGATCTACGTCTTCGCGTTCAAGCTCGGATGGTTCCCCACCTCGGGGGCGGGATCGTGGCGCCACATGGTGCTGCCGGCCTGCACGCTGGCCAGCTTCCTGGCGGCCCACAACGTCCGGATGATGCGCGCGTGCATGCTGGAGGTGCTCGGGCAGGATTACGTGCGGACGGCGCGGGCGAAGGGGGTACGGGAGCGCTGGGTGCTGGGACGCCACGCCCTCCGGAACGCGCTCGTGCCCATGGCGACCGTGGTCGGCCTGCAGGTCGGGCTCCTGCTGGGAGGCTCGGTCATCACGGAGACTGTGTTCAGCTATCCCGGCGTGGGGCAGCTCGTCGTGTCGGCGATCTCGGCGCGGGACACTCCGCTGGTCCAGGCGTGCGTCCTGGTGACCGCGAGCGGGTTCATCCTGGTGAACCTGCTCGTGGACGTCAGCTACGTGCTGATCGACCCGCGGATCCGGCTGCGGTGAGGCGGCGCGCGGCCGGTCAGACGGACACCCGCGGATGATGGACGCGCGCGAAGCAGGGGGGCGGGGCTGGCGCGCCCTCCGCCGACCACGGACAGCCGCGGGGGCCGTGATGCTGGCGGCGCTCCTGGTCGGCGCGCTGGGCGCGGACGTGCTCGCGCCTCACGATCCGGCGCGGGCGGATCTCCGGCTCCGGCTGAAGCCGCCGAGCCGCGAATACCCCTTGGGCACCGACTGGATCGGTCGGTGCCTCCTCAGCCGGCTGCTCCACGGACTTCGCCTGACCCTCGCGGTGGGCGTGCTGACCGTCGCGGCCGGCGTGCTGGCCGGCGTGACCCTGGGCCTCGTGGCCGGCTTCTACGGAGGCGTGCTGGAGGGGGCCATCATGCGGGCGACCGACCTCCTGCTCGCCTTCCCCTACTTCCTGCTCACGATCGTCTTCGTGGCGGTCCTGGGACCGAGCCTCCTGAACGCGATGATCGCCATCGCCGCGTGGACGGCGCCGCACTACATCCGGCTCGTCCGATCGGTCGTCCTCTCCGTGAAGGGACGCGAGTTCGTGGAGGCGGCCCGCGCCCTCGGGCGGCCCGAGCTCGGGATCCTGACACGCCACGTCTTCCCGGCCTGCGTGCCGACGCTGGTGGTGCAGGCGGCCATCTTCTGCGCGCAGAACATGCTGATGGCGGCGAGCCTGAGCTTCCTCGGGCTGGGCGCCCAGCCCCCCTCGCCCGAGCTGGGGGCGATGCTCGGCGCCGGGCGCCAGTACCTCCGGGCCGCCCCCCAGGTCGTCGCCGTCCCGGCCCTCGGCATCTTCCTCGGCGTCCTCGCCTTCAACTTCCTGGGAGACGCCCTCCGCGACCATCTTGACCCGAGCGCGGGCCGGGCGGTCTGAGCCGGCCGCCTCCGTCCTCGACGCCCGATGGCCTCGCCGCCGGGCGCATGCCCGACCGACAGGAGCCCCCATGCCCAGCTTGCCGACGATCTACACGGCGCGCTCCGATGTCGACCCGGCGCATCTGGCCCGCGTCGAGGACTGGTACGCGCGGCGCCATGCCCCGGATCTGATCCGGGCAGGGTTCTACACCGCGCAGGTCTACCACTCGGTGGTCGGGGCGCCGCGCGTCTGCAACCTCTACGAGATCCCCGGGGCCGGGCTGTTCCAGACGCAGGCCTACCGGGACGTGGCCGCCAAGGACACGGACGGCCCCGCCGTCATCGCCCTTCTGACGAGTCGCTCGAACACGATCTACGACCAGGTGCTGACGGTGAACGTGCCAGCGGTGGACGTCGACTGGGCCGCGGGAGGACGGGCCGGCGGCGTCGTGGCCCCGGCCCTGTCCACGGTCCGGTTCGAGCTGCCGGAGGCGGACGAGAGCGCGCTCCTCGAGTGGTACCGGTCGCGGGAGTTCCCGCGGCTCCAGTATCTCCAGGGATTCCGTGCGGGGCGACTCTGCCGGCGAGGGCCCCCCCACCCGGTCGCCGCCTCGCGCGACCCGCGCTGGTTCGTGATCAACGAGTGGGAGAGCGTCATGGCGGTGATGGCCGACGGGACCACGAAGGAGGCGCTGGCGCGACACGAGGCCGGATTCCAAGGCCGCCTGACCCGCTTCGCCTACAACGTGGGGCGCCGGCACTTCCAGCTCGCGCGGACCTGAAAACGCGCGGGCTGGTTTCGCTGACGGAAGGGCGCCCATGACCCACGCGACGCTGCCCGCAACCCCCGGGAGGACACCCGACATGGCCAGGATATCTGCAAGGGCCGACGTGCCGAGAGAGGCGAGAGGATGACTCCGAAGAGCCGGATGAAGCTGGGGATGACGCTCCCGATCGGGGTGGGCGCGCTGGGCGACGGCAAGCCGGTGCCGTGGACAGCCCTGCGGGAGATCGCGAAACGCGGCGAGGAGGTCGGCTTCGACACGATCATGGCGCCGGACCACCTGATCTTCCGCCGGTCCCCACCGGGGAACGTGCCGGCGGTGGACATGCCCGAGGGCAAGAGCCGCGGCATCTGGGAGGTGTGGTCGCTGCTCGGCGCGGTGGCGGAGGCGACCCAGCGCATCCATCTCGGGACGCTCGTCGCGTGCACCGGCTTCCGCAACCCGGCGCTCCTGGCGAAGATGGCGGACACGCTCGACGAGATCAGCGGGGGACGCGTCATGCTGGGTCTGGGCGCCGGCTGGCACCAGCCAGAATACGAGGCCTTCGGCTACCCCTTCGATCACCGGGTGGGCCGCTTCGAGGAGGCGCTCCAGATCATCGTGCCGCTCCTGCGCCAGGGCCACGTGGACTTCCAGGGCCAGTACTACCAGGCACGGGCGTGCGAGCTCCTGCCCCGGGGACCCCGCCCGACCGGACTGCCGATCTTCATCGGCGCCCAGGGACCCCGCATGCTACGGCTGGTGGCTCGCTACGCGGACAGCTTCGACGCCGACTACCAGACCGGGCCGGCGCCAGCACTGGAGAGGCTCGCCGGTCTGGAGGCGGCCTGTCGGGACGTCGGGCGCGATCCCGGCACCATCGGCCGCATGGGCGCCACGCGGGTGGCGCTGGCCGGCTCCGGCGGCGCGTCCGGGTTCCAGGTCGGCCCCGTGCAGGACGGCATCGCCCACTTCGACTTCGCCGGCGTGCGGTTCCCCGCCCGGCTCGGCTCCGTGGAGGAGGTTGTGGCCCACCTCCGGTCGTTCGAGGCGATCGGGATCGAGCACCTGACGGTCAACGTCGTCGACCCGCCCGGCGTGCGCGGCATCGAGCGCTTCGCGGCTGTGATCGAGGCGCTCCGCCGCTAACCTCGCCGGCCCGGATCACTTCAGGGTCGTCCGGCCGTGCGGTCGCGCCCCACGGCTGCCGGCGGCTACTGGGCGGCCGGCGCGACGCGCGCCACCACGACGGTCTCCGCAGCCGGCGCCTTCGCCACGGGAGCCGTGAACGGCAGCCGGTCCTCGACCATGTACGCGATCTTCTCCCAGTCCTTGCGCGGCGTCGACTTGAGGTAGTGGTCCGTGAGGTAGTGCGCCAGCTCGTGCCCGAGGATGATCCGGTCGTAGGAGGAGATCATCACCAGGCTCGCGCCGGGGAGGTAGAGCGCGACGGCATCCGACCCGTGGGGGGCCACCGTCGCCACCTTCCGGTAGAGGTCCGCGATCCGCCCGGGCGACGTCACCATGATCCGGACCTTCGGCTTGCCGGGCTCGAGCGTGACCTTGAGGATGTCGGCCACCTCTTCGAGCAGGCCGTCGATCTCCTCGGCCGTGATCACCTCGTCCCCGAAGTTCTCGACGTTCGCGTAGCGCGTCTGGCTCGTGGTCGCCTGGTCGCGGTAGCTGACACCGGCGCAGCCTACGAGGGGGAGGACTCCGAGGAGGGCGGCAAGTCCGAGGATCCTTGAGAGGCGCATGGCCTGTTCCTTCCGGAAGCCGCCTTCCGGAGGAGCCGACCTGGCCTTGCTTCTTCGGTAGCCCGGCTATCAGTCCCCTCTCGGGACCTGACCCGTGGCTTTGCGTCCCCGCCTCACGACGGGTTTGCCTTTGTCGGAAGCGGCTTGCCTATTCGGTTGTCTTGGCCGCTCATCACGGCCACCTTGGGTAATACAAACCCGGTCCCAGCCGGGACACGCCCGAGCCGGTCCTCGGCTCCCGGTGAGGGAGGTACTAACCTAGCGAATTATCTGCCTTTTCGTCTGTGTCACACCGGGTCAGGCTAGCGGGCAAGCCCCGCCGGGAGGCTGATTTCCCGCACCCGGGTCCAAAGCATGGCGTCCCCACCAGAACGGGGCGCCAGAGGCCGGGGGCCAGCACCCCTCGGAGCGGCCCGCCCCCGGCGGCCGGGTCCCGTTGAGGGGTCAGCGGGTGGGGCTAGGCGGAGAGGATCCTGGCG
>Ga0114129_10015238_pt1 | contig 10942 bp, 8 predicted proteins | sample RhiMetdeltSRZDD1_FD_80071 | JGI IMG/M metagenome (GOLD analysis project Ga0114129, IMG submission 80071) | Populus rhizosphere microbial communities from Tennessee, USA - Rhizosphere MetaG P. deltoides SRZDD1 (version 2) (version 2) | ecosystem: Host-associated > Plants > Roots > Rhizosphere >... | reverse complement strand
TCACCACCGACCGCGATCCTCTTCGACAGCGACCTCCTCGCCGTCACCGGGCTCGGCGTCGCGCAGCAGATGGGCTTCTCCGTTCCGGACGACGTCTCGATCGTCGGCTGGGACGATTCGCTCATCAGCCAGGTCGTCCATCCCCCCTTGACCGCGATCACGCGCGACATCACGTCCTACGGTGCCGCAGCGGCCCGGCACCTCCTCGACGCGATCGAGGGCCGAGCCGAGGGCGACATCGAGACGACGCGCGGAGAGCTCACGACCCGCGGAAGCACCGCCCCGCGCGTCGCGTCCACCGCGCGCTAAGAGGGCACTCCGCGCGTCGCGCGTCGCTCGCACCGGCTTGACACTTAACCGGATAAGTGATGGACTACCTGTGTTCGATGCTGAGGTGGAACGGATCCGAAGACGGATCGCGGGCTCTCGCCGGCGCTCTCGACGTTCTCTGTCAGCGACGCGACGACACCTCGGCGGGACCGGCCGTGCTCGCACCGATCGGTGCGAGTGAAGGGAGGGATGCTCGGATCTGAGTGCGGGCTCGCCCAACGGCGCCCAACTATGGAACGTCGGCCGCGTCCCACCAGCGAGCGACTCAACTCGTTCGGCGGGCGCACCTACAAGACCCAAGGAGTCAAGGAGGGAGCAGGATCATGGCTACGAGAAGAAAGAGGAGGGCAGTTGGCGCCGTCGCGCTCGTCGTCGCTCTGACCACGGTCGCGTCGCTGCTGGCAGTCGGCGGAGCCGGTGCCGGCTCGCAGTCTCCGTTTGCGCTTCCGCGGGCGGAGACGCTGTACGTCTCGGGCAAGCAGTGGGGCCCGTACACGAACTTCAACCCGCTGCGGCCCGACTACAACACCGGAACGGTCGGTCTCGTCTACGAGACCCTGTTCCGCTACGACCCGCTGAAGGACAAGTTCATTCCGTGGCTCGCGACGGACGGCAAGTGGGTCGGCAAGACCTTCAAGGTGACGCTTCGCAAGGGTGTCGCCTGGAACGACGGCAAGCCGCTCACGGCTGCTGATGTGAAGTTCACGTTCCAGACCGGAAAGCTGGCCGGGTCCCAGTACTCGACCATGTGGAAGACCGGTCTTTCGAGCGTCACGACGAAGGGCAACGTCGTCTCGTTCAACTTCAGCGGGACGCCGAACTACCAGGAGTGGGACTTCAACCTGTACTCGATCCCGATCGTGCCGAGGCACATCTGGTCGCAGTACAGCGCGACCGAGATCACGACCGGGAACACCGACGACACGTCGAAGCAGGTCGGCACCGGCCCCTTCACCTACGCCGCTGGTGCTGGCGGATCGCAGACGCTCCAGTACAACCGACGGAGCAACTGGTGGGCCACGAAGGCGCTGGGCGAGAGGATGCCGATGAAGTACTTCGTCGACATCCACAACACGTCGAACGTCGCGTCGCTGCAGAACTTCCTCCAGAGCAAGATCGACCTGTCGAACAACTTCTTCCCGGGGATCGACAAGCAGATCGGCGGGAAGATCGTCACGTACTACAAGAAGGCGCCGTACATGCTCGCCGCGAACACGGCGTGGCTCGTTCCGAACACGACGAAGGCTCCGCTCAGCGATCGAGCGTTCCGCCGCGCGCTGGCCATGTCGATCAACATCGACAGGATCGTCACCGCGGACTACGGCAACATCGTGTCGAAGGCGAATCCCACCGGGCTCCTGCCGACTTGGAGCAAGTGGATCGACAAGCCACAGGCAGCGAAGCTCGGGTTCAAGTACAACGTCGCCGGCGCGAAGGCGCTGCTGGCCGCAAACGGCTACAAGGACTCGGACAACGACGGCTACGTCGAGAACAAGAACGGGTCGGACATCAACCTGAGGATCATCGTCCCGAACGGCTGGTCGGACTGGATGACCGCCATCCAGATCATCGCCGACTCGACGAAGGCGGCCGGCATCAAGCTGACGCCGGCGTATCCGGACTTCAACGGGCTCGTGGACGAGCGCAACTCGGGCAAGTTCGACCTCGTGATCAACAACGAGAAGCAGATCGGCAACACGCCGTACACCTACTACGACTACCTCTTCCACCTGCCGATCGCGGACTCGCAGACGTTCGCGAACTTCTCACGCTTCACGCAGGCGGGGGCGGCCCCCTGGGCGCTGACGCTCAAGGTGAACAAGCTCAAGTCCAGCAACGTGGTGGCAGCGAAGAAGGTCCACTCGCAGATCCAGAAGTACATCCTCGAGTACCTCCCCGCGATTCCGCTCTGGTACAACGGGATGTGGGCCCAGTACAACACTTCGGTGTGGACAAACTTCCCGACCGCGACGGGGAAGGGCCTGCAGAACACGCCGTCGACGTGGAACGGTTATCTCAACATGACCGGAGTCGACGCCCTGGCCAACCTGAAGCGGAACAACTAGAGAGCCCTCCGACGAACGAGAGCATGTCGGACCGCTGCACCCCGGTGACGGGGTGCAGCGGTCTCTGGGTGGTGACGTGACCCGATACCTCGCCCGCAAGATCACGATCTACCTGCTGACGTTCTACGTCGCGGTCACGATCGACTGGGCGATTCCCCGTCTGATGCCCGGCGATCCCGTCGACGGGCTCATCGCCCGCCTCCACGCCGACTCGACGGCGTCGCAGGAGCTCCACGGCTTCTTCACGGAGTCGTTCGAGCTCGACCAACCGCTCTGGAAGCAGTACCTCAACTTCTGGTGGGGACTCTTGCACGGCGACCTGGGGCCGAGCATCGCCTATGTGGGCTCGAGTGTGAGCGAGCTCATCTGGGCCGCGCTCCCCTACACGCTCGCGCTGCTCATCCCGGCGATCGTCCTCAGCTATCTGGCCGGGAATCGCGTCGGAGCGATGGCGGCACGCCGCAAGGTGCTCGACAACACGGTGCTTCCGGTCGCCTACGTGCTGACGGCGACGCCGTACGTCTTCCTCGCGCTGCTCCTCGCGTACTTCGTCGCGTTCCAGTGGGAGCTGCTGCCGGTCTCGGGCGCGTATGACTTCTCGGTGCAGCCCGCATGGAATGCGGAGTTCGCCCGGAGCTTCCTCAGCCACTGGATCCTTCCGTTCCTGTCGCTCTTTCTGGTGTCGTTCGGCGGCTGGGCCATCGGAATGAGGAATCTGATCATCTACGAGCTCGAGGCGGACTACGCCAACTACCTCCAGGCGCTGGGCGCGCCGAACCGCCTCGTGCGTAAGTACGCGTACTCGAATGCTGTCCTGCCGCAGATGACGGGTCTCGCCCTCGCACTCGGCGTGATCGTCGGCGGGGCGCTCGTCACGGAGATCGTCTACGGCTATCCGGGCGTTGGGTCCCTGCTCCTGACGGCCATCCAGAACCGCGACTACTTCCTGCTGCAGGGCATCTTCCTCTTCATCATCATCGGTGTCCTCGTCGCCAACTTCGTCGTCGACCTGCTCTACGTCGTCGTCGACCCGCGGACGAGAACCGGCCTCCAGGGACAGCAGTGACCGAGCTGGGCCACCACACCGAGAGCGTCTCGACCGGCACCGCCGAGATCTCGGTCGTCGTCAGCGAGGAGACACCCCCGCGCCGCTCTCGCAACGAGATCGCCTACTTCGCCCTGCGCAACACGAAGCTCGTGATCGGGCTCACGGTCGTCCTTTTCTTCCTCGCGCTCGCGATCGTCGGACCGTGGCTGACCGACGCGGAGCCGTTCGAGTTCGGGTTCCCGACCGGCCAGCCGCCGTCGTGGGACCACTGGCTCGGAACGACCGCGCCCGGGCAGGACGTGTACTCGCAGTTCGTCTACGGCCTGCGCGCGAGCTTCGTCGTCGGGGCCGTCGCGGGCTGCGTCGCGGCCGTGATCGGGATGGCGGTCGGGTTCACGGCCGGGTATCGGGGTGGCGTCGTCGACGACGTGCTGAGCATGCTCACGAACGTCGTCCTCGTGATCCCCACGCTCGCCGTGCTCATCATCGTGAGCGCCTACCTGAGCGTGACCAGCCTGCTCGGCGAGGCGGTGCTCATCGGCGTCACCTCCTGGCCGTGGGCGGCACGTGCGATCCGCGCGCAGACGTTCACGCTCACGTCCCGGGAGTTCGTCAGCCTCGCGCGCCTGACCGGGCGCCGCGGCACGAAGATCATCGTCTCGGAGATCGCGCCGAACATGAGCTCGTACCTGTTCCTCGTGTTCATCCTCCTCTTCGGGAGTTCGATCCTCATCGCCGCGACGCTCGACTTCCTCGGCCTCGGCCCATCGAACGTCATGTCCCTGGGGCTCATGCTGAACCTCGCCGTCTCGAATGCGGCGCTCCAGCTCGGCATGTGGTGGTGGTTCATCCCGCCGGGGATCGCGATCACCGCCGTCGTCGGCGGCCTCTACGTCATGAACGTCGGCCTCGACGAGATCTTCAACCCGAAGTTGCGCCGGACATGAGCCTCACCGTCCAGGACCTCCGCGTCTACTACCGGACGCTCCGCGGCGACTGCCGCGCGCTCGACGGCGTCAGCTTCGAGGTCGCCGACGGCGAGATCATGGGCTTGGCCGGCGAGTCGGGCTGCGGAAAGACCACGCTCGGCAAGAGTCTCGTACGCCTCGACGGCCGCATGCGCTACGTCGACGGCTCGGTCGCTCTCGACGGAGAGGACGTCCCGCTCCGCGACGACCGGGCGATGAACGACTTCCGATTCCGCAAGATCTCGATCGTCCCCCAGTACTCGATGAGCGCTCTCAACCCGATCCGCAAGATCGGACGGATGACGTCGGAGCTCCTCGAGTCGCGTGGCATCGACGCGGCTGACCTGCGTCCGGAGCTCGAGCGCAGGCTCGAGCTCGTCGGGCTCGCGAAGGACGTGCTCGGGATGTACCCGATCGAGCTCTCGGGAGGGATGAAGCAGCGCGTCGTGCTCGTCATCTCGACGCTGCTCGACCCCACGCTGCTGATCGCCGACGAGATCACGTCCGCGCTCGACGTCTCGAGCCAGCGCGCCGTCAGCAAGATGCTCGTCGAGTTCAGGGATCAGGGGTTCGTCAAGAGCGCAGTCATGATCACGCACGACCTCGCCGTCCTGTACCAGGTCGCCGACACGATCCTCGTGATGTACGCCGGGAAGCTGGCTGAGAAGGCCCCGGCGGAAACGATCGTCCACGCGCCGAAGCACCCCTACACCAAGCTGCTCCTCTCCTCGCTTCCGGAGGTTGGCGCACGCTACGAGACGACGAAGCTCGCGGGGATCCCCGGCCGGCCGCCGTCGCTCATCAACCCGCCGACGGGCTGCCGGTTCCGCGACCGCTGCCCGCTGGCCTCCGCGAAGTGCGTCGAGGAGCCGCCCTTCGTCGAGGTCGCCCCCGGTCACGAACTCGCCTGCTGGAACGCCTAGTCGATGCTTAGGCTCAACAGCGTGTCGAAGGTCTACAAGACGGGCACGTTCGGCCGCGGCGCGACGCTCGCCGTAGACCAGGTGAGCTTCGACGTACGGCCCGGCGAGGTCGTCGCGCTGATCGGGGAGAGCGGATCCGGGAAGAGCACGATCGGGAAGATGATTCTCCGCCTGACGACGGTCACCGACGGCTCGATCGACTACGAGGGCAACGACGTCGCGCTCGTCACGGGCCGCGCGCTGAAAGGCTACTACCGCTCCGTCCAGGGCGTGTTCCAGGACCCGTTCAGCTCGTACAACCCCATCTTCAAGGCCGACCGCGTGCTCTCGATGGTGAAAGCGGAGTACTTCTCGGACGTCTCGGCGAGCGACTGGCGGCGCAAGATCGACGCCTCGCTCCAGGCAGTGAGCCTCAACCCCGACGACGTCCTCGGCAAGTACCCACACCAATTGTCCGGCGGACAGCTGCAGCGACTTCTCATCGCCCGGGCCCTCCTCCTGGACATCAAGATCCTCGTCGCCGACGAGGTGATCAGCATGCTCGACGCGTCCACGCGGATCGACGTGCTCAACCTGCTCGGCGACCTGAAGCAGCGCGGCCTCGGGATCCTCCTCATCACCCACGACCTCGCGCTCGGCAACTACATCTCGGACAGTGCCGTGATCCTGCGACAGGGACGGGTGGTCGAACGCGGAAGGACCGCGAACGTCTTCGACAACCCGTTGCACCCGTACACCCAGTCGCTCCTCGCATCGGTGCCCCGCCTCGACACGAAGTGGTCCGACGAGAACGCAGCCGCCCTACGCCGACCGCCAGGACGTGCCGCGACCTCTCGTCGAGGTCGAGGACGACCACTTCGTCGCCCCCACCGCGTCATGACGATCTCGAGCGTTATGACCGCCGCGATTCCGTGGGAGGACCCGCCGAGCGGCGAGCGCAGCGTCGTCTGGCGGTCGAGCCGGAACCCGATCATCCCGCGCGACCTGATCCCGCGAGCGAACAGCATCTTCAACTCGGCGGTCGTTCCGTTCGGCGATGGGTTCGCGGGCGTGTTCCGCATCGACGACACCGAGCGCGTGATGAACCTCCACGCGGGTCGGAGCGCCGACGGCATCGACTGGCAGATCGACCACGACTCGATCTCCTTCCTGACCGCGGACGGACGCGTCGGCGAGATCCAGGAGCAGTTCGACTTCGCCTACGACCCGCGCGTCACGTGGCTCGAGGATCGCTACTACGTGACCTGGTGCAACGGCTACCACGGCCCGACGATCGGCGTCGCGTACACCCACGACTTCGAGACGTTCCACCAGCTCGACAACGCATTCCTCCCCTTCAACAGGAACGGTGTGCTCTTCCCGCGGAGGATCGGCGGCAGCTACGCGATGCTCAGCCGGCCGAGCGACAACGGCCATACGCCCTTCGGCGACATCTACTTCTCGGAGAGCCCGGACCTCGTCCACTGGGGTCGGCATCGCCATGTGATGGGCACGGTGCCGCTCAGCTGGCAGTCGACGAAGATCGGAGCAGGCCCGACGCCGATCGAGACGGATGCGGGCTGGCTCGTCCTCTACCACGGCGTCCTCACCTCGTGCAACGGCTTCGTGTACTCGATGGGGGCAGCGCTGCTCGACCTCGATGAGCCGTGGAACGTGCTCGCGCGCGGCCGCGACTACCTCCTCTCGCCCCAGGTGCTGTACGAGCAGGTCGGAGACGTCCCGAACGTCGTCTTCCCCTGTGCGGCGCTCGTGGATCGCGACGCCGACCGCGTCTCGATCTACTACGGCGCCGCCGACACGGTCGTGTGCCTCGCCCACGCGTACCTCTCGGAGCTCCTCGACGCCGTGGGGAGCCGGGCGTGACCTCCCCCATCGCGATCTCGTTCATGGGCGCGAACTACGTGGCCAAGGAGCTCGGCTACGGAGCATCGGACGAGTGGGGACCGTTCGACCTCGCGACGAACGCGGCGTTCGAGCCGCTCGAGACGTTCCCGGCCCGCTTCGACACGCTTCTTACCTCGATCACCGGCATCGGGTACGACACGATCGACCTCTGGTTCGCCCACCTCAACTGGCGGTGGGCGACGCCCGAGCATGTCGCGATCGCACGCGAGGCCCTGGACCGTCACGGCGTCCGGGTGGTCGCTTTCGCAGGAGGCATTGGGAGCACGGTCGACGATGTGGCGGCGGCATGTCGCCTGGCCAACGATCTCGACGTCGACCTCATCGCCGGCCTCGGAGGCATCGTCCACACGGACCGCGATGCCGCGGCCGAGGTGCTCGACGCGCATGGTGTGCGGTTCGGGCTCGAGAACCATCCCGAGCGGACCCCGGCCGAGGTGCTCGCTGCGATCGGCGATGCCGGCTCGCTCGGAGCGGCGGTCGACACGGGTTGGTGGGCAACGCAGGGATACGACCCGGTCGACGCGATCCGCGAGCTGTCAGACCGTCTCTTCCACGTGCATCTGAAGGACGTCGAGCAGCCGGGCACGCACGTCTCGTGCATGCACGGCGAGGGCTGCGCGCGAATCGCCGACTGCGTCGACGCGCTCCTCGAGCTCGGCTACTCGGGCGCGGTCAGCATCGAGCACGAGCCGTTTGACCGCGACCCGACGGCGGAGTGCGCCCGCATGCTCACGAAGATCACGGAGCAGGTCTCGAGCGCACAGGCGGGGCACCGTGTCTGAGCACGAGCTTCGCGTCGCCGTCGTCGGCTGCGGGAACATCTCCGGTGCGTACGGCGAGACGATGAGCGCGTACCCGTCAGTCCGGATCGCCGGCGCAACCGACATGGACAAGGCGCTGAGCGTGGCTTTCGTCGATCGCTTCGGAGGCGTCGCCTACCCGACGCTCGACGACGTGCTCGGCGATCCGGCTGTCGACGCGATCGTCAACCTGACGTTCCCCGCCGTCCACGCCGACGTGACGACCGCCGCACTGAACGCGGGGAAGCATGTGCACAGCGAGAAGCCGCTCGCAGCCGACTACGCGAGCGCACGGTCGCTCGTCGAGCTCGCCGCGGACCGAGGACTCCGGCTCTCGTGCTCGCCGATCACCTTCCTGGGCGAGGCGCAGCAGACGGTGTGGCGGCTCGTCGAGTCAGGTGCGATCGGGCGCGTTCGCGTCGCGTACGCCGAGGTCAACTGGAACCGGATCGAGAGCTGGCATCCCCGACCGGAGCCCTTCTACCGCATCGGGCCCTTCGCCGACGTCGGCGTCTATCCCCTCACGATCCTCACGGCCATGTTCGGGCCGGCGCGCCGGGTCACGGCCTTCGGAACGATCGTCTATCCCGACCGGACGACGATGGCCGACGAGCCGTTCACACCCGAGGCGCCCGACTTCGGCGTCGCCGTCGTCGAGCTCGAGAGCGGAACGGTCGTCCGTCTGACGGCGAACTTCTACGTCTCGCGCCTGACGAAGCAGAGCGGGATCGAGCTCCACGGCGACACGGGGTCGATCCACCTCTCGGACTGGCAGCTCTTCGACGCCTCGGTCGAGCTCGCTCGCTTCGGTGAGCCGTATCAGCGCGTCCCCGTCGACAATCCGTATCCCGGCACCGACTGGGGACGCGCGCTCGGCGACCTGAGCGACGCGATCGTCACCGGGCGACCCCACCGCGCGACCGGCGCGCACGCTGCCCACATCGTCGAGGTGCTCGACGCGACGTCGACGTCCGTCGCGGAAGGGCGTTCGGTGGAGATCACGTCGTCGTTCGCGCGTCCCCAGCTCGGCTGGAACGGCTCCGGTCCTGCCTAAGATCGCGCGCGTGGAAACGCGCGAGCTCGGACGCAGCGGCGTCTCGGTCACACGGATCGTCCTCGGCTGCGGGAACTTCGGCGGCGTCGGCTCCTCGCCCGCCTTCTTCGGTCAGGGGATCCCCCACGCGGAGGCGCCGCGGATCATGGACGCCGCCTGGGAGCTCGGCATCCGTACGTTCGACACCGCGGACGCCTACGGCGGCGGGCGGAGCGAGACGTGGATCGGCGAATGGCTCGCCTCGAAGAACTCCGAGGTCCGCGACGAGATCACGGTCGAGACGAAGACGTTCAATCCCATGGCGGAGGGCGCGGATCACGGGCTCGGCGGACACCGGATCCACCGCCAGGTCGAGTCCAGCCTCGAGCGTCTGGGGCTCGAACGCCTCCCGCTGTACATCGCGCACGCCTTCGACCCGGACACGCCGCAGGAGGAGACGTTGGCGACGCTCGACGCGCTCGTCCGCGAGGGCAAGATCGGCGCGGTCGGCGCGTCCAACTTCAGCGCCGAGCAGCTGGCCGAGGCCGTCGAGATCTCGGAGCTCGAGGGGCTCACGCGCTACGAGTGGGTGCAGAACTCGTACTCGCTGCTCGAATGCGGCGACGACGAGACGGTCTTCCCGGTGTGCCGCGAGCACGGTCTCGGCTACGAGGCGTTCGGCCCGCTGGCAGGCGGCTGGCTCACCGGCCGCTACCGGCGAGACGCCGACTATCCGGAGGGCTCGCGGATGACCCAGCGACCCGAGGGGTACCGCAGGTACGAGAACGACGCGTGCTTCGACGCCCTCGAGGCGTTCGAGGCCGAGGCGAACGCGCGCGGCGTCTCCATGGCCGGGCTCGCAATCGCGTGGCTGCTCGGCGTGCCCGAGCTGACGGCCGTCGTGGTCGGGCCGACGCGCGCCGAGCAGCTCGAGCCCGTGCGCGAGGCACTGTCGGTCGAGCTCTCGGCCCAGGAGCACGCCGATCTGCGAGGGTTGTTCCCGTGATCGTGTTGTCCGAGCACGACGTCCGCGAGCTGCTCGACATGGAGTCGTGCATCGAGGCGATGAGCGAGGTGCTGGCGTCGCTCGCGCGCGGCGAGCTCTACAACCCGCTCCGCTCGATCGCCCGCTCGGATGGTGCGGACACGCTCCTCGGCCTCATGCCCGCGTATCGCGGCGCGCCGACCAAGGCCTACGGGCTCAAGGAGATCGTCATCGTCCCGACGAATCCGTCGCGCGGTCTCGACACCCACATGGGCGGCGTCCTCCTGCACGACGGAGAGACGGGCGAGCTGCTCGCGATCATGAACGCCTCGCCGATCACCGAGATCCGCACGGCGGCGGTGTCTGCTGTTGCGACGCGAACCCTGGCGCGCCCCGACGCCCAGCGCGTCGCGATCCTCGGGGCGGGTGCGCAGGCGCGCGGCCACGTCCACTCGATGCGCGCTGTGCTCGACGACCCCGAGATCCGGATCTGGTCTCGCGATCTCGACAAAGCGGAGGAGCTCGCCGGCGAGGTCGGAGCAACCGTCGCGCCGTCCGTGGACGCAGCGCTCTTCGGCGCCGAGGTCGTATGCACGACGACGGCAGCCGTCGAGCCGATCATCGAGCGCCGCTGGCTCGCGCGCGGCGCGCACGTGAACGCCGTCGGCTCCTGCTTCCCGACGACGCGGGAACTCGACACCGAGACGGTCGCGCACTCCTCGTTCTTCACCGACCGTCGCGAGTCGTGCCTCAACGAGGCCGGCGACTACATCCTCGCCGCGAAGGAGGGCGCTGTCGGCCCCGATCACATCAAGGCGGAGCTCGGCGAGGTGCTCGCCGGCATGCATCCCGGCCGCGCGCACGAGGACGAGCTCACCGTGTTC
>Ga0114129_10015237_pt1 | contig 10942 bp, 10 predicted proteins | sample RhiMetdeltSRZDD1_FD_80071 | JGI IMG/M metagenome (GOLD analysis project Ga0114129, IMG submission 80071) | Populus rhizosphere microbial communities from Tennessee, USA - Rhizosphere MetaG P. deltoides SRZDD1 (version 2) (version 2) | ecosystem: Host-associated > Plants > Roots > Rhizosphere >... | reverse complement strand
GGCGGCGCCGCCGGCGGCTGCGGCCGGGCCGCGTCTACGCGCTGCGATTCGACAACCTGATGACGGGGAACTCCTTCCGCAAGGGCCACCGGCTCCGGGTCGTGATCTGCGGCGCCTTCTTCCCCCACTTCTCGCGCAACCTGCAGACGGGCGAGCTGGAGACGATCTCCGCCCGGTCTCGCCCCGCGCTCATCCACGTCCACCACTCGCCGCGATACCCCTCGCACCTCGTGCTGCCCGTGGTGAGCCCGTAGGGGACCCCGCCTTCTTTCTCTACACGTAAGTTGCTTACAAGTTGTGCAAGGCCGCCGCGCCTCCTTTTGCGCTTTTCCGAAGATGCGCGCCGGAAGCGCACGGGCACGCCGCTTGCTGACCATTCTCGAGCCTCTGCGAGCCAGACACAGCGTTCACGTATTCGAGCCTCGAAGGGGAACCCGCGCGACGGCCGGCTGAGGGCCTTCACGCCGAGGCTGCCGGCGCAGGCCGTCCCGGGGATCTACATGCTCTTCGTGCTCGACAAGGACGGAGTGCCCAGCCAGGCTCGGCGCGTCGATCTCAAGACGGACGATGATGACGAGGACGACCAACACGAAGACGACGAACGGGACCACTGAGCCGGGACAAGGACGGATACAGCGAAAGGAGGAAGCCATGAAGCGCTCTCGAGTCGTCGCGCTTGCCGCCGGACTGGCCACGCTCGCCGTACTGAGCGTCGCCGGGACCGCGGCCGCGGACGGGAACCGACGGAACTCCCTGAAAGCGAGGTTGAAGGCGTTCGAGGAGGTGCCGGCGATCTCCAGCACCGGAAGAGGCGAGCTCCGGCTGAAGATCGTCGACGAGAGCTCGATCGAGTTCGACCTCACCTACCAGGACCTCGAGGGAGTCACGACCACGGCGTCGCACATCCACCTGGGACAGACGAGCGTCAACGGCGGCGTCAGCGTATTCCTGTGCGGAGGCGGCGGACGGCCGGCCTGCACGCCCGACTCCGGCACGTTCAGCGGCACGATCACCGCCGCCGACGTCATCGGACCCGCGGGGCAGGGCATCGCCGCCGGCGAGTTCGCCGAGCTGCTCCGGGCGCTGCGCGCGGGCAAGACGTACGTGAACGTGCACACGGACAAGCATCCGGGAGGGGAGATCCGTGGCCAGATCGGGCCCCAGGACGACGACGACAACGACAACTAGTCGGGAGCGGTAGCCGCTGGCCGAGGCACCTGCCCGGGGGGTAGGTGCCTCGGTCTTTCTGGCGAGCGGCGAAGAACCGTCTAGGATTTCTCCACGGGCTCGGCCAGCGTTCTTGCTATCTTCCCCAGGAGCTTCTCGGGCGTGAACGGCTTGGCGACGTAGTCGCGAACGCCGCGGCGGAAGGCTTGCATGCGCTCGCTGAAGGCCAGGCGTCCCGTCATGAAGATCACGGGACAGGCGCTCGTCGCCGGGTCGGCCTGGAGAGCCTCGAGCAGCGCGTAGCCGTCCATCTTCGGCATCGAGATGTCGGCCAGCACCAGGGCCGGCTGCTCACGGCGAACCAGATCGATCGCGGTGGCAGAGTCCGACGTCACCACCGGATCGTAGCCGCCCTCCGTGAGGATGCTCGCCACCAGCGAGCACATGAGGGGTTCGTCGTCCACGACCACGATCTTCGGTCCGGGCGGCGTGGCCGTGACGTCGCGTCCGGTGGGTTGCTCTCCGACGAGTGCCTTCGGCATCCACACCTCAGTCTTTCCGACATCACCGAACGCCGAGATCGAAATCGCAGATACGTCTGCCATGCGCGCAGAATACGTATATTTACGGATACGCGATTTTGAGATTATATATTATCATCCTCCCGCCAGAACAGCACCAAACTGGGGAGGCGCGCGTGCCGCAAACGTGCATCGGGCCGCGGTTCCTGCTCGTCGGCCCCTGGGATCCGGACTGCGGGGAGTACACGTTTCTGGCGCCTCCTCTCGGCGTGTGGCGCCTGGCCGGAGCCCTCGAGCACGGCCAGGTTCCCGCCGATGTCTTCGACCCCAACTGCGTGTCCGGACCGCCCGAAGCGCGGCTCGAGGAGGTCCTGAAGAACGGGCAGTTCGACGTCGTGGGCTTCTCCACGACGGGCATGACCCTCCGTTTCGATCTGGCCCTGGCCCACCTCGCCCGCCGCCTTCTTCCCCGGGCGCTCATGGTGGCCGGCGGCATGGAGGCGACGTTTCGTCCGGACGCTCTCCTGGACCTCGGGCCGTTCGACATCGTCGTGCTCGGAGAGGGTGAGCGGCCGCTGCTCGAGCTGGCCGCACGCCTCCGGACGGGCGCCGGCCGGGACGGGATTCCGGGCACGGCCCAGCGCCGCCCCGACGGAAGCCTCGCGCGGTGGCCGCAGGCGTCGCTCACGGGGCCCGCGCTGCGCGACGCGGTCTTTCGGACTCCCTACGAGAGAATGCCCTTTCGCGCGTACTGGCGCCGACTCGAAGCCGCCTACCGCACCGGAGAGCTGCCCCACAAGGCCCAGCGCGAGGCCCAGCTCGCGGAGATCCGCTCGATCCGCCTCATCACCCTGAACTACTGCCCGATGGGCTGCACGTTCTGTTCGTCCACGAACTTCCTGAGTGCCGCCCAGGAGGGCACGGCGCGGATCGCCCGCCTGGACGCGGACGACTGCGTGGCCATGCTGCGGCGCATCGTGTCCGCCTATCCCGACGTCCGGACCATCATCTTCCAGGACGACATCTTCGTGTTCACCGCGGATCAGCGCCTCGCGCCGCTGTGCGAGGGCATCCTCGCCGCGAAGGGGGCGGGCGACCTTCCCCCGGACCTGCAGTTCATCAGCACGAATCGAATCGACGCCATGACCGATGCCCGGCTCACGCTGATGCGGCGCGCGGGCTTCCGGGTGCTCGGCTTCGGCATCGAGAGCTTCTCCCGCGGAGCGCTCGAGGAGTTCCACAAGGGGCGCATCTTCCCCTTCATCCGGCCCGTCCTGCGGAAGGCGCTGTCTCTCGGCATCACGCCCTTCCTCGATCTGATCCTGACGTCGCCGCGCGGGCGGCTCGTCGATCTCGCCGAGAACATCCGGGGACTGTTCCGGTGGGTGACGGCCGGGTGCGAGGTCGGCGCCTACCCGTACGTCATACCTTTCTCGGGATCGGCGATGGCGGCCGATCCCTCGCTTCGCGACCAGACCGTGTACGCCACGCGCTCCGTGGAGGGCACGGCGGTGAGCTGGCAACAGCCGGTCAAGATCCTTCCCCGGGATCCCGAGGCGCGCGAAGCGATCCTGGCGATCGAGCGCGTGTGCCAGGAGATGACGGCTCTGGTCGGCGCCGGGGGCCTGCACCTTCCCTCGCGCGCGCGCTCCCTGCTGTGGGCGGCCTGCGCGGTTCCGGAGCTGACGAACCGCGGCTTCCGGATGCCCCCGCTCGCGGGTGTGGTCCGGGCTCTCCGGCGCCTGCTGCCCCGGCCCGCCGGGGGCCGACCGGGTCCGCTCCCCCGTTCGCTCCTGGCCGCGGCGGAGATCCGGGTTGACGCCTGACGCGTTCACCTACTCCGCCTACCGGGCGCTCATCGACCGGCTCGGGCGGTCGCACGCCCTCGTTCGGTTCGTCGATCTGCAGGACGGCGTTCCGCCGTTCCCCTTCGTGATCCTGAGGCACGACGTCGACTACTGCCCGCGCTCGGCCCTGCGCCTGGCCACCCTCGAGGCCGAAGCGGGATGGCGGGCGACGTACTTCCTCCTGCCGAACGGGCCCTACTACAACCTCCTCGACCCGGCGCATGCCGGGTTCGCGCGCCGCCTGGTCGCGCTGGGACACGAGGTCGGCCTCCACTACGACGTGCGGTTCCTGGACGGCTTCCCACGATCCGAGTGGGACGAGCTGCTCGACGCGCAGGCGCGCCTCCTGGCGACGCTCAGCGGCCAGCCGGTGGCCTCCATCGCGATGCACCAGCCGGCCCTGAACGCCCATGATCCCTTCGCGCCGCGCATGGACCGCCTGAACGCCTATCACCCGCGGTTCGTGCGGGAGACCACCTACGTCTCCGACTCCTGCCGCGCCTGGCGGGACGCCGCGTGGCGGATCCTGTTCGAGGGACCGGTGCCGGTGCGCCTTCAGCTCAACCTCCATCCCGTGAACTGGGCGGAGACGGATCGAGGCCGGGCCGAGATCTTCGACGGCATCCGGCGGGACGTCGTCAAGTCCGTCGAGAGCAGGCATGCCGAGCTGATGGAGAAGGTGGCGGCGCATGCCGCGGTGAAGGAGCACGAGGCGCGGCCGACGCGGCCGGAGGCGGTCGGTGACGAGCGCCGATGATCTCTGGGCCGTCGTCCGGAATCTGTGGACGGCGCCGGACGAGGCCTCGCTGGCCCGCTTGCTCCCGAAGGACGCGCCGGCCCTGGCCAACTTCTACCCTTCGCTCAAGGCGTTCGTCGCCAAGTACCCCCGCGGCCGCGCGGGCCTCGTCGAGCCGGGGGCCATCGTGCGGGGCGACGTCGTCGCGCTCGGGGCCGACAGCGTCATCGAAGCGGGCGCGATCATCCATGAATCGTGCCGGCTGGTGCTCGGTCCCGGCAGCCGCGTCCGCAGCGGCGCGATCCTGCGCGACGAGGTGGTCGTCGGCCCGCAGTGCCTCGTCGGCGCTCATTGCGAGCTGGCGCGCGCGGTCGTCCTCGGTCCGAACAGCCGGCTCGGCCACTACGTGTACGTCGGTGACACGATCATCGGCCGGGGCGTCACCGTCGCCGGGAACGTGTTCGTGGCCAACACGAAGGTGGCGGGAGGCCGCGTCGTCCGCATGAAGTTCCGGGGCGACTTCGTGGACTCGGGGCGCACGCACTTCGGCGCGCTGGTCGGGGACGGCGTGCGTTTCGGCGCATCGACGGTGCTGTGTCCGGGCTGCATCGTCATGCCCGGCCTCAGCCTGCCCCCCGGCGTCGTGCTCTACGGCACGATCGACGAGCGGCGCCGCGACGGCCTGATGCGGCGCTTCTTCTCCACGTGGGACGTCGATGATTGACGTGCAGGTGCCGATCTACGCGCTGGCGAGCACCCTCGCGCTCACGGACACCCTGGACCTGCTCGTGCGGCTCTTCTTCCGGAGGGTGCAGACGCACTCCGGCCGCACGTCGGTCCCCCTCGACGTCGGCCGCTTCTCGCCATACCAGATGCGGCTGCACCTGAGGCCCTTCGCCGTGCTCGCCTCCGTGCACAACCTGTCCGCGCGCGCCGAGCAGTTCGTCGCCCGCCTGGGACGCTTCAAGGAGCGCCTGTGGGTCATCGACGACGCCTCCACCGACGACACGGTGCAGCATCTCGAGCGCCTGGGGGTGCGCTGCGTCCGGGGCCACCCGAACCGGAAGAAGCCGGGAGCGATCCGGCACCTGCTCGCCAGCCTTCCGCCGGAGATCGGGACGATCGTCATCGTGGACCCGGACGTCGAGATGGACGGCCAGGCGGCGGGCGAGGTGTCGAGCCTGGAGCTGGTCCTGTTCGAGTTCCAGCGCAGCGGCATGGCGGCCCTGTGCCCGCGCATCCTGGTCCGCCCGGACGGGTGGTGGGCGGACTTCCAGTACGTGGAGTACTCCATCGCGCTGGAGCTCGGCCGCAAGGGGCTGGGGGACCACGCGCTGACCTCCGGCGCCTCCATCTATCGCCGTGACGCCCTGGAAAGAGCGCTCGGCCTGCACTCGCTGTCGATCTACGCCGAGGACCTGAGCAACGCGTTGATCCTGCTCAGCGTCGAGGAGCGGATCTATTACGACGGACGGCTCGTGGTCACGACCGACGGCAAGCGCTCCCTGCCGGCGCTGTTCTCGCAGCGCGTGGGCTGGGCGTTCGGGCTGATCCAGATCTATCTCCGCGACTTCCCGCGGATCCTCCGGGCGACGGCGGGGCGCCCGTTCCTGATCTATCACTTCGTCGTCTACACCGCGGTCATGGGCCTGCTCCTCCACCCGCTGCGGATGGCCGGCCTCGGCCTGCTGGGCGTGAGCATGGCCAACGGCATCGACAACCTGCTGGGCCTGCACTGGATCCCCGACAACCATTGGACGAGCCCGCTGTTCGTGTTCCTCGCCTACGTCCAGTACACCGCGCTGACGCTCACGCAGATGCTGCTGGTCCTGACCCCGCGCGAGTGGCGTCGGGCCTGGCGCGTGGCGCCCCTGTATTTCTTCTACGCGGTGCTGCAGACGGTGCCCACGACCCTGGGATACCTCAACTGGTTCGGCCTGCGGTTCTTCGGCCGCCGGATCTACCGCGACCACTACCAGGCGGACGAGCTCCTCATCCGCCGGCAGATGGCGCCGATGAGCTAGGGGAGATGGAAGAAGCGGGCGCGCGCGGCCTCGATTACTGGGAGCAGCGGGCCGTCCGCTTCGCGCGCCAGGGCGAGGGGCGGGCGGCGGTCTGCTCGTTCGGGATGCCGGAGTTTCACAACCGCGCGATCGACCTGTGCCAGTGGCTGGCGCTGCGTAGCTGGGTGGGCCCCTCCGCCGCGGGCACCGTCCTCGACGTCGGCTGCGGCGTCGGACGGTGGAGTCGGCGGCTGGCCCGCGGCGGCGGACGCGTGACCGGCGTCGATCTCTCGCCGACGATGGTGGCCGAGGCGACGCGCCGCACGAGGATCGCCGGCCTGGGCTCCCGGTGCCGATTCCTGCAGGCGGACCTGACCAGCCTGGATCTGGGCGAGACGTTCGACACCGTCTGGTGCGTGACGGTGCTCCAGCACGTCATCGGCGCGGCGGCGCTCGTCCGCGCCCTCGAGGGCTGCCGGCGGCACCTCTCTCCGCGCGGGCGCTTCATCGTCCTGGAGGCCGCCCCTTCCCGTCCGTGGACGGGCTGCGAAAGCCCGACCTTCACCGCCCGGCCCCTGGCGAGGTACCTCGAAGCGTTCCGGGACAGCGGGCTCCAGTGTGTTTCGGTGGGTGGCGTCGATCCCTCGTGGCTGCGCGTCCTGTTCCTTCCCTACTACCGCTCGCTCCGTCCCGCCCTGGGGAGGCTCGCGCTCGGCGCCGTCACCCTGATGTCGCTTCCGATCGACGTGCTGCTGGGTCGGCTCTGGACCGGCCCCTCCTGGCACAAGGTGTTCGTCCTGGCGAGGGCCGGCCCGTGACGAGGGGCCATGGCCGCCGGATCGGCTGGTCGGTGGTGGCCTTGCTCGGCCTCATCCTGCTCTCGCTGCCCTGGCTGGCGGACCTGCGTCCTCCGCCGCTTCCCGACCACGCCGAACGCGAGCACCACGTCACCAGCGCCGGCGACGGCGGGCGCGGCAGCCTCCGTGAGGCCATCGTGGCGGCCAACCGCGCGCCCTGGCGGTCCCGCATCGTGCTTCCTCCCTTCACCATCAAGCTCGAGACGCCCCTCCCGCCCCTGGTCAACCCGGCCGGCACCGTGGTCGAGGGCCGGAGCGGCAGCCAGATCGACGCGTCGGCGCTCGGCGGAGGCCCCGCCCTCGACGTGATCGCCCCCGGCAGCAGCCTGCGAGGCTTCGGCGTCCTTCGGGCCCAGGGACAGGGAGTCCTCGTACGGTCTCCGCGAGTGCTCATCGGCGATCTCGTCCTCACCTCGTGCGGGAGCGGCCTCCACGCGCTGGGCAGCGCGCGCGAGCTGAGCGTGACCGCCAGCCGGTTCGAGGCCAACGACGTCGGAGTCACGCTGGAGGACGGGGTCGGCGACGTGAGGATCGTGGACAGCCGCTTCCACGCCAGCCGGCGGGCGGGGTTGTGGGCGGTGTCGACCGAGAGCGCCGGCCGGCCGAACCTCCTCGTGCTGCGGAACCGCTTCGAAGCGGACGCCATCGGCATCGTCGCCATGAACGTCGCCGCGCGGATCGAGGACAACCAGCTCGCCGGCTTCACCGAGGCGGGCGTGTTCGTCTCCGGGCCCGAGAACGCCCTGCGCAGCAATCGCGTCCGCGCCGGGCGCGCGTACGGGATCTGCGCCGTGTCGAGCGAGGCGACCGTGATCGAGGGCAACGAGGCCGACCACAACCAGGCGGTCGGGATCCTGCTGAAGAACCCCTTCAGCACGGTCGTGAGCGGCAACCGGGTCTATGCCAACGGCTTCGGCATCGTGGTGGTGTTCGGGGATCCGCTGCGGCCGAGCCGGGTCGCCGGGAACCTGGTGTGGCAGCAGTCGCTCGACGGCGTGTACGTCATCGGCGGGTCTCCGATCGTGACGGGAAACCAGGTGCGGACGAGCGGCAGAGCGGGCATACGCATCGACGATTTCGAAGGCGTGCGGGGGGCGGTGCGGGTGGCCCGGCCGCTCCTCAGCGACAACGTGCTGGAGAGAAACCTGTTCGACGATCCGAAGCGAGGCCGCTACGTCGAGTGACGCGGGGGCGCTCTCGCTCCGCTCGCGGAACGGGCACCCGGCGCCGGCGGCGCCCGCGAAGCCCGCCCTCGTCACCAGCCCGGTGGTCCTGCAGGAATGCCGCTCCATCCTGGACGTCTCCTGGCTGCTGCTGATCACGGTGGTCTTCCTCGCCATCGCCGCCGCCTGGTTCGCCCGACTGCTCCAGGTCGCGATCACGACCGTCGCCGCCGCCGTCTTCCTGTACGCGCTCTTCTATGTCGCCACCGCCCGCATCGTCGATCGCGCCCAGGGCGTGCGCACCATCCTCCTGGCCACCGGTCTCCTGCACGGCTCGGGAATCCTGTTCCTCGCGTTCCTCTGGCACATCGTCGGAGGCGTCGAGCACCGGGTGTTCCTCCTCGCCTTCGTGCTGCCGGTCATGACCACGGGCGTCATCATGCGGGGCTGGCGTCCCTACGCGATGGCCCTGGTGGCGATCGTGTGCGTGACCGTGGTGGCGGTGGCCGAGTCCCCGGAGCTGCGGTGGTACCTGTCGCTGTCCGGGATCCCGATGACCGGATCGCCGTGGGCGGCGCCGGCCTGGATGCCGGGGCGCCCGCGCCCGTTCCCGGGCGCCGAGGTGCTGCCCGAAGAGCTGCTGTTCTCGCTCGGGATGTTCGCGGTGCTGCTGCTCACCGTGGCGGCGTTCTCGCAGTCGATCTCCGGGGTCGTGCTCCAGCTCTCGGAGCGCCTGCGGACGGCCGACGACCTCCGCGACGAAGCGCAGGGCCTCTTCCAGGCGGTGATGCACGCCGACCCGTCCCCGGAGGTGATCGTCTACCGCGACTCGGCGCAGATCGTCTACACCAGCCGCAGCTTCCTCCAGCAGCTCCTGATCAGGCCGGAGGACCTGCCGGGCAAGGGGCTCTTCGACGTGGTGCGCTTCCACGAGCCGGAGCGGGTTCGCGAGGTGCTCGCGCGAGGCGAGGGGGAGATCACGTCGTGCAGCTACGAGGCGGAGGGGGAGGTTCGCATCGCGAGCGTGCGCGTCTTCCGCATCGACCACCTCGGCACGAGCTACGCCTACGTCGGGTTCAGCGACCTGACGGAGATGTACTACCTGAACGCCGTCCTGGACGGCACGCAGGACTCCCTGCTGGTGCTGGATCAGCAGGGAAAGCTTCTCTACGCCAACGAGCTGACGAGGAGCCTGTTCCCCGAGGCTCACTTCGGCATGAACATGACCGCGGTGCTCGCCAGTCCGGAGGATCAGAGCTGGTGGCGCCGGTCCGGCCCCCAGGAGACGGAGAAGCGGGTCCGCCTGCGCGGACAGTCCTACCGCGCCTCCCTGGTGGGAGCCGCGCTGCCCGGGGGCACCTCCTGGGCCACCATCGCCACGCTGCGCTCCACCACGGAGGAGGACAAGCTCTATGACATGGCGACGCACGACGCTCTCACCCAGATCCACAACCGCCGATTCTTCGAGGAGGCCCTGCCGATAGTCGTCGCCCGCGTGGCGCGGGGGGCACGGGCGGCGCTGGCCACCTTCGACCTGGACTACTTCAAGGCGATCAACGACGAGCTCGGCCACGCCGCCGGCGACAAGGCGCTCGTGCTCTTCGTGAACACGGTCCGGGAGCAGCTCCGGGCGGCGGACGTCTTCGCGCGTCTCGGCGGAGACGAGTTCGCGGTGATCTTCGCCGACACCGGCGCCGCCGAAGCCTACCAGGTGATCCAGCGCGTGTACCGCAACCTGGCCACGCGACCCCTGGACGTCGACGGAAAGCCGCGGCTCCTGAGCTTCTCGTCGGGCGTCGCCTCGGTTCACGCCACGGACCGGGTGCAGGACCTGCTGCTCCGCGTCGACGCGGCCCTCTACGCCGCGAAGGAGGCCGGACGGGGACGATGCGAAGCGCGAGACTGACGGCGGGCCTGGGCTGCCTGCTGCTCGCGGCCGGACCGACTCTCGCCGACGACCTCTACGTCTCCGGCCGATTGGAGCGCATCTCGACCCCCGGCGTCGGAGGCGGCGGCGGGTTGGAGTGGCACCACGCCGTGTCGCCGCGGCGGAGGTTGAAGCTCGGGCTGTCCGCCTTCGCGCTGCCCGGCACGCGATGGGGCTCGGGCGCCGCCGGCGCGACCCTCATCTTCGGCCCCACGGTCGTTGCCGCCGAAGCGTCGGTGGGTCACAGCAGCGTCGAGGGGAGCTTCGTGCACGTCTACACGGGTGTCGCCCGGCCGCTCCACGGGCCGCGCCTGGCCGGCGACCTCGAGTGTCACTACGTCGGCGGACACGTCTCCCGCGGCGCGCTGGCCAAGGCGGGCTTGACCTTCGTGCCCCGCCCGTCCCTGACGGTGCAAGTGGGCTACTTCCGCTCGTTCACCGGCTCGCTCGGCAGCCGCCTGGCCGTGGCCAAGCTGGTCTCGAGCATCGGGCCGCGGCGATACCTCGTCGGCGGCTCCCTGGGGCGTTCCAGCCCCTCGGTCCTCGGCTTCATCCCCGACCAGCGCGCCCAGTCGCTGCGCCACGTCTTCGGCGGCGTCGTTTTTCCCCTGGTCGCGCAGGGAGAGCTGCTGGTGCTCCTCGAGCACTACGACTTCGAGGTCGCGAAGCGCTCCCTGATTTCGCTCACCTGGAAGGTGGGCCGTCGCTAGCGCGGCCGGCC
>Ga0114129_10015235_pt1 | contig 10942 bp, 5 predicted proteins | sample RhiMetdeltSRZDD1_FD_80071 | JGI IMG/M metagenome (GOLD analysis project Ga0114129, IMG submission 80071) | Populus rhizosphere microbial communities from Tennessee, USA - Rhizosphere MetaG P. deltoides SRZDD1 (version 2) (version 2) | ecosystem: Host-associated > Plants > Roots > Rhizosphere >... | reverse complement strand
GCTGGCCGCGCGGGTGGACGCCCTTCCGGTGCCCGAGAAGCGGCTGCTGCAGGCAGCGTCCGTGGTGGGCCGGGTGTTCTGGGTGGAGCCACTGCGCGGCCTCGGCTACGACATCGCGGACCCGCTCGCGGCCCTGGAATCGCGCGGCCTGATCCTGGCCCGTCCGGCATCCAGCCTCGCCGGGCAGGTCGAGTTCGCGTTCAAGCACGCGCTGCTACGTGACGTCGCGTACGTCTCGCTGCCCGCAGCGCAACGGGCACGCGCTCACGCCGATGTCGCCGAATGGCTGGAGGACGTCTCCCAGGACCGGGTGGGAGAGGTCATGGAGTTGGTCGCCTACCACTACGCGGCCGCGGCCGACGGCTGGGATGCCGTCCCCGGCGACCCGGGGGAGGCCGAACTCGTCACCGCGAACGCCTTCCGCTCGCTGATTCGGGCCGGGGTCGGTGCGCGCCGGCGGTACGCCATCGCCAAGGCGGTCGAGCTGCACCGCCGCGCGCTCGACTACGCGGCGAACATCGACGAGCGCGCGGAGGCGATGGGGGCCGTAGGCGACGACCACGAGGTCGCCTTCGACGGCGACGCCGCGGTCGAAGCCTGGCAGGTGGCGATCGAGCTGCTGCGCCAGCAGCCGCACCTGGCCGACCGGCGAGCCGGGCTGTGCCTGAAGGCCGCGCAGATGGCGGTGTCGAGGTGGGGCGGGTTCCGGGCACCGGCGGCTCCGGCGCTGGGGGACAGCCTGATCGACGAGGGCCTCGCCGTGGTCCGGGACCCGGCGGCCCGGGCGCACCTGCAGATTCTGCGTGCGTATTGCGGCGCACGCTGGTCGTGGACCGGGCGGCCGGATCCGGTACCGGTGGCCGAGCGCCGGCGAGCCGCCGAGGCCGGCAGCCGGCTCGCCGACCAACTCGACTCGACCTGGCTGCGGGGCCTCGCCCGGCGCGGCATGGCCGTGGCCTACCTGCTGGAGGGCGACTACGAACACGCCCTGGCGGAGTTTCTCGAACAGGTCGACCTCATGGAACGGGAGGGTCACGGCCGGGACCGGGCCCTGGCGTATACGATCGCCAGCCTGTACGTCGCCGGCATCCGTGGCGACCACGAACGGGCGCTCGCTCATGCGCGCAGATCCCACGCCGTGGCGCAGGAGCTGTTCCCGCACGACCGGATGCACGGCACGTTCTTCGTGATGACCTGCCTGGAGAGACTCGGCCGGTGGTCGGAGATCGAGCCGTACCTGAACGAGCACCTCCAGCTGCTCGACGGTCCGGATTGGTACGCGATCTGCCCGTACGTCCGCGGTGGCCCGCTGGTGGCCGCGCTCGCGCTTGCCCGGCTCGGCGACGTGGACCGCGCCCGGCAGCTCGCCGAGCGGGCGCCAACGATCCTCGACCCCCCATCACAGGCGGAGGTGGTGCGGGCCCAGCTGGCGATCGAGCTGGGCGATCCCGCGACCGGCCGGGAACTCGCTGAGCGACTGGTGCGGCTCGGGCGCGGGCCGTCGCCGGAGGAGATTCCACATGAGACGCTCGCGCTCGTCGAGGCCCTCGAAGCCCAGGGCGACCACGACGCGCTGCTGCGCCTCCTGCCGGCGGCCCGCGCTGCCAGCGGCTATCTGGCGATGCTGAGGCCACATTGCGACCGGGCCGAGGGCCTGGCCCGCGCCGCGGCCGGCGACACGCGAGCGGCGCAGGACCTACTGACGCGCGCGGTCGCCGCCTTCGACGCCATGTCCGTGCCACTGGCGGCCGCGCGCAGCCGGGAGTACCTGGCCCAGCTGTGCCCCGATCGTGCCGACGAACTCCGCCGCGCGGCGCTTCACTCGTACGCGAGATTGGGCGCCAAGCGGGACGCGGCGCGTGCGGAATCGACGCTGGCCGCGGGGTAGCCGGCGGTGATCAGCTCCAGCTCGGCGCCCATCGCCGAGCTCAGCTCGAGCAGATGCCGCCGGATCTGGTCCGAATCCCAGCCGTAGCCGGCGATCCGGTCGGCCACGTCGAATATCGGGCCGACGGCCGAGTCCCGGTCGCGGGCGTACGCGTCGAGGTCGTCGACGGCGCGGGCCAGCATCTCCGCATCACGCAGGGCATCGGTGATGCCATGGGTGCTCAGCGGGTCGAGGAACGAGCCGGCGTCGCCGACCAGGACCCAGCCCGGACCATGGGCCTGCCGGACGAAGCCGGGCCGACCGACCCAGGTGCGCAGCCGGCTCGGCGGGCGGGCCGCGGCCAACCGGCCGCCGGCGCCACCGGTCGCGGCGGCGAGCAGCGTGTGATAGTCCGGCTTCCCGATGGCGCGGGCCGGCACACCGGCGAACACGCAGACCTCACCGCCGTTGGTGGGGATCAGGCCGGCGCTGTGGCCGGGCCGGTAGTACCACTCGTAGCCCTCGACGGGCAGCTCGGACCAGTACCCGTAGATGATCGCACCCGCGCCCTGGCCGACGCGCAGGGTCGCGGCGCCCGCCGCGCGGGCCACCGTCGACCGTATCCCGTCGGCGCCGACCGTGAGCCGGGCCCTGACGGCGACGCTGGCGCCGGTACGGTCGCGGCCGTGGACCCCGACGACCCGACCTTCGTCACGGAGCAGGCCCGCCACGGCCACGCCGAACCGGACCTCCGCCCCGGCCGCGACCGCGGCATGCACAAGCACCGGGTCGAGCACCGTTCGCCGGGGCGCGTAGAGCGCCTGGATCCCGTGCGTGGGCTTGATGGCGACGGTCGCGGTGTCGGTGCCGTAGTCGAAGCGGGTCGCTCGGACCGGTGGCGTGCCGGCCTCGACGATGCGATCCAGCAGGCCCCACCGGGACAGCAGGAACACGCCGCCGCGCATCAGGGCGTGCGTGGACAACGTGTCGGCGCCGTACCGGTCGCGGTCCAGCAGCAGGACCCGCCGTCCCTGCCGCGCGAGCAGCATCGCCGTTGCCGCGCCGGCGGGCCGGGCGCCGACCACGACGACGTCATAGGTGTCCATTGCATACCTCGAGCTTCTCGGTGATCTTGTTCGCCAAGTAGACGGCGTCATGGCGGGCGCCGTCGACGAACGTCGAGCTCCGCCGGTACTGGAACCGCAGGCCGATCGCGTACAGCCCGGGTATGTCGGTGACGCCCCGCCGGTGGATGATCCGGCCGCCGGGGTCCAGCACCGGCACGTTCAGCCACGGGTACCAGGGCCGGTAGCCGGTCGCCCAGACAACGGTCGAAATCCCGGCCCGCCGCAGGTCCACTCGGGACGGTCCAGCCGGGACGGTGATGACCGGCGGCGGGTCGGGTGGACCGGCGGCCGTGCCCGGCGTCGCGGCCGCGTACGCATCGATCTCGGCGAGAATCCGGTTCAGCCGCTGTTGCGCGGCGTCGATGGTGTCCCGCAGATCGTCGGCGAATCTGGCCGTCGTGCCGTTCAGCGCGCGCAACCGGCCGACGGGCCGTACCCCGGCCCGGCGCAGCACATCGAGGTCGAGACCCAGCTGTAGCGATGGCTCGGTCCGGGCGCTCGCTGGATCGGATACCTGGTCGATGGTGCGATCGAGCGAGCCGATCCGGTCGAGCCACCACAGGATGTCCCGGCCCCGGTACCGGCGTGGCAACCGGGTGTGCCCGCCGGCGGCGAGGACCACCTGCCGACCGGCCTGTGCCAGCTCGTACGCGATCTGCACGCCCGAAGCCGAGCACCCGACCACCAGCACGCCGCCGTCGGGCAGGCTCGCCGGCGAGCGGTATCCCGCCGGGGTCACCTGGGCCACGTCCGGCGCGAGCCCGGTGGCGAGGTCCGGAACCTTGGCGCGGCTGTGATAGCCGGTCGCGATGACGACGGAGCGTGCCGACCAGACGGCATCGTCGGTGTGGACGGCGAAGCCCGTGCTCGCTTGTTCTACGCGGGTGACCAACGAGTGTGGCCTTATCGGGGCGTCGAAGGAGCGGGCGTAGTCGCACAGGTAGCTCACGAACTCCCCAGCGGACATGAAGCCGTCCGGGTCCCGCCCCGCGTACCGCCAACCGGGTAGCCGGCTCAGCCAGTTCGGTGTGTGCAGGCGGAAGCTGTCCCACCGAGCGGTGCGCCAGCGTTCGCCGACGCACCCCCGATCCAGGACCACATGCCCGACTCCGCGATCGGCCAGACAGCGGCTCATCGCCAGGCCGGCATGACCGGCGCCGATGATGACCGTGTCGGTGGACGGCATCGTGGTCAGCCGGTCGCGATGTCGATCGACACCGGTACGCCGTTGGTGAGCACGTCGTAGACGGCCGAGCGGGACCGCGACTGCTCGACGAGGCCGCGCAGGACCTCTTCCGGGGCGTCGCCCGAGATCTGGAAGTTGACCCGGATCCCCTGGTAGCCGTTGCGTACCTGGTCGGACAGGCCCAGAATGCCGAGCAGGTCGATGTCACCCTCCACTGTGGAGCTCACTGCGCGCAGCGGGACGCCGCGAGCCGCCGCGACGTTGGCGATGCCGGCCGTCAGGCAGGCGGCGATCGCGTGCAGCAGGAACTCCACCGGCGTGGGCCCGTTGCCGGTGCCCACCAGGACGGCCGGGTGGTCCGCGTCGTAGGCGAAGTCCTCGCTCCGGGTGCTGTCCTCCTGGCCGGCCCCGAAGAAGCCGCGGATGGTGCTGCGGTTGTGCGTACCGCTGATCCACTGGTTGGTCGCGCGGAACTGGAACTTCGCCAGCTCCGGGCTTGCCTTCACGGCGTCCAGCGTCGCAAACAGGGTCGGCGTGTCCACGCCGTTGAGCGGCGGACGGATCTTGCTAGCGGTCGTCATCGTGATCTCCCTAGCTCGCCGCCGGCCCACACCTCGTGCGTGGCTAAGGTCACCGGCGACGACGACGCAGCGACGCTAGGAGGCGGCCGTTCCCTCGGCCTTCCCGCCGCGTTCCCCGGCCGTTCCACAGGTCCGACCACCGAGTCGACCCTTGCGGCCCGATGTACGCCGTCCCTCGCCGATGTCGACAATCGGGGCATAAGGTACGGATAACGATCACCCTCGGAATGGCGTTGCGCAGCGGGAGCCGTGATTCCGTTGATCTAGCGAACATCGGCCCAGGCTGATGGACCTGACAGTGTGGACCCGGCTGCGCGGTCGTGGTGCGGCGGTGTTCTGGGGAGAAGGCCTGCAGTAGCCGGTGTCTAGCGGCTGGGTGAGAGCGCCTTCGCGCAGGCGCAGGTTACGGGGTGGTCGACGTTGTTGGCCGGGGCCTACTCCTGTGGATAGCGGCAAAGGTAGCTGTTGTCAGCTCGTGCCAGCCGTGTAGTGGGCGAAGACGCGAGACGCGGACAGCGCGCTCGGGTATAGCGCCACTTCGTCGATGGATCCGTTGAAGTAGTCGGTGGACGAGGATCCCGTACGGCCGATCGCGAACAGCCCGGTGCTCGTGTTGATTGTGGCGGTGACCATCGTGGTCGCGACCGGCAGGCCGTTGACGTACAGCGTCAGCTGCGAGCCGGATCGGGTCATCGCGAGGTATGTCCAGGTGGTTGTGCTCGGAGTGCCGGGGTCGGTGACGGCGTACGCGGTGGAGCCGGAGAAGATGGTGCCGCGCCACTTGCCGGTGGAGGTGAGGCTCAGCCGGTACTGCCAAACCGGATTACCGCTGGAGCCACCCTTGTGCACAACGGCGCCGCCGATACCGTTCAGCGCGTTCGGCCGTACCCACGCCTCCACCGTGAAGTCGGCGGTCGGGTTGAGGTCGGACCGGTTGGTCACTGATATGTATCCGCTGCCGTTGAACCTCATCGCCGTGTTCGGATCGCCTACCAGCGCGCCCGGCGTGCCGAGTGTCGTGCTGCCTTTGATGGTACCGGCCGGGGCGCCCGTTGCGTCCGCCGCGCTCGTACCGGAGGTCTCTCCCAACCGCCAGTATCCGCTCGGACCGTCCGAGAGCACCGTGGTGTCGTACGCGTCTGGAGGCGCTGTCACGGTGACGGTGATCAGTGCGGTCTTGGTGATGCTGTCCGATCCGGTGTAGTTGCGCACGGTCAAGCGCACAGAATAGGTACCCGCGGCGGAATAGAAGTGGGTCGGGTTCTGCTGGGTCGAGGTGGTGCCGTCGCCGAAGTCCCACGCCCACTCGGTGGGGCCACCGATGGAATGGTCGGAGAAGACGACGGTGAGCGGGGCCTCGCCGGCCGTTGGCGAGGCGGCGAAGTCGGCCGTGGGGACCGGCGGCGCGGCTGGCGGGACCGCGACGCATGCTCCGACGCCGGCGTCGGAGAATCCTGAGCCGCCAGGGACCGGCACGAACTGCCAGTCATAACTCGTGTCGTGCAGCGTCAACTTGAGCACGCCGAAGTCTGCGGCGTTGTGCGCCACGCTGTTGGCCTCGATCGTGCCGAAGTTGGTCAAACTCTTGCCCCCAGTGCCGACCACGAATTCGCGCAGGCCATGGTTGACGTCGACGTTGCCGCGCGGATCCATCGGGGCGAAGCGTTCGTAGTCATGGTCGTGGCCGTTAAGAATCAGCTCGGCGCCCGCGTAATAGAGGTCCTCCCAGAATGTGGCGGTGGTCAGGTCGTCTCCATGGTTGGCGCCCGAGCTGTACCGGGGCTCGTGCCACATCGCGGCTGTACATGTGGTGGGGTGCGCCGCCAGGTCGGCACGCAGCCACTGCTCCTGCGGGCTGCCCGGGCCGCACCCGCCGATCTGGTCGCATTCGGCGTTCAGGACGACGATGTGCCACGCGCCCACGTCATAACTGTAGTAACCCTGCGACGGAGCGCCCGCCGCGGCACCGAAGTAGCCGTAATACCCGGCCGCACCGGGAGTGTTGTAGTCGTGGTTGCCCACCGCCGGGCGGGTACGCGACTTGAACCGCCCCCAGCTCGGGTCGTAGCAGTCGGCGAACTCGTCCGCCGTTCCGTTGTCGTACACGTTGTCGCCGAGGGTGAAGACGGTGCCGGGAATGTTCGCCAGCAGCGAAGCCGTCGACTCGTCACCGGTGGAGGAGCAGTCGGCGATGTCGCCCGCGCCGACCAGCACCGGGTCGGCCTGGGCCGCCACCACGTATGACGGCTTGGTGATGGTGCCGGACCCACCAGTGTTCGTCGCGGTGAGCGAGACCGTGTAGGTGCCCGGTAACGAGTAGGTGTGCATCGGGTTCTGTCCAGTGGCGGTGCCGCCATCGCCGAAGTCCCATCGCCAAGCTGTCGGGGTGGGCGACGAGAGGTCGGTGAACGCTACGGCGAGCGGCGCGTCACCCAAGATCGGTGTGCCGCTGAAGTCGGCGGTTGGTGGTGGCGGCCACGTCACGGTCACCGCCTCTGGTTGCGTCGCGGTCGACGCGCCCGCCGCATTGGTCGCGGTAAGCGAGACCGCGTACGTCCCGGCGGCCGTGTACATGTGTGTCGGGTTCTGCGCCGTCGATGTGGCGCCGTCGCCGAAGGTCCAACTCCACGACGTTGGACCACCGGTGGACCGGTCGTTGAACACCACCGTCAATGGGGCGGTTCCGGTAGCCGGGACGGCGGCGAAGTCGGCCGTCGGCGGCGCGGTGGGAATCGCAGACCCGATCGTGTAGTGGTTCGCCACCTGGGAGGCCGTCAGGGCGACGGGATAAACGGCCACTTCGTCGATCCAGCCGCGAAAGTAGTCGTTGGAGGCGCCGCCGGTGCGGCCGATGGCCAGCACGCCCATGTTGGTGTTGACGGCTCCGGCATACGAGCCCGTCGCCACGCTCCGGCCGTTGACGTAGAGGACGAGGCGGCCCGCCGACGCGGTCAGCACGAGATGGCTCCAGCTTGTGGTGCTGGGCGTGCCAGGGTCGGTGACGGTAATCGCCGTCGAGCCCACGTACACGGTCCCGCGCCATTTGTTCGCCGACGTCAGACCGATGCGGTATTGCCAGACGGAGTTGCCGGTGGAGCCGCCCTTATGCACCACGGCCTGCGTCACTCCGCCGAGCGCCATGGGCTTGGCCCACGCCTCCACGGAGAAATTGTCGGTGAGGTTCAGTGCGGCAACGTTGGGCACGCTGACGTATCCAGCGCTGCCGTCGAACGCGACGGAGGTGTCCGCGTCGGCCGGCAGCGCCCCGGTCGCACCGAGCGTCGTCCCTGCCTTGTATGACCCCGGATTCGCTCCGGTCGTGTCGGCGGCCACCGACCCGCCGGCCTCACCCAAACGCCAATAGCTGACCGGTCCTTCCGCCGCGACCATGGTGGCATACGCCCCGTCGGCCAGCGCGGGGCTGGCAGGCAGCAGGGACGCGGCGACCACGGTAAGCGCAATCGCTGCCCGAATCAGTCTCGGCATCGTCCGACCTCCGCTGGGCGCGATCCCATCGACGCTTAACACATTGGCCCGCTGGCGAATGCGCAGCAACCGCGAAACGGGCGCACCTGGTGGCCGAGAGACGGACGAGGCGACTGCACGGCCGTCTCGCTCCGGCCGATACGCGCCGGCACCGTCGCCGACCGGCGTAGTGGTTCTCCGACTGGGTACCACCGGTAGAGCGGATACGTCGAGATCACGCTGGGCGGTCGTGTTCTTGGTGGGCCGGCCTCGATCAACGGCCAAGAGCATCATCGCGAGCGGCCGGCGAATGCAGATCACCATTCGAAACGCCGCACTAGGCGAGTCGAGCGATGAGCGGCCCGGCGGCAACCTGTCGACGGTGCGGCGACTCCAAACGGTTTATTGGATCAACCATGTATCCGAGTCGCGCTCGTCCCGTTCGACGGCCAATAGGCTTTCCGTTCATCTTTCGGTTGGTCATCCGTCACCGCGTAGACACAGAGAGGAATGGGTTCTATCGTCGTTCACGCACGAGCCAGCGAACCGCTTATCGGTTCGACGCAGCCAGTCTCGGGGGGCCTTGTGCCACGCCGTGCAACGGGAGGAGAGTGCTTGACCACTCGTTTTGAGTCGCCAGTTTGCCAGGGACCAACCTGCGACGACAACGTGGCCGCACTCGGTTCGTGCGCGCGTCCCGGCACTAGGCAATAGATCGTTAGCGACATCTTTCGGTCATCGTTTCCCGCCGGATTCTCACTCGGCAAATATCGAGTCGATACCTAGCCAGGACGAAGCCACGACATCGCCCGGCCTCCGCGCGCCCTTCAACCCCCAGCAGTCCAATCAACGGAGTGCCCATGAACCTCATCCCCGCTGCCACCAACGCTGGGAGCTTTCACAATGTCTCCACCCCGCCCGCGTCCGAGCGGCCTGCCGTACCGGTCCAGCAATGGCTGCTGCCCAGCGCCGCACAGGACGGGAACGGCCACGCCGGGAACGGCAATGGCGACACCAGCCATGGCAATGGCGGCTACGGCAACGGCCCCGCCGCCTACCGCCCGGTCGACGCGGCCGCGAACGTCGCACGCCGGCTGACGGTAAGCGTCGTCGTCCCCGCCAAGAACGAGCAGGAGAACATCGCCTGGGTGCTCGGGCGCATGCCGGCCGCCGTCGACGAGGTCGTCCTGGTCGACGGGTACTCGGTCGACCACACGGTACAACGAGCACGTGCCGCACGTCCGGACATCGTCGTGGTCGCCCAGAACGCAGACGGAAAGGGCGAGGCGCTCCGGGCCGGGTTCGCGGCGGCGAGCAGCGACATCGTCGTCATGATCGACGCCGACGGCAGCATGGACCCGGCGGAGTTGTACCGCTTCGTGATGCCACTAACCATGGGCTACGACTTCGTCAAGGGGTCCCGGTTCCTCGCTGATGGCGGCTCGACCGACCTGACGCCGCTGCGCCGCCTGGGCAACCGGGTCCTCGTACGCATAGCCAACGCGTTGTTCCTCATCCGCTTCACCGATCTCTGTTACGGCTACTGCTCGTTCCGCCGCGAATGCCTGTCGGCGCTCGCGCCGACCGCATGCGGGTTCGAGATCGAGAGCGAGTTGGCGGTACATGCCGTAAAGGCGAGCCTGCGTATCGCGGAAGTACCGAGCACGGAGCTGCCTCGCCGGTACGGCATGTCGAACCTGCACGCATTCCGGGACGGCCTGCGGGTGCTTCGCACGCTGATCCGTGAGTGGATCAGCCGGCGGCCTCGCCCGGTCGTCGATCCGATCGACCCCCGCGCCTTGTACGGGTGGCTTTCGAAGGCCGGCACCGAGACCGAGTACGCAGTGCGGGAGGCGGCGATGAAAGAGGCGACGACGTGATACGGGCGCCGTTGGGCGTCCGGCGCAGCGGTAGCCGCGTGGCGCGGCTGTTCGTCGGCGTGTTCGTCCTCTCGGCCTGTGTGCTGGTGCCGCTCGCACCGGGCGCCACACCGGCATACGCTGCGACAGGGGATATCGGGTACGTAGGGCCGTCATCGGCCGGCGACGGTTCTGCCGCCACCGGCGAAAAGCCGGAGAGCAAGCTGTGGTGGAACGACGGTTCCTGGTGGGCCGTGCTGTTCGACACCGTTAGCCAGACCCACCACATCTTCCGGCTGGACCGCCCGGCCGAGCAGTGGGTCGATTCCGGAGTCATCGTTGACCGCCGCCCGAAAACGCGCTCCGACGTCCTCTGGGACGGCTCACGCCTCTACGTGGCCTCGCACGTACGCGCCAGTTCCTCGGCCGGCGCCACGTCCGGTAACCCGGCTCGGCTGTTCCGGTTCAGCTACATGGTGGCGACCGGGACGTACGTATTGGACGCCGGCTTCCCGGTACCGATCAACAACTACTCGAGCGAGACGCTCACGCTGGACCAGGACTCCACCGGCACCCTCTGGGCCACCTGGACACAGGCCGCCAAGGTGTACGTGAACAAGACGACCACGTCCGACTCGACGTGGGGCACGCCGTTCGTACTTCCGGCCACCGGCGCCACCGGGCTCGACAGTGACGACATCAGCGCCATCGTGGCCTTCAATGGCCAGATTGGCGTGATGTGGAGCAACCAGGCGGCGTCCGCCATGTACTTCGCCAGCCACGGCGACGGTGCGACCGGAACTACCTGGCAGGTCAGCCGGACCGCTGTGCAGGGTCCGAGGAGCGCCGACGACCAT